>Ga0160422_10000043_pt1 | contig 60660 bp, 41 predicted proteins | sample Fk160mmetaG_FD_108192 | JGI IMG/M metagenome (GOLD analysis project Ga0160422, IMG submission 108192) | Marine microbial communities from the Central Pacific Ocean - Fk160115 60m metaG | ecosystem: Environmental > Aquatic > Marine > Oceanic > Photic zone | place: The Central Pacific Ocean... | reverse complement strand
CCGATTACGGGTAATTCCTCGGTCTTGGGTTCTTGCGTACTCATGAACACTCCGAAAAGGGAATAATAGTCGGCGCTCGGGATGGGATCGGCCTTATGATCGTGGCAGCGGGCACAGCCAATGGTCATGGCAAGGAAGCCCTGGGTGGTGACGTCCAGCCTGTCGTTGGCGATCTCATGAGGCTTGTTGATGAAACGCTCCCCTGTGGTCAGGAAGCCAAGGGCGGCAAGGTTCCTCTGGTCCGGATCCTCCAGCAGGTCTGCCGCCAGTTGCTCCAGGATGAAACGGTCGAAGGGCTTGTCCTCGTTGAAGGAGCGGATGACATAATCCCGATAGGTATAGGCAAAGGGGTACTTGCTGCTCCTGGTCAGGTTGTATCCTTGAGTGTCGGCGTAGCGGGCGACGTCGAGCCAGTGCCTGCCCCAGCGCTCCCCGTAGCGGGGAGATTCGAGAAGTCTGTCGATAAGCCTCCGGTAGGCGTCGGGCGACGAATCGTTTACGAATTCCTCCACTTCGGCAAAGGACGGGGGCAGACCGTGCAGGTCGAAGGTAGCCCTCCGAATCAAGGTCCGCTTGCCCGCCAACGGAGAAGCCGACAAGCCATTTCTCTCGAGGGTGGCCAGAACGAACGAGTCGACTGGGTTGGCTCCCCACTTGGCCGAGGTCTCGGGAACGGGAGAACGAGCGGGGAGACGATAAGCCCAGTGCCCGAGCCGCTCCTTGGCGTAGTCCACCGAGCCGCGTGCCATGCAAAGGCAGGCGAAAAGGCAGGCAAGGCTGAAAGAGCGTCTAATCACGAACGTTACATTAAGGCATCACCGCTCGAGAGACAATTCTTTGTATTTCATGCGGATCGTTTTCTAATGGGCGCCCCCCAAATGCCAATTGGTTTGAAATTTCTCGATCACCAGGATAGGTTGATGATACTTACACCAAGTTGCCAACAGTGAATGCCACAAGTACTCATGCCTCACATTCGGTTTCCAGCAAGCGCTTTCTCGTAGATGCCCTGCGGAACACTTCGACCCGCTTGGAAAAGGAGGACACTCGATATCAATGGGGCCACATGGGGCAATGCAATGCGGGGCATCTCATACAGACCATAACCGGCATGAGCAGCCACGAGATCGTACGGTCCGTAGACTACCAGCTCGACGAGTGGTCCGAGCATGCCAACGATTATTGCTCATGCACCGGGAGCAAGGTGGAGGAGATTTTTCTGACCATGGAGAGGCACGGCATGAGTCATTCCGACATCGTTAAACTGGAAAACCTCTCCGACAAGCGAATCCTGCAGAACTTGAACGGCGGCTTCCGCTACCTGCGCCGAAACGTCAAGCAAGACGTGATCGAGTACATGAGAAGCTTTGCCGACTTGATCGAGAAATCCTAGGCACCGATACCTCTAGACGAGTAATCCGTACAAATTCCACAACTTGCCATCTTGCCTCTTGCAATGGAAGGGGAATGCCGACTATAGGGTTAGCTATGAAACCATTACCCTTCCTTTTCGCTTCCCTCGTTACCCCCTTTCTTTGCTTCTCGGCCAAGAAGGATTTCGCCGGGACCTACGTCGACCCCGGGGATCCCAAGATCCCTGCGGATTTCGCCGTTCAGGGTGAATACCTCGGGAAAGGGATGGGGGCCCAGGTCATTGCCCTCGACAAGGGAAGCTTTCAGGTAGTCCTTTACCCGGGAGGCCTTCCCGGGGATGGCTGGGATGGCAAGAACCGGAGCCTTCTCACGGGAAACCTGAAGGACGGGAAGGTTAACCTCAACCCGGCCGAAGGAAGCCGCAAGTACCTTGCCGGATCACCCTCCGACTTCAGCGCCACCAGACAATTCCCCCCCCATGGACACAAACCCCATAGCGGATTGATCCGAGACGGTAAGATTCATCTCGATAAAGGGCCCGTTCTCAAGAAAACCGAACGTCGCAGCCCCACCCTCGGCAAGAGCCCCCCAAAGGGAGCGATCACTCTCTTCGATGGTTCCGATAAGGAGGAGTGGCAAGGCGGCAGGCTGGACGCCAAAACCAAGCTACTCAACACCGATGGCTCCGACATCCGCACCAAAAGAAAATTCAACGACTATCACATGCACCTTGAATTCCTGCTCCCCTACCGCCCAGCGGCTCGCGGACAAGGCCGTGGGAACAGCGGTTTTTACCAAATCGACCATTTCGAGGTTCAGATTCTTGACTCCTTCGGTCTGGAGGGCATGCACAACGAGTGCGGAGGAATATACTCCATCAAGGACTCGGACTTGAATGCATGTTTTCCGCCACTCTCTTGGCAAACCTACGACGTCGACTTCACCAACGCCAGGGCCAAGGATGGCAAGAAGGTCAAGAATGCCAAGATCACGGTTCGTCTCAACGGTATCGTCATCCACAAGGATTTTGAAATCCCGAGAAAAACAGGCGGTTCGCGCCGGGATCCCGAGGGTACGCCGGGACCGATCAAGCTTCAGGGTCACGGCAACCCACTTCAGTTCCGCAACGTCTGGATTCTGGAAAAATAGCGAGTCGAGTCCCTGCGGACGCCCATCACCTGTTCCAGCCCGGAACTTCGGGCCCAAATGGCGTTGCCCTCGGGGCATCAACCACAAGGACGCGTCCGCCATACCTCCTCATCGCCCGACTTCGTCAAGGAAAAAGCTTAAATAGAGCAAAAGAATATTTAAACTAATTTCGTGCAAAACGCTTCATCCGGGTGTATCTTGTGACAAGCCCGCAAATGATAGCCAAAAGGAAACTCAAGAAACCCGTTCCCCTTAAAATCGGTGATCGCGTCATCGAGAGGGTAGCCAGTGGCAAAAAAAAACGCATTGGCGAAATCATGTTCATCATTGGAGGCAAAAGGAGAAAATTCGAGCTTCTGCAGTTAAGCCCGCACGACTTGACGCCGATGCACCGACACAACAACGAACAATTGAAGTTCTTTAGACTCAGGGAAGACCAGTGCAAGAAACTCAATGAATTCAAGTACCGTGAGAGGAAGACCTTTTGTATCGGCGACGTCGTCAGGCATGCTTCCCACGGACGCGTCCGTTATGGCAAAATCGTCAGTTTCGTGCACCCGGAGGGTCTCTATACCGATTCCAATGAGAAGGGGTACAATGGAAAGGATTTCATTGAATGCGTCGCTATTTCGCCGAGAAAGGGTCTCGCGATCAAGTTCGACGCCGAGGGTGAGATCAAGAGATTCGTGGTCGGGCCCGACCATTGCAAAATCTGCGAGATCCTTCCGATGGACAAAAGCGGTGGGGTACGAATCAAGGACTACTGGGAAATGAAGAACGAAACAGGGGCCAGATAAATGAAAAACTCCATCCTCAAAAAAAGGCGCGCGCCCGCTCGGGACGCGCGCCACATGGAGCCTAACCCATGAAACCCTTTCCTTGGCATGGGTCCTTGCAAATGGGATGCCAATCCTCTCAATTCGAAAACAATGTGCTTCTTTGCCCATTGAAACTCTTGTCATGGACAGGAACAATACACCCGTCGACGAAGCCCCCAAAGAGGAGGCTTCGTCGGCGCTATGGTTAATCCGGAACTACCAGTTTTTCAGCAAATCTTCCCAGTATGAATCCAGGCTCTCGGAATCCGAAAAGGACTTGGTCACCGATGCTTCCGGACTCTGGGCATCATGATAGAAAAACACGATCTTATTCTTTCCCTGGTCCTTCTTGAAGAGATAAACTTGGCTCTTGTTCACGCAAACCGGATAACCGTTCTCGTCAACGCCCGCCTTGATCACCTTTAGCTTGGCCTCTGATTTTTCGAAGATCGCCCCCATGAAAAGGGAGGCTGTCAGCACGAAAAACACACCCACTACCAATCTTTTTGTTCTATTCATTTCGATTTTCTCCATCCTTTGTTTATTGAGTTAAAAATACCCGACAATACCAACTACCAACAAAAGTTGAGGGCAAATGGCAAAGGGATTTCGTTTCCCAAGTGATTTTTTTCCTTTCCATGGCCCCGATTTGCCTTTCGATTGCAGTCGTAGCCTCGATCCATCCGTACCAGGTTCAAAAATGAAAATTCTTCCCCTCATCCCCCTCATCCTTTCAATCGCATGGCCTTCGGCATCCTACGGTCAGCCAAGCCTGGGCGACTGGTCCAACCGCCACAGGGAGGCGGACAACTTGACCAAGCAAGGTGAATACGAGGAAGCGATCAGGAACTACGAACTGGTCCTCAAGGGACGGCTTCCGTTCCAAGGAAAAAAACATCGAGACGTCGGCGCGACCCATAACAACTCCGGAGTCGCCTATTTTTACCTGGGCGAAACGCAAAAGGCAGAGGAAGCCTTCGGCAGGGCCCTTGAGTCACTTCTGCCGACCGTCGGGGCGAAGCACCCCGACGTATTGACCGTGCAGGCTAACCTGGCCTTCGTGGATGAGTCCAAGAACCGATTCAAGCAGGCGGAAAAAGCCTTCCTGCTCTGCATCCAGGGCAAACTCCCCGTAGTAGGATCCAAGCATCCGGAAATTGCGGATTACCGGGAAGGACTGGCCCTGGCGCTGGAGGGTCAGGAAAAACACAAGGAAGCCATGGAGCAGATGAAGCTGGCGCTTGAGATCAGGTTGGAAAAACTGGGCTGGATGCATACGGACGTGGCAGCGGCCTACGCAGGTATGGCCGTTATTCTGCTCAATCAAGGAAAGTTCGACCAAGCAGACAAGATGGACGGCAAGGCCCGCAAAATTCTTTCCGCCACGAAAGGTCTCTATCCCGTCAACAAGAACAAGGTCTCCAGGCTTAGTCCGGAACCTGCGGAAATCCTCAGAGCCAAAAACAAATCCCTGAGAATTCCATGATCACCTGTTCCCGCAGAACAACTCTCGTTCCCTGCAGGAAGAGTTTCACGGATGCCATCGCCTCCTGGATCAAGTCGGAGGAGGATCTTGCCCTTTGGTCCGGAAACACCTTTGCGAAGGGATTCTCCGGCAAAAGGTTTCGTCGCCATCTGGACCGGAGCGATCTCCGTTCCTTTGCCTACTTGGACAAGAGGTCCAAACCACTCTGTTACGCGGACATCGTCCGGGCAAACGAAAGAGCGGGCATCCTTTGCCGGGTCATCGTCGACCCGAATTACCGGAATAAAGGCCTTGGCAAAGCATTCTGCAAGGAGCTCATGAACTGGGCAAGGGAGGAGGGGGGATTCCGCAAGATTCACCTCAATACCTTTGGGCACAACGGATCCGCCCTCGCCTGCTATGAGTCCCTGGGATTCCGTCGGATCTTTACCAAGAGGGTCTGCCGTAAGGTCGGGGAAAAGTGGCGGGACCTCGTAGTGATGACCCTGAACCTGCCCGCATTTCACGCTAGGCGCCCCTAGGGTGACCGGAGCGAAGGTCAGCGGAGGCCTCCTTCTGTTCAATTGCCGGGCGGGCAGCCTGCCCAGCATGCTGGTGGCTCATCCCGGAGGGCCTTTCTTCAAGAACAGGGACGATGGCTGGTGGAGTATTCCCAAGGGCGAACCGGAGCAAGACGAGGAGATTTTCGCAGCCGCCCTTCGGGAATTCGAAGAGGAAACGGGGATGCCTCCCCGAGGGCCTTTCATCGACTTGGGGGATATTGTTCAGAAAAACGGGAAAAGGGTGTTTGCATGGGCCTTCGCGGGACATTGGCCTGATGGAAAGAAACCGGAATGCAACGAAATCTCCCTGGAATTCCCCAAGGGCTCGGGCAAGATATGGACCTTCCCTGAAATCGACCGGGTTCTGATGCTTGGACCCGAAGAGGCCCGGAAAAAGCTCCGGGCGGAACAGGTCCCCTTCGTGGACCGCCTTCTTCGAAGCCTTTCGAGCGAAACTCCCCTTCCTCAAAGCAAGGATTGAAAATCGGGCTTTGATCCCTTAGCCTCCCCCCCATGAAGGAAAATGGTCAGCAAACGGCTTCGGCCCACTCCGCCCAGTTACGATTCGCCGGGCTTCTCCTTTTGATCGGCGTTTCCCGCCATCTTCCGCTTTCCTATCCCGAGTGGGCCAACTTCTCCCCCACCCTTGCCATCCTTCTGCTTTCGGGGACCTTCATCAAGGGCCATCTCTCTTGGATTACCCCGATATGCGCCATCTTGATCAGTGACCTCATCATCAACCCGTCCTATGGCCTCAGTCTGCTCGAGCCCTTCATGCTCGTCACGTCCCTTTCCTATCTCGTAGTCTTTTTCATCGGCAAGTCGCTCGGCCCCCGCTCCGGCCTTAAACGCCTTCTCGTGGGAGGGTTAATGGGTGCCCTTGCCTTCCATGCCCTGACCTGCGGCTTCGCCTGGTGGGCCAACCCCATTTACGCCAAGACGGTCGGTGGCTTCATCCAGGCTCTCACCCTTGGTGAGGCGGGTTATCCTCCCGCTTATCTCTTTCTTAGGAACTCCGTGTCCGCCACGCTCCTCTTCACAGCGCTCTTCGGGTGGATCGCGATCAGGACAAAGGTTTCCACAAGCTCCCTCGCCCGGACAGCCCCCGCTACCTAGGAGGCGAACGTCCTCTGGCGGCGAATCTCAAAGAGGCAGATTCCCGTGGCCACGGAAACGTTTAGACAGTCCACCTTGCCGTGCATGGGAATGTTCGCGAGCAAGTCGCAATTGTCCGCCGTCAGCCTTCGAATACCGGAACCCTCAGCTCCGCAAACCAGTCCTATCGGACCCGCGAGGTCGGCTTCGAAGATCGAACCGGTGGCTTGATCGCTGGTACCGACCAGCCTGACGCCGACGTCCTTGAGCCTGCCCATGAAACGGGAAAGGTTTCCCACCCGGGCAAGAGTGAGGGTTTCGGCCGCGCCCGCAGCTACGTGGCGAACGACCTCAGTCAAACCGACGGAACGATCGGAGGGAATCACGACCAAGTCCACCCCGGCTCCTTCCGCCGAGCGCAAGCATGCGCCCAGGTTCCTGGGATCCTGAACCTGATCCAGAAGAAGGAGGAAGGGATCCTGTTCCAAGGATTCCAGAAAGGACAAAGCCTCCTCCTCGTTCAAAGTGGAAATTCTGGCTTGGGTATCGGAATAGGTTCTTCTGCCCAGGGGCTTGGAATAGCGACGACCCATCAGTTAATGGCCTGCAGGAATCGACGAAGGGCCCGAGGGGAGGGGCTCAGTCATGGAAATCGGACCCTTGCCCGGTTGACTTGACGTATCCAGAGCGAATGCAAAAGTCACCAAACCTCTCACCCTCGGCGCGATTGCCCGCATAATCCTCGAGCACCGGCTTGAGCTCCGCCACGATCTCATCATGGGTGATGGCTTGTCTGTAGAGTTTGTTCAGCCGCATGCCGTCGAGACCAGCCCCAAGGTATAGGTTGTATTTGCCCGGAGCTTTTCCCACCAACCCAATTTCACCCAGAAAAGGACGACCACATCCGTTGGGACATCCGGTCGACCGGATGGCAATCGACTCCTCCTTGAGGCCAAGCCCTGAAAGCATTTCATCCAGCTCATCCATCAAGCTTGGGAGATACCGTTCGCTCTCGGCCATAGCCAAACTGCAGGTGGGAAGAGCGGTGCAGGAAATGGAGTTTAGACGCAACCCGGAAAGGCTTCCCGGCAAAGACACGCCGTTTTCCTTGAGGATTGTCTCCACCTTCTCCTTGTCCTCCGATGAAACCCGCGCGATGACGAGGTTTTGGTTCGCAGTCAGGCGGAACTCGCACTCCACTTCATTGGCCACGGTACGGATCGCCTTCTTCGCGTTTTCGCCTTCATGGTCACGCAAGCGGCCGCCTTGAACGAAAAGGCCGAAGGCCCATTTGCCGTCCTGGTCCTCGCTCCAACCATAACGGTCGGTGGTGGAATCAAACGAAAATTCCCTAGGCTCTTCCAAGCTCCATCCAAGCCGGTCGTTCAATTCCCGCTTGAACCAATCAACGCCTCGGTCCTCGATGGTATACTTGAGCCGGGCATGCCTGCGGTCGCTGCGGTCACCGTGATCCCGTTGGATCTTGACCACCTCCTCGGCCACCTGCACGGCTTGCTCGGGGGAACAGAAACCGATCACGTCGGCCAGGCGGGGGAAGGTGGTGGTCTTGCCATGGGTCATGCCAAGCCCTCCGCCGACCAAAACGTTGTAGCCCGCCACCCTGCCCTCCTCGGGAATTCCGACGAAGCCCAGGCAATTGGAAAAAACGTCGACGTCGTTGCGCGGAGGTAGAGCCACGGCGATCTTGAACTTCCGGGGAAGATAAGTCTTTCCGTAAATCGGCTCCACGACCTCTTCTCCCACGGCAATTTTTTCCTCATCCAGCCATATTTCGGCATAGGCGGAGGTACTGGGCGTCAGGTGATCGTGAATTTTCTGGGCCAAGGAAAGCGCCTCCGCGTGCAACCCGGACTCGAAGGGATTCGACGGGCTCATGACATTGCGGTTGACGTCTCCGCAGGCCGCCAAGGTATCCAGCAAAGTATCGTTGATCTCCTTCATGGTTTGCTTGAGGTTCCCCTTGAGAACCCCATGCAACTGGAAGGCCTGGCGGGTCGTGAGCTTGAGGGTGCCGTCGGCGAACTTGTCGGAGAGCTCATCGATTCCGAGCCATTGAGCCCGGGTGCAGACGCCTCCCGGCACTCGGATCCGGATCATGAAGGAAAAAGCTTTTTCCTTTCTTTCCTTGAGCAGTTCCTTCCTCTTGTCGCGATCGTCCTGTAGGTAGGTGCCGTGGAACTTGGTCAACTGGGCGTCGTTGGCGGGGATCGCCCCAGTTGAGTCATCAGCGAGGCTTTCCGCGATTGTGCCGCGCAGAAAGTCGCTTTCTTCCTTTATGGATTCGTTTTTGGAGAGTCTTTTGGGTTTATTGGGATCGGGAGACATTGGGCATGTTTGTTTTTTTAGATAGAGAATGAAAAAGCCAAGGCTGAATCATTCTTCGTCCTTTTCACCACACTTCGCAGGTGAGCCAAACCCTTTACGTTTTCAAGAGCATGCTCCCACTCGTTGCCTTGCTTGGCCAAGCGCAGCGCGTGAAGGTAGGGCACGATCATCTCTCGGATTACGTCGGAGCGATTTACCTCAGGGGGAAACGAGGAAACCAATTCGTCCAAGAGCGCTAAATCCTCCTTTTTGAGAAGGAAAGTAATGACCTTTGACGGTCCGGAACCCGCATGACTGGGCATCGGATGAGATTGGTATTCTGGCACGAAGCTAACCATAATATGGTATATTATGAATCAGTCAAACAGAAGACTAATGTAGGCACTTGATTAATCGGGAAACGCAGACGAGCAATTAATGCCCGGTTCCTCCAAGGAAAGGGAAGGACGGAAGGTAAGCTTTTCTTCCCGTTTTACTTCAAAGCCGTGTCTATCAATCGCGGACGCAAAGGCAATCATGGCCGCATTGTCTCCCGTATGAACCGGCTCGGCGGCAAGGAAAAGGATCCCGTGCTTATCCGAAAGCTTCTTCATGGCAGCCCGCAAAACCTGATTATTGGCGACCCCTCCCGACAAGCCAATGCTCTTGAATTCACCCGCTTCAAGCAATTGCCCGGTCTTGGACACGAGTTGATCCATGGCGGCTGACTGGTAGGATGCGCACAAGTCGGCATACCGATCCTCGATCTCCTCGTCGCTCATCTTTTCAATGGCATAAAGCAAGCTCGTCTTAAGGCCGGAAAAGCTGAACTTTCTGTCCTTTCTTCCCGGGAAGGCTCGAGGAAATGTAAAAGCCTCGTCATTTCCTCCTCGAGCCCGCCTCTCGAGTTCCGCTCCCCCGGGATAAGCAATTCCAAGAAGCTTGGCGCCCTTGTCCAAGGCCTCGCCGGCCGCATCATCCACCGTACTTGCAAGGGTTTCGATTCTCCGCTCTTCATCGATGGAGAAAAGAAGCGTATTGCCACCCGATACGAGTAAGCCGAGATGAGGCAAAAAGCGTCTCCATTCTTCTTGAGCGGGAGACGGCAGATTCATGAAGGGTGAAAAGGCATGGCCACGCAAATGATTCACCCCCTTCACGGGAACTTCCCAAAGCAGGCCAAGCGTCTTGGCAATTGAAAGACCTACGCCCAGGCATCCGACCAAACCGGGACCGCAGGTCACGGCTACACTCGTCACTTCACGGGACAAGTCGGCTTTCTCCCGGGCAAGATCGAGAAGCGGGAAAAAATGGGTCAAATGTTCACCCACCGCCAAGTCCGGAACCACCCCACCATAGTCGGCATGCCTTTCGATCTGGCTATGGATCCACTCGCCGACTACCCCTCTTGCCGGGTCATAGAGACAAAGAGCCGACTCGTCGCAAGAGCTCTCGATTCCGAGTATCATGGAGAAGTGGAATTCTCGTCCAGGGCTTGCCTCTCTCCAACTTCGTCCACCCGGCCTTGAAGGAGAAGCTTGATGGCCTGAAGCCTTTGGAGATCGGGAATCGGGGCAAAACCGAAAAGCTCCTCGAATTGTCGATCAGTCAAATCCCTCCTGCCGTATCTCTGTACCCGCAGCTTGGTTTCATTGCCTTCGCTGCAGGCAACGAGAAAGTCGGGCTCGATGCCCTGCTCGTGGATTATCCTGCCGTCGGGAAGGAAATACATCGCCGTGGTCAGCCGCAGGCCGGACCCGTCCTCGAGAGGAAAAATCGTTTGCACCGATCCCTTGCCAAAGGACTTCTCACCAACCAACTCGGCCCGGCCATGCACCGAAAGGGCCCCAGCCACGATCTCGGATGCACTGGCGCTACCCTCGTTAAGCAGGATCACCAACGGGACGTCGACCGTTCTGGAGGAAGCGGAAAGAAAATCCCGTTTCCCAAGCCCCTCCCTTTCACGCACCGATACGATAAGCAGATCCTTCTCCAGAAAAAGATCCGCTACCTCGATGGCCGCGGTCAGAAGCCCGCCGGCATTATCCCTCAAGTCCAGAACCATTCTCTCGAAGCCTTGGTCCCGATGAAAACCCGATACAGCCTCGCGAACTTCGTCCTGAGTCCTTTCCGTGAACTTGATCAAGTGTAGATAAGCCGTACCGTTCTCATCCACAACTGCCTGCTCGACGGAAGAAACCTCGATTTCATCACGCTTGACGCGAGCCTTTCTCTCCTCTCCATCCCCAGACATAATCAGAAGGTCGACGAACGTTCCCATTTTCCCCTTGATTCTCGAACTGACTTCATCGAGTTCCAGTCCCTCAATGGGCTCACCACCGACCTCAAGAATGAAGGCTCCGGGCTTGATTCCCGCCACATCCGCCGGACCACGAGGGAAGACCTTGGTCAGCAAGACGCCTTTTTCAACCTTGCGTATCATCACTCCGATTCCCACATACCTGTTGTAGGTGTCATCCTGAAAGGCCTTGTACTCGACGGGCGGATAGTAACTTGAATGACGATCGAGACCACTTACCATCCCCCCTATGGCCCGTTCGACAAGGTCATTGAAGCCCGATTGATTCTCGTCCACGTACTCGGCATGGGTCAAACGGAGGGACTCGTCGAACCTGCCCATTGCCTCCCAATATTCCCCTTCGAGGAAGACTTTTAGCTTCGGATTAAGCCAGAAGGCGGAAAGGACTGCGCCAAGCAGGCAAGCTATCCACACGATCAAAATTCGCGAGCACCCCACATTTCCCATCAATACTCTCTTGTCTTTCACCGATAAGGACTTATCCAACCCTATAGAAGATGCCAACGTCAAATCCCAGCTATTCGGCCTTTTCGGCCTTTGCCGAAAGGCTTGGGAAACGCGACGCCATCCCCTTTGACGAGTTCGTCGATATGGCCCTCTACGACCCGACCATAGGCTACTATTCGATCGACAGAAAGAGAGTGGGAAGGGATCGAACCACCGATTTCCTTACCTCCGCTTCCTTCGGTTCCCTATGGGGCGAACTCATCGTAGCGGCCTGCGCAAAGATCATCGACGCAGAACGAATCGAGCGCTATGCGTTCGTCGAGATCGCAGCGGAACCCGGCCAGTCGATCCTCGAGGGAATCCGGCACCCGTTCGGAAAGACCCGGGTAATCAGGCTGGGTGACGAAATCGATATTCCCTCACCGGCCGTGGTCTACTCCAACGAGTGGCTGGATGCCCGGCCTTTCAAGCGTTTTCGCTTTGTTCCAGAAGAAGGTTGTTGGCATGAGGTCGGGGTAACCTTGGAAGAAGATGCCTTTCGCGAGCAAATATTGGATGCTTCCCAAACCCCTGGCGTTCGGGGCCTGGACTTCCCCGCAGACTACAAGTCTCCCTACGTCCTGGATTGGCCGACGGGCTCGATCCAAACCCTCCGAGATCTATGCGACCAACCCTGGGAGGGGCTTTTTCTGACCTTCGACTATGGCCTGGACAGGAAGACCCTTCTTCGAGAACGCCCTCAAGGAACGGCTAGGGGCTATTTCAGGCATTCCATGAGCACCGACCTTTTGTCCAAGGTAGGCGAGCAGGACCTGACCTGCCACCTTTGCTGGGATACATTGATCGAGGTTCTGGAAAAGAGTGCTTTTGATTCGGTCGGACTATCCGTTCAGGAATCCTTCCTCGTAAACCATGCCGACGATAAAATAAGGGAAGTATTCTCCGAGCATGCATCCTCGAGCGCGAGGATGAGCACCCTGAAGGAAATCCTCCATCCCGCGCACATGGGATCCAAGTTCCAAGCCCTTTGGGCGAAAAGAAATCCATCCTCTCCCGGAGGGAAGGACGGATTGCCCTGAGAGAAGATCAGGGCAGGACCGTCCCGAGGGAATGGGAAGGCTCGTAGGGCCGGCCGATTTCGTAGATTCGACGAATCGATTCCTCGTCATGAGCCTTCTCGAAAATGACGAACTCGTCTATGCTTCCGCGAAAAGCGGCTCCCTTTGAAGGCTTGTCCATGGAACTTGAATGACCGAGCAGCGACTTCTCGAAATTAAGGGGCACCAACTCGCTCAGCTTCTCGTGGCTGAAGGAACGGCCATTGACGTAATGGCGGATCATTCTCGAGTTGGAGTCGAGCGTGGTCGCTACGTGAGTCCACCTACCTACCCTGTCCTTGCCAAAGGCAACGGCGGACTCATAGATCGTCAGGTCCTTGGATGACTTGATCCGCAGGGAAAGTTGGCCCTTTCGGTTGATCGACCAGCAACTCGCTCCCAAGGAAACGGGTTCGGTACAAATGATCGGTGAAGCGGTCTGAGGTATGGAGTCCAACCTGATCCAGGCGGCGAGAGTTGCCGAGGTCAGGTTATGGGGAAGATTCAAACGGACCCGGTCATTGTCGCGCTTGAAGGACAGGGCTCCCTTGCCCGACCAGCGCCCTTCCTCCCATTTGCAGCCGATGACGGCGCCATTGTGCGAAATCTCCTCGGAGACCTTGTCGTCCCGCAGCACGCGGGACCAAGGACTATGGTTGTCGAACGTGAAGTAAATGCGTGTGCTTGGATCTCCTGCGATTTCCTTGCTCAATTCCACCCATGCCTCATGCCTGCGCTGTGACTCCTCCATGGACTTGTAGGCCAAATCGGCCTTCCCCATGAAGGGTTCGGTAGGCATCTCGACCCATCTGGGGTAACCGTAGGGATCAATGAAGATGGACTCGCCACCAGAGACTTCCCGAAAGACGTCCTCGTCATCCCCGGCAAGACCGTCATAAAGCACTTTTCCCTGAAAAACGAAGACTTCGGTTGACCCGCCATCGTGAACGTGCAGGCCGAACTCGGTTCCCAAATCTATGACCTTGCCCTTGGGAATTTCGATACTGAAACCGGAAGCCACCTGCGGCACGCTGGCCCTGAGCTTCCCAATTGCAAGGGCTCCGCCATTCGGGTTTATGATTTCAAACTCGACCGGGCCTTCCAAGACGATGGTGGAACCCTGCAGAAACTCAACTTGGGCCAAGCCGCTCTTCAATTTCAGTTTGCATGGTTCGAGCGTGGTTCCCGATTCCGGTCGAAAGGATGCGTCGTCCGCCCATTCCACCCCAACGGTTTTGGTAAGGACCGCAACCGTGTCCACGATAACATCATCCGAAATTTGAGAGGGATCCGCCAAAGAGGAGGAACCGACGGCGGAACCCGTCGCCTTATCTTCGACTAGTGAACGGGGCAGGTAGAATCCAGCGACCAATAGAGCCGCCACCAAGGCGATGGGACGAATGAACCTGACGATTTTCTCGCCTTTCGAAAGGCCCTCTTCCTCCTCCGTCTCATCACTCAATCGCTCATCCGCGTAGTGAACGAGGCTGGAGGACATGTCCATGAAGTAGACGTACCTGCGCCTGACCTCCTCCGACTCGGCCATCCAGTTCTCCAGCTTGGCTTTGCGGGAAGGCGAAAGGTTGTTCTCGACCAGGCCGTCCAAGAGTTCGTGAAGCTCCAGCGTCTCTTTGTCCGACAAACTCATCACACTTGCTCCGTTGACACCTCAAAGGAGACGCAGTCAAAGAGAGCCTTGCGAATCCGGGTGAGGGCCTTGTAGGCGCCTTGGATGGAGCGACCGCACGCCTGCGCCGCCGCCGAAACGTTCTTGCCCGACTCGTAGCGGGTGAGAATCATGCGACGATCACGGTCGTTGAGCTTTTGCAGGCAACGGGACAGGGCTCCGTGGCGATGATCGAGTTCCTCCTCCATTTCACCACGGGTCTGGGCAATCACGTCCAGTACCTCCTGGTTGAAGACGACCTTGGAAGTGGCGAACTTCTTGCGGGCGGCCCGCACCTTCCAGTAGGCGATCTGGCACGACCAGGAGTAGAAATTGGTACCGAGTTCGAAATCCTTGAACTTCTCGCAGATCGTCAGGCTCGTCTCCTGTAGAATGTCCTCCGCATCGCTGCGGGAGGGAACCAGCGTATGAATATACGCAAAGATCCTGCGTTGATACCTCATCATCAACTGTACGAGCTCGGCTGACCGATCTGGATCGGCGTTGGACATTCGAATAATAAGGCGGATCAGGCGGCTTGTATGCTCTTGGAAGAGGAAGCCTTCTTCGCCGGGGTATTGTTTTCGAACTTTTCGAACTTGTCCAATCCGCGCCGGGCCACCTCACGGAGGGCCTTGTCCAGGCTCTTGGAGGCAAGTTTCACGTTTTTGGTCCTCGGACGGGCGCTTTTGCCCTGCGGCATCTCCGTCATGCGGTAGTATATGGTTCCCCCGGGGGACTGGGAGAGACGGGAGGTGAGCTGTACGTTCTGCTTTCTCCTGCGTTTGGTTCTCTTGACGCTATTGGGGGGATGGTTCTCGGAACCTTCACTGTCGTCCCTGGCAAGCTCCCCGGAGGCATCTTCAAGCAAGCGTTCGATGGTAGGCTCATCCAGATACTTGTTGCCCAAGTCGTTACAGGCAAAATCATCGTCGTAGGCTACCTCGTCGTAGGGGTCGTCCACGGTCATGGTCTTGTGAGCCGGGCCCAAGCAACCCTTGAAATCTTTCCAGAACCATTGGACCGCCTTTTGCACGGCCTTTTTTCGACTGTTCCCGTAAACGGACTTCTTGGCTATGAAGGTACGATCCGGCCCCAACCTGGCCTCGATGAGGTATTTGCCATCGTAAATGAGGCGGAAGTAGTCTTCATACGAAATACTCAGGCTGATTTCATATCTCAGGAAGTCGTTGACTTTCATCATATCGGGATCTCCTTTCGGGCGTTATTGGATTAAAACAAAGTGTAACAATCATATAGCCCGAAAAGGAAGCCTTAGGACATGGAAAGGCTAAAAACCTCAACGAAACCGCACTAATCCTTTTATATCAGTAATTTACAAATATTCAATTCTTAGTAAGCAGGGCCTGGACTTCCCTTTTTAAACGGCTCCCGATATCCGGCGAAAAACCCACGTGAACGTGGCGAACGACGCCGCGCTTGTCAATGACGACGGTTTGCGGAATGCCTTCTACCCGGAAGCTCTTGCCCGCAGCCGATTGAGGGTCAAGGGCAACGGAAAGACTCTCCCAATTCTTCTGCTTGAGGAATTTCTTGATTTGCTTGGGCTTTTCGCCCTGATTTACGGCAACGAGGACGACATCCTTCTCGTCAAAGGCGGAGGTAGCCTTCATCAATTCCGGCAGGGCGCGAACGCACGGCCCGCACCAAGTGGCCCAGAAATCGAGCACAACGACCTTGCCCCGGTGATCCGCAAGATCGAAATCCTCACCATCGAGAAGGCTTGTCTTGACCGCCGGTGCCGGTGCCCCGACCAGTGAGTCCGATTCCTCGACGGCTAAGGCTGTGGGTGGTTCGTCCTCAGCGGACCCTCCCCCCCCGGGAAGACCCATCATTCCCTCGAATTGATCCAAGTCGGAAGGAAGAACCTCCACTTTTACGATCACGTTCTTCTCCAGGGCCTGGGTCTTGATCCGGTTCAGGATGGCAGGGGCTTGGGCGCCTTCCTGAGAAGCGGCCAACTGAGCCATCCCGAGGCCGCCCTGGGCAATGGTCCATAAGCCAAGGGCGGACTGGGCGTCCACGCAGTTCACGCAAACCTCAATGCCGATGGATTTCTCCCGGAAACTGACCGCCATCCCGAATTCACGGATCCCCTTGACTGCATTGGCCAAGCCCGCAAGGAGAGGGTTCTGCTGGTCGAATTCCAGACCAGGCTGGTCCCATACCGAAGGCGGCAAGTTCATGGCAAAGGCAACCTGCCTGTCCTTGGCGAGGACGTTCAGGCAAGCAAAGGATGGGTCGACTTCTCCCTTCTGGTTGAATTCCATGACCTTGGAAGGAACGCCAAAGGCAAGCACCGAGCCCTTGTCCTCGGAGGTCATGGAGATCATCATGTCGGAATCGATATTGGGATCATCCAAAAGCTCCTTGGGCAGGGTCAGGTAGGTGGTGGCTCCCTTGCTCTTGCGGGTCGACTCAACCTTCTTCCTGGCCTCAATGCCTTCCTCTTCCTCGAGGCTTTCCATCATGAGCTTCATCACGGCATCGACCTTTACCTTGCCCTTTGCCTTTGCCACGACCACGAAACCGACTTCAGAGCCCATCTTGGGCTCGCGACCCTGAGCTTGGGCGGCCAGGACCTTGTCGACCCCAACCGCGGATGCGCTGATGCTCTGAATGTCCGCCACTTTAATCCCGGTGACGTCCTGGAATTCCAGAAAGTCCGGATCAGCCGTGGCCTGTTCGAACATCAGGGCGAATTGCGGGTATTTCTTCTCCATCATCTTGACGAACCCGCTCTCGCGAATGGAGGACAGGTTGATTTGGAAAGTAAAGTCTTCCGCGGCGGAAGCCTGCCCGCAAAAAAAGCAAAGGGGCGACAGGCAAAGAACGAGGATGGATAGGAAGCGCGATTTCATGATTGGGTGGGTTATTGGATTAGGGAAAGTACTAAAGGGGGAAAACCGTCGAAAGGTCAAGCCGGGTGGCGGTAGACGTTGGTCTGGCGAACCTCGAAACCGAGGGACTGATAAAGCAGGTTGGCGGCTTCCCGTGATGGACGCGAGGTCAAATCGACCGCCTTGGCCTTGAGCCGGGATGCTTCCTCGAGGGCATGACGGACGAGCGACTTGCCCACTCCCTTGCCCCGGGCTTGTCCATCGACCACCACATCCTCCACCCATGCCTTGGTCCCGGTGGGGATCGAAAAAACGACCAGGCTGAGCATGCCGAGCACGACCGACCCCTCCTTGGCAAGGTAGATCCGGGTGGCGCCTGAATCCGCCAATTCCCCCAACCTTTCCAGGGAAATCGGCCGGACCGAGCCGGACAACTGGGGAAGGAGACGATTAACGGCGACAAGCGTATCCTCGTCCGCTTCGTTCAGTTCTGCTATCTCAATCATATGGGAGTGGAAAATGCGTTTTCGAATTGGGCAGGATAACGTCAACCGGTCATGGATGGCTATTACAAAAGAGAACGAAAAGAGGAATTGCCCGGACCAGGATCGTCCTCAATCCCCTGAAGCGGCGTATGCCCATGCCTTGACGCCGGAAGCCATGACGACCGGTCTCCTTCCATAATCATCCACTTCGTACTCATCGGCCTTTGCCAGCTCTTCATCGGTCACCTCGAAAACCGTTCCCGCGACGAAGGAGGAAAGGTCTTCGGTCTCCACGAGGATAGGATGAAGATCGGTCCCGCTCTTCTCGATCACGTCCCGGTCCTTGATTTTCAGCTTCTCCACGCAGTACCCCGGCAATTCGTCGGGGGAACCTTTCAACAGCCTTCCGAATAGTGATTTCTGGACTTGGGCAAGTTGCAGCGTTCCGTATGAAAACAGTTTTTCCACGTTGGTCTCGTGAAGGGGAAAGCCCGAAAACTACTTTCTCTTCCCGGCAATTGTCGCGGCAACGATCTTGGCCATGACGGTCGCCCCCTCCCCGTTCGGGTGCACGAGATCCGGAAACATTTCCTTCTTCCCGCTCAAGGCGGCGTAAAGATCAATGACCTTGCACCCGCTCTTCTTGGACACCTCATCGAGTCTGGGCATGACTTCCTCCTTCATGACCTTGTCGGTAATGCCCCATCGCCCGGGATAAGCAGGTGCGGGGTAGCAGATGAAAACCTCGGGCTTGCTCTCCAGTTTGCGAAAGCCTTCGATCAAGGACAGGTAATCCGAAACGTAATCGTCCCTATGCTTCCAGTTCCGGGGTTTCGAATCGTTGGTTCCCAATTTGATGATCACCACGTCGGGTTCGAACGCATGGGCTTGTCCAAAGGCTCTCTGTTTCCAGTAGGGTTTGTCTCCCTTTTTCAAGAGCGTAGCCCCGTTGACCCCGAAATTCGCGACGTCCCAACCCTCTCCCAGTATCCTGCCCAGTTGAGCAGGATAGCAGTTTTTGGCCCGGTCCTTGATCGCGGCCCCGAAGGTTATGCTGTCTCCGACGCAGGCCACGCGCTTGGGACCTTTCACCGACTTGGCATGGACAAACAAGGAGCAACCGAAAAGGGAAAGGACGAGGAGGAAGGCCGAAAACGTTTTTCCATTCATGACAAGACCGAGGTTAGGAGGTTAAGAAACGAAAACGCAAGAGGGAGAGGACCTTTTCCAAGAACAAACAAGGTTACTCGACCTTAAGCCCGATGCTTTGCGAATGGCTGTTGAACTCGGGGGCGTACATGCACTGCACGTTGGTCATGCCCGTCTGGTACTGACCCCGATGTTGGACCCGCACGGAGTATTCGAAGACGTATACGCCCTTGGGCAGGTAATCCAAGTAGAAGTGGGAGGCCGTGTCACGGGTGGACTCGTAATACCCAAGCCCGTCCTGATACTTGTAGCGGGAAAGGACGTTCACCGGCTCGGTGCCGCTTCCTCGATGATCCTTCATGTGGACGTACTCCATGTCGCGATCGGTCCGCAGCTCGATCCGTACGACCAGCTCATCCCCCACCTTGACGGGTCCGCGAACCGGTGAGATGACGGGACCCTTCTTGGTGTATTCCTTGACGTAAAGGGCCTTCTTGAGCTTGAGAGGGGTCCCCTCGTGGGGCGTGATCTTGGAAATATCCTCCATATACTGCCAATGAACGCTACCCCAGGCCACTCCCTCGTCCACCTTGGTCACGGTGACCTGACCGAAATCCGGCTTGATCTCTGGACCAACGAAGCGCTTCTCGTAGAACCCGGTCCCTGCCTCCACGTTCTCCGGCTTGATCGGAGCCATGTCTGCAAGAGAGACTTTCACCAACTCGTCGGAAGCGAGCAGGTCGCTCCCACGCAGAACCAGGGCATAGACCGCATCGGCTGTCGCCTTGGTGGTCTTCCAGTCCTGGGTCTGCTTCTGCTTAAGCAGCCATACCTTGCAATCCTCGACCGATTTCTGGTCGTTCATGACCTCGTCGAAAGCCTCGATCATTACGGCTTGGGTCTCGATGGGAGCGCGGTGCCACCACCAGGACAACTCCTCGTCCCTCCAGAACATGCCCATTTCCTCGTCGCTCACCGAACGTTCCTTGAGCGATCGCATGATGGCTTTGGGGGTCTCGTTATCCTTGCCGAAGCGCTGCAGGGCGAGCGCCACGTGCCCCTGCGACTGGCGGTTGCCCAGCTCGAGCCAATACTTCTTGGCTTGTCCCAGGTAGTAGTCCACTGCCTCCTGGGCGTTGGGGTTGATCTTCTGCTGCTTGAGAAAGAAACTGCGCCCGTAAAGATAAAGAGCGATGGTGGAGGACATATGATTATCCTCCTTCTTTCCGTGCTTGAGAACGTTTCGGTAGGTCTTGTTGATCCAATTGTCCAAACGATTGAGCGACTTGATGGCGAGGGAGGGATCTACGTCCACCCCGAGGTGCCCCAACCGGCCGAAGCCCGTCGTGATGTAGAGGGTAATGTAGTCGTTTCCGCGTCCGCCCGGGAACCAAGGCCAGGATCCGTCGCCCAGTTGCATTTGCCTGAGCTTTTCGAAGGTCCGGCGTTCCTCGTCGTTGAGGCGGTTGTCGTCGAAGAGGATACCTGCGTTTCGGCGGGCCTCGCTCTCGTTCTTGGCCTGCCTGACCCATGGGGTCTCCATGAGAGCGACCGACTTCAGGTCCTCGTTCTTTTCCAGGGGACTGTCCAAGGTCTTGGTGCCCTTCCATTGGTCGAATACGCGCCGGATCTTGGGATCGGAATTGGCGATCTCGCGGGCCAGGGAATTGGCATAGAGACGGTTGAAGGTCTGCTCGGAACACTCATGGGGAAACTCCATCAGGTAGGGCAAAGCCATCACCGCGTACCAGGCCGGGTTGGAAACCATCTGCACGGTAAAGTTCTTGTGCTGCAGGGTCTTGGAATTGCCTGAAGCCATCAGTTTGGCGAAATTGAACTTTTTGGTCTGGGCTCCGCGGATGGGCAGGGGCATGGACTCGGTCACGAAAATACGCCTTGAAAGAATCGGCAAGTAGCCCTCCTCCCCATCGGAAACCTTGCCCGTTCCTCCGATTGCCGTGTAGGTCAGGACCCCCATGTCGTCGGGAACGGATACCTTCCAGGAAAAGGTGCGGGACTGCTTGGCCGGAACTTCGAAAGCCAAATCGGTTACCTTGTTTCCAAGACGGGAATCGACCCGCTTGTTGGTACGGGCGTCGTTGAAGGTCAGGCGAACGGCCCCCTTCTGGATCGTCGGGGACTGGTTGGATACCTTGACCGTGAACTCGATCATATCCCCCTCCCGCAGAAAGCGGGGCGGATTGGGCTGGACCATGATGTCCTTGGCCGTGACCATGCTCTCGGTAAGGAATCCCGAGCGCATTTCCTTGTCGTGAGCGAACCCGAGGAACTTCCACTTGGTCAGGGCTTCGGGCATCGTAAATTCCATACGTACCTCCCCATCTCCGCTGGAAATGAGTTTGGGGAAGAAAAAAGCGGTCTCGTTCAGGTTCTTGCGGGCGGTGACCTTGGAAAGGTCGGGTCCCTTTGGCGCCGCCGGTCCGGCCGACGGCTTGTCGCGCCCGCCTTGTCCATCGCCTCCCGCCGGCGCCGGTGCGGATTTTTGCATCGCCATCATCGGGGCGGGAGCGGGAGCGGCGTCCATCGCCATCTCCATCATGGGTTCTTCCGCTCTAATGTTGTTCAAAGAAAAATCAACCCCACCTTCACTCAGTGCGGAGCGATACACTCGGTTCCTTCCACCGTTAAAAGTCCACAGGGCCCCGATCATGTCCGGACGCCAAACACGGTGAGACCAGTTGATCCGCTCGTACTTTCTCTTCCATGATCCATGCAGGTGGCGGAAGTTGAGGGACGCATTCTCGAAGCGCGAGGAGAGGTTGGAACGATCCCGGCGGAAGAGGTTGGAGAAAGTCTTCTGCCAATTGTGGGGTTGGTAGGCATCGAGGGATTCGTCGTAGAGAGCGGCCACCATCTCCGCCACCGCCTTCTTGGCGTCGGAACCCGTGATTACCGCCGTCCAAGTTTCCTTGGCCGCAGGCTCGAGCTTGGAAGTAAAGCGTTCCCACTTCACGTTCAGGTCCTTGTTCGTCCATGGAACGTCGACCTGCCGAGTGGTCATATAGGCACGGTTCTCACGAACGTAGGTAACGTGCACGGTGAAGCCCCCGCGCATGGCCTCGTTCACGTCCTGGATAATGCCTGCCTGCGTCACCCCGGCATCCGTCCAATAGGCTTGGAGGGCCTTCTTGCGGTGAATGATCTCAACGAAAGCCCGTCCGCTCCGGTATCCCGTACCCCAAAGAGCCTCCAGGGCATCCCCCGGTTCGACCCGCCAGGAGGGAGCGGCAACGTGATTGGGCACCTTGATCCCAAAGCGCCTCGCAGCGGGATTAAGAACGAGAACGGGCAGAAGCCCTTTGACTTCCTTTCCGAAACGGTCCTCGGTTTGCAGAACGGCCCGGTAGGCGCCTTCCTCCAGCTTGAAGGAAAATTCCTTGTTGCCCTCTGCATCGGTCGTGAAGCCCTGGGTTGCGACCACTTCGCCCAGTTCCCAGGAACTGGTATTGGATAGATCGGGCTCGGGCTTGTGGTCCCGCATCATGCCTTCTCCATGGAAATGATGATGGCTCTGGCCACCAAGCTTGGCCCGTTGAACCTGTTCCGGTTGCTTGAGACGATGAATTTTGAGGGAACCCTCGGCGATCCGTCCCTCGCCATCAAGGGAAGTGGTCTTCAGAGTTACCTTCACGGGCTTGCCCGCAGTTTGCCAATCCTCGGCGGAGAGAGAGGCCTGCAAGGCGACGAAACCAACGTTCACGCTGCGTTCCCCGGAACGGGTCTCTCCGGTACCATCCACCACGTCCGCATGGACGGTATAGCTGAAGGTGGGCCCGTCCTTTTCCGCAACCGAGGGATCGGGCTTGGCCGTGAACTCAACCTCGAAGGATCCGTCCGCTCCCGTCCGGGCAGTGCCGTGAGCAATTTCCTGGGCGGGCGAATTGGGAAAGGGCCTCCACCAGTAATGCCAGCGCAACCAGGGTGGGAAGCGAACCTGGCGAACGACTCGGTACCTGACCTCGGCGTCATTGACGGCGGCTCCGGTGTAGCCCATTGCCGAACCGCGGACCTTTACCTTGCCGTTCAGAACGGCCGGTTCGGCCGGGGCGTCCACCGTTACCTGAAACTTGGGACGCTTGTACTCCTCGACGCTTACCATGGCGGAACCGCCCGGTGAGTTCGCGCCCTCGACTTGGATGCGCATCCTGCCCATGAGGCGGTCGCGCGGGGCGGTGAAACTCCCGTCGAAGGACCCGTAATCATTGGTACGGTGCTTGGCCCGGGCGATTTCCTGGTTGTTGCGGTCGCGGAAAACCACCGTGAGGTCACGGTTGGGGATCACCTTGTAGTTGTCGTTTTCCTGGTCGATGCGGTAGGAGACACCCTTGTAGCGGATGGTCTGGCCGGGACGGTAGAGGCTCCGGTCGGTAAAGAAAACCGAACGCTCGTATGGCCTGCGTTGGCTGTTGTGATCATTCACGTAGTAGGAATTTGCCGTGGAAAGGGATTGTCCCTGGTGAGAGACAAGAAGGGTCAGGCTGGTACGGCCCGTTCTTATTTTGAAGAGCCCGTTGGCATCGGTACGGGTGGCCTGAAGCTCGACGTTGCGGTTGTTGCGCTCGCGCTTCCAGGAACGAACCGTCGCCCCCTTGACGGGTTCGCCCGATATAGCGTTGAGCACGAAGCCCTCGAGGGCGCCCGAACCGTGGCGGGTACGCATGACCAAGGACAAGTCGCTCACCCAGAAACTCGAGTAGCTCACTCTATTCTCCTGCTCGCCGAACTTCGGGTCATGACTGGCGAAAAGAAAATAGGAACCGGGCTCCAAATCCTTGGGGGCATCGATCTTCTCGACCCTTTCCTTGAAATCATCGGTGGGGGGAAGATCGACCGACCATTCCTTGAGGGGTTGCTTGTCAAGCCACTCCCCCTTGCGGCGATGATCGACGTACTCGGGGTGGCGCTGGGACAGTTTCATCCGGCTTAACCAATCAAAGGGAATGATCCGGAAGTAGGCCTTGGTCAGGTTGCGGTAGCGCAATTGAATTTTGGGCAAGGGAGCGTTCCAGACCCGCTCCGTGGAAACGGAAGAGGACTTGGTCTCGAGCTGACTAATCAGGTTCTTGCATTCCTTGCCCCCCACGCTATCGGGAAAAACCGTCGCCCCGCGCTTGGCCAGCTTATGGGCTTCGACGAGTTCCCCTTCGTCCCGCAGGACCTCGGCATGTCGGAACATGGCTCGGGCAGACATCTCATGATCGGCCCATTCCTGGGTAAAACGCTTTAGAGCAGCCTTGTAGCGAGCCTTTTTCTCTTCCCCGAAAGACTGGTTGAACCCATAACGCAAACGAAGAAGGTCCGCCTCGACGAATGCATCCTGGTTGTCCCCGTTCTGGTGAAAACCGAGAAGGTCCTGAAAAAGTCCGATCGCCTTGATCTTGGGGGACTCGTCGTCCTCCGAGTCGATTTCCCAGGCCATAAAGTCCTTGGCCGACGCGAAGATGGGGCTGTCGGCGGCAAGCACGAAGGCATCCTGAGCCTTGGATCCGCCTTGCTCGCCTGCGGAATAAAAACGCAAGGCGTCGTGGACCACGAAATCATACATGGTGGGACGGTAACTGTCGGGAACGGTTCCCTGATTGAGGAGGAAGTTGTAATCCTTGACCGCTTCCTTCTTCAGGATTTCGTGATGGGACAGGGTCTTTTGGAACTGCTTGTCGATTTCCGAGAGAATCCGGGGCAGGTCCCAAGTGGTAAGGTCGTCCCCGGGAGCTTCCGCAGTTCGCGTCCTTTGGGTGAAGCGCCAGCGGTTGCGCTGGAAGTACTGCCAGTACCAGTTCGAAAGGACCGCGTTGAGCATGGGCTGAAGTTCCTTGGAGGCTTTGGCCATCTCCGCCTCCATGCGGGCGATCTTCTCCTCGGGCTTGTTTCCCTGAATGGCTCCCTCCAAGTTTATCTTCTGGGCAATGGCCCGGATGGACACCGCATGGGCTTTTTCCCTCTGGGCCCTCTCGATCAGGGGATCGAGCTTTTCGATGGCCGTCTTGGGCAAGCCCTTCTTGATTGCCTCCTCAACTTCCTCCCATTGGTCGACTAGGCTCGGGGAAGGGGCGTTTTGGCCGATCAGGAAAACGGCAAAGGCAAGAAACAGCGAAGACGCTGCGAGTGGAATGATCTTTTTCATGGTCGGAATGAGTTGTATGAGGCAAGGGGCACGAGAGCCTCAGGCTCGCGAATGTTTAGTTCTAACATGATCCAACTAGGACGCGCCAGACTTCTTTTCCTTAGAAAAATCCATTGCGGGCGGTTTTGATTAAGGTTTGCCCTGCCCGAGGGGAAGAGCATCCTTGTCTTCATGGCATTCAATACCCTCACTTCCATAGCCCTGGCCTTGCTCCTTCCATTTTCGCTCGTGGGCTTGGAGCGGAAATTTACCTTTCCCGGGGAAAAACCGGTGGCTCTTAACCTGCACGCCTTGGTCGGGGCAGACGTCCAGGTGAGCCCGGATTCGAGGATCCGGGGCGGCGTTCTCCTTATTCGCGACGGCATCATCGAGACGGTCCGTAAAGGCGTTGAGATTCCCGCGGGGTATCGCAAGTGGGACATGACGGGCAAGACCATCTATGCGGGCTTCATCGACCCCTACCTCCTGACGGGAGCGAATGCAGGCAAACTGCTCGACCTCAGGCACGATCACCATGTCGTTGCAACCGCCTCCCTTTCCTTTCAGGGAACCCCATCCACCCGGCCCGACCCCGGTGAAAAGGGCCCGGGGTTTGAAGTTTCCGGCGTTCATCCGGAGCGGAAGGGAAGCGAAAGTTTCCAGCCCGCCGAAGGAACCTGGAAAAACCTCCGCCAGCACGGATTCACGGCCGTACATCTCGCCCCCTCGGAGGGGATCATGAGAGGGACCGGGCCCTGCGTCCTGCTGGGAGAAGGAAACCCGAACGAATTGATCCTCAAGGAGGAAGTGGCGCAAATCCTGGCCTTCGACCCAGTCGGGAAGCAACAGTCCCCGCCCGTTTATCCCAACTCTCTGATGGGTGCCCTGGCGGTAACTCGGCAGGCCTTTCTCGATGCCATTCACGCCCGTGAAAAATCCCTTTACCTCCTGAGAAAGCCTTCTCCTCTGCCCGATCTCCCTCATCCCGGAATCCGCAGGTTGCAGGAAGTCCTGGACAAGAAAAATCCATTCCCGGTCTGGGTCGAGCCCGGCAGTTGCCTGATGGAAAGCCGGGCCCTCAGCCTAGGCAGAGAATTCGGCTTCCATCCCGTGATCATTGCCACGGGCGACGAATGGAGAAGGCCGGACCTCGCTCTTTCCAAGAATCACGCCTACGTTTCCCCCCTGCGCTTCCCCGCCCTCTCCAAATTGCCCGATGAGGAGGATTGGGAACAAATCTCCCTCGATCAACTGAGAGCTTGGGACCATGCCCCGGGCAACCCAGCGCTAATCTCCTCCAGGACCAAGTCGCTCTCCCTGACCACGACCGGTCTCAGCCTGGGAGAATTCCGTCGCAACCTGCTTCAGGCCATCGGACGGGGTCTTCCCGAGAAAAAGGCTCTCGCCGCGCTCACCACTAACCCGGCCCGGATCTGCGGGATCGAATCGTTTGTCGGCACCTTGGAGAAGGGAAAGCTTGCCAACTTGGTCGTAGTGAACGGCGAAAGCTATTTTGCCGAGGATGCCAAGGTCAGTTCCACTTGGGTCAAAGGGGTCCCCTACCGCTACCCGTCCGAAAACCACGAAAAAGCAAAGGCGGACGACAACGCCAGCGATGAAAAGGAGCCCGAAAAGCGGACCGCCCGCTTTCCTCACGCCGACCGCAAGCCCGTCGAGAGCCCGTCCTCGGCCCTTTTTACCGGCTTCAAGCTCTGGACTTGCTCCGGAAAAGGCATCCTGTCCGGTCACGACTTGCTCGTCAAAGGGGGGAAGATCGCCGCCATCGGCCCGAACCTCAGGGCGAAGGCCCCCAAGGACTGCAAAATCATCCCGGGCAAGGGCATGCACCTCACTCCCGGAATCATAGACTGCCACAGCCATTCCATGATCCTCGGCCGGGTCAACGAGTCCACCCTCCCCTCCACCTCCATGGTGCGAATAGCCGACGTGGTCAACTCGGAGAGCATCAACGTCGAGCGCCAGTTAGCCGGTGGGGTTACCGCCTGCAACCTGCTCCACGGCTCGGCCAACCCGATCGGCGGGCAAAACGCCGTCATCAAGCTTAGGCTCGGGTCCGGGCCAGACGGGATGCTGTTCGAGAAAGCCCCGAGCGGGATTAAGTTCGCCCTTGGCGAGAACGTCAAGCAGGCCAACTGGGGGGACAAGTACGTCACCCGCTTTCCCCAGACCCGGATGGGGGTGAAGACCTTTTTCACCAACCGCTTCACCGCCGCCCGCCAATATGGCCTGCGACTCAGTCAGGCTCGGCAGGGCAAGGGACCGCCCGTGAGGAAAAACCTCGAACTGGAGGCGATCCTGGAGATCATACGGGGCGAAAGGCTCATCCATTGCCACTCCTACCGGCAGGACGAGATTCTCGTTTTCCTTCGTACCATGGAGAGCTTCGGGGTTCGCGTAGCGAGTCTTCAGCACGTCTTGGAGGGCTACAAGGTGGCCGACGAGATCGCCCGCCATGGGGCGGGAGCTTCTACTTTCTCCGACTGGTGGGCCTATAAGTTCGAGGTCTACGACGCCATTCCCTATGCCGGAGCCCTCATGCATGAGCGTGGATGCGTAGTCAGCTTCAACTCGGATTCCTCCGACCATGCCCGCCGCATGAACATGGAGGCCGCCAAGGCCGTAAAGTACGGCGGCCTGAGCGAGGTCGAAGCCCTCAAGTTCGTTACCCTCAACCCGGCCAAGCAGCTTGGCATCGATGAATGGGTCGGTTCCCTCGAACCCGGAAAGGATGCCGATCTCGCCCTCTGGTCGACCAATCCTCTGGATTACCGAACCGTATGCAGGCAAACCTGGATCGATGGCGTCCTCTACCATGAGCTCAAGCAAACCAGGGAAAGGGAGGCCCGGCGCTCCGCGGAGCGCGCCGAACTCATCGCCAAGGCTAGAAAATCCCTGGGTGACGGGAAGGAAGACGGAGCCGGTGAGGAAGCCAGGCAGAGGTTCTTCCGTTATTCGCTGGAAACGGCTTGCGACCTGCATCCTCATTCCTGCCGCTCTCATGGTTGCAACTCGAAAGGAGGCCATCGATGAAGAAATCATCCCTTTGCTTCCTCGCCTGTTTGCTGATTGGCCCGGTCTTGGCTGGGCAGACCATCTACCGGGCGAAGAAAATCCAGGCAACCCCAGGCCTTTCCTTCGAGCCCGGCGAACTTCTCGTTCAGGCGGGAAAGATCAAGGCCATCGGCAAATCCGTAAAGGCGCCCAAAGGATGCAAGGTAGTCGATTGGAAGGACCTGGAAATCTACCCCGGGCTGATCAGCCCGGGTTCTTCGCTCGGGTTGGCTGAGATCAACGCCCTTCGACCTACCCGGGACGAGTCCGAAGTGGGCACCCACACACCCGACGTGGAGGCCTGGGTAGCCATAAACCCGGACTCCGAGCTTATCCCCGTGGCCCGGGCCAATGGCGTTACCCATTCCCTCGTCGCCCCCATGGGCGGTATGGTCTCGGGAACCTCCGGCCTGATTGCCCTCGATGGATGGGGCGTGGAGGAAATGACGGTCCGCCCCAAGGTAGCCCTGCACCTCTGGTGGCCGGGCCACTCGCTCGGCCTGCCCCAACCCCAAGCTCCGGGTGACGCCAAGCCGAAGTCGATCCAGGAACAGCAGAAGGAGCGCCGACGGGTCATCCGCGAGCTCGACGAGTTTTTCGACCAGGCGGAAGCCTACGCCAGAGCCAAGGCTGCCAGCCCGGGCAAGTTCGATGCCGTCCCTGCCTGGGAAGCCATGCTCCCCGCCCTGGGCGGGAAGATGCCCGTCATGATCCACGCCGACGAGCTTCGCCAGATCAAGGCCGCCGTCGAGTGGGCCGGGAAAAGGCGCTACCGAGTGATCCTCTCGGGCGGGCGGGATGCCTGGAAACTGGCCGATACGCTGGCTCAAAAAAAGATTCCCGTGGTCTACCGTCACGTCTTTACCGCTCCGCGCCACCGCAACTCGCCCCACGACGAGCAATTCCGCGCTCCCGGAATCCTGGCCAAGGCCGGGGTGCCCCTCTCCATAGGCCTGCGCCTGGGTGGTTGGTCGGCCGCCAATCAGCGCAACCTTCCCTACCATGCCTCTCAAGCCGTCGCCCATGGCCTCACCCGCCCCAAGGCCCTCGCCTCGATCACAATCGAGCCGGCCCGACTCTGTGGCGTGGCCAAGCGCCTCGGAACTTTGGAGGCAGGAAAGGACGCGACCTTCATCGCCACCTCGGGCGACCTGCTCGACATCCGTTCTTCCGTTCGCCACATGCGGATCATGGGACGAGCCACAAGCCTGCAAAGCAGGCACACCAGGCTCTACGAGCGCTATGGGGACCGGCCTGAACCCAAACCGAGGTAAGCACTAGGGATTTGATAAAAAAAAGGGCATGTGGTTTGCCCAAACCACATGCCCAAGCCTAATACGTAAGTCTTTTGCCCTTGAACCTACGTCAGCTAATCCAATTTTCATAACCTGAAAGGTGCATTTTGAGACATTAATTATGCTTTTTGCATAACTTTTCGGATTTTTTCCGCCAAATAGGCGATAAGCTCCACGCCCAAGCCGGCGAAAGGCAGGAGGGCGACGACCTAAACCTCTACCTCGGTTCCTGGACCAGCACCACCCGGTTGCCGAGCTTTTTGGCTTGATAGCGGACCCGTATGGTTTTCCGCACGTCCCCTTTGACCACCAGGAGCCCTTCACTAGTGAATTCCTGTCCTTCCTCCTCCCCCTCGTGGAAGCGCGTCCATCCCAGCATCGTTCCATTCGCCTCATACCTATACTCGTCCCGCCATGGGCGGGGAGTATCGAGGACCGGGTCGACGTAGTTGCCGAGGGAATAATCAATGGAGAGAAGACGGCCGTCGGTATGGTAAGTCCTTTTCTGGTTGTCCGGAAAATAAACCGAAAAGAAGGCGGGGGCGGACCAGTGCTTTCCATTCCCCACGAAAAGACCCACGTCGACGCGATTGGATTCCATCTTGGAGCCGGCGTAAACGGGACGGCGCCCATGCCAGGGGACGGTCAGCCGCACGCGGCTTGCGTTGGCATCCATTTTCTCGATTTCAATCCGCCCTTCATCCCCCCGCAAAACCTCCCAGCGCCAGGTCACGGGCTTGCCGTTCAGATCCCTCGAGGCGCTTGCGTCGAGGATGAAGCGCAGGGAACCGGCGGTAGACTTGTAGACGCGGGCGCAAGCGCAGGGCGTATCAAAAAGGCGCTGATGAGGACGAAAGTCGAAGAAATCACGTCCGGGCACGGGCCGATCCTCCTCGATCACCCGAAACTGGGCCAAGGGGGGAAGCGAATCGGGGCGCAAGGCATGGGCCCGGCGGATCATCTTCTCTACGTCGAGATGAGAAGAATCGAAGACAGTCGGGTGAGCCTTGCCCGTAAAGTACTCCTCCTCAGTACCGAGATTGCGGTTGCTTCTTCGGAAAACCTGCTGAAGGGTGGGCATCAGGAGGGGGGAACGAGCCAGAGCTTTCTTGGTCTCCGGTCGAAGGGCGGTGAGCATCGCTGCGAAGGCGTTCATGAAGGCTCGGTCCGAACCAGATGAACCCTGACTGATTACGAGGTAGGGGACGTTGGCGGGGAAGACGTCTCCATGCCCGCCCCCGTCCCTTCCGTTGCGGCCCGGATCATGATCACGGTGCTCGGGGTAGAAATAGAGGTGATTACGGAGGTAGTGAAGGGCGAGCGTGCGGGCCCCATTGGGTCGGGTAAGGGCAAGACGGGGCTGGCTGCGCCAATTCGGACCGCCGGTAATGGCCGTTGAGGAATTGCCGATGGTGATGCCGCTGAAGACGAAATTACTCTGCAGGCCATTGTGAAGCCTGCGCTTGCGGAGAGGCTCTGCGTACTCGATCCTCGTTAGTTGGGGAAAGCCCTTGAAGTTCATGTTGGAATGATCGCCATCGTGATTGTCGTAGAAATCACCAAGATTGCCCGCCGCCGTTCCTTCCTCATGCCATTTCCGCAACAAATCCCCTACCTTTCCCTGCCCCTTCGCTACCTCCCGATCGCCCTCTTTTTCTCCGGCCTTGACCAAACCCACGAACAAGCCGACCTTGGGATCGTAACCTACGTTGGACTCCGCCAAGACAACTTCGCCATCCTTGGCCAAGGCGGGAACCGCCTTGGGGAAATTCGGCCAGACCGCAGCCCCGAAAGGCTCCTCGGCGCTCTTGAGAATCTCGAGGAACCTCTCGTCTTCGCGGATGTTCGCAAGATCGGGATCGTTCCTTATGTGAGGTTCCCTGCGGAAACCCAGTTCAACAGCTCTGTCCAGGCTCTGAAAGGACTCGTCGAGGTTGCCCCGGATGGCATGCATGCAAGCCAGGTTGTAATGGGCGGAGGGTGATTTGGGAAACCTCTCGATGATCTTGCGGAGGACCGCTTCCGCCTCGACGTATCTTTGGGACCGCATCAGAAAAACGGCCCTCGCCTGACCGGACGTCATCTCGGCCTGTATCCTCGGGTAGTCCAGGATACTTGGCTTGCCTTCGTCTCCCCGGCAAGGCGAACCGCCCGAAAAGGCGAACAGCAAGGTCGCAAGCTTCAGGCGGAGAAGAAAATTCCTCACAGGTTTTTCTTGCCGGAAAGGTAACCCGTGCGGCGGGAACTTTCCCCGGCCTTGCTTTTCAGGTTAACCTTGGAGAGATCGAAGGCATATCCTTTGTAGTCGCGCAGGTAGACAACCGTGTTGAAGGTCAGCAGAACTTCCTGGGAAGACTCGCTCTCGTTGAGGATGCCGATGAGGGTTGGCATCGGGTCGAGGGCACGAATGGAACCGAGAAACTCGGCCGCCCGAGTCCGGACCATCAGGTTTTCGTCCGAAAGAAGCTTCTTGGCGTTCGCGACGAGGGGTTTGGCCGATTCGCCGATGACGGAAGCCGTGATACAGGCCCAGTAGCGGTCCCATTCCTTATCCGAGGCCATGGCTTGGGCCAAGGGCTTGCGGGCTTCCTCCCAGGGCAGGAGGGCCAAATCCGCAATCCCGGCCAGGCGGGCAATCTCCGCTTGGCGCTTGCGTCCATAGGCCACACCATCGCCGAGGGCGTTTGCCACCATATGGCTTTCAGGAAAAAAGCTGAGGTCGTTGATCTCACGCAGCTTCTCCTGCATGAGCCTGCGCATTTCCTTCAGGGTTTCCGAATGCTTGGGATCGCCGGAGAGGTCGTTGACTTCATGGGGGTCCTTCTCGACATCGAAGAGCTGCTCCGCCGGACGGGGGCGATGGAACTGGCTCTGGATCTCGTTGAGCTTGCCCTGCTTGAAAAGATTTCTCCATTCCGTGAAGGCCAGCATGCGGTAACGGTAGTTGTTCTGCAGGGCATCCGGATAAAACCCCTGCAGGTTCCTCAGGTAGGAGTACCTCCCCTTGCGGAGAAAGCGAACCAAGTCGTATTTTTCGTCAAACCGGTCGGCATAACCGAAGGCTTCGTCCCTGCTTGAGAGCTCCTTGACGCTGGTACCCTTCCCCAGAAAGGCCCTCCCGTCGCAAAGCGGGTTGGCCTTGAGTCCGGCCAAGTTCAAGACGGTAGGCCCGAAATCAATGAAACTGACGAAGCCATCGGTACGAGTTCCCCGCTCATGGTCGGTCAGATGCTTGAAGTTCTCCGGAATACGTATGACCAAAGGGACGTGCAGGCCGCTCTCATAGGCATAGCCCTTGCCTCGGGGCAAGACCCCGCCGTGATCCCCAAAGTAAAAAACGAAAGTATCCTCGAGAAGCCCGTCTTCCCTGAGTTTATCGATTACTGCTCCTATCTGCTCGTCGATGACTTCAATGCGGTCCAGGTAACGGGCATGCGTGTAGCGGAAGGTCTGGGTATCCGGAAAATAGGGGGCCAGCCTGACCTTGGCCGGATCATGGCCCGTCTTTTGGCTATCCATTGCTCCCTTGGAGAAATGCAGGGAGCTTTCATGGGAATGGGCGAAGGATTGCATGTGAAAGAAGGGCATCTCCTTGTCGGGCCGGTTGCGCCAGCTTGCCTTGCGGGAGGACGCATCCCAAAGCTTCTTCATATCGTGAACGAAATTATAATCCGTCTTCAAGTTGTTGGTGGCATAGTATCCGGCCTTGCGCAACATCGCGCTCCAGGGCTGGTACCCCTTGGGAAGATTTGCCTTGGCGGATTTGCGGTGATACTGGAAGCCGCCCCGGGGAGCCAGGATGGAGGTGGCCAGGGTCGAGCGGGCAACCGAGCAAACGGGGCTGTTGGAAAAGGCGTGGTTGAAGGTCAGCCCCTTTGCGGCAAGGGCCTCGATATTGGGGGCGCTTGCCCCATAGCCGTAGTGCTTGAGGTAATGGATCGAGTTGTCCTCCGAGACGAGAAAGACGACGTTGGGTCGCTTCGACCACAGAGGCGTGAGGGCGAGGCAAGCGAGAAGAATCGAGAATCGCTGGAATGACATGGCGAAAACGGGGGGTTGTTCGTTAGGCGCTTACTTGGAGCCGACCGCGTAAAGGCTCTTGTGGCCACGGAGATAAAAGCGGTCGTGGGCAATGGCTGGAGAAGCGGTGAACTGGTCGTCCAGCTTGTTCTTCCCAATCACTTCGTAGGTTCTTCCGGCCTTAAGGACCGTAAAGGTACCGTCCCGGGCGGTGAGGAAGATCCGTCCGTTGGCGGCAACGGGCGAACCACGGTAGGTCTGGGCATGAAAACGTTCCTGGTAGAGCTGCTCGCCGGTGAGGGCATCGAGGCAAAGTATGGTTCCGTTCTCCTTGCACAGGTAGAGCAACCCCCCGTAGAGGAGGGGAATGGTTACGTCGGTGGTGCCGCGGTCCATCCGCCAAAGCTCCCCCGCCCCACCCTTCCCGATCCTGCCCTTGGCCTCGGATAACCGTACCACGGAAACCCCTCGGTTCTTGGCGGAGGGCGCGACCAGGAGGCCTTGGCTCACGACGGGGGAAGCGACGAAGCGCAGAGTCCGGTTGTATTTTTCCTTGGGGTTGAGACCGGCTACCCGCCAGAGTTCCTTCCCCGACCCGGGGTCATGACCGATGCAATAGTCGTTGCCATGGGTGACCAGCACGTTGAGGCCACCTTCCCGGTAGGCCACGGCGGATGCGTAGGAATGCTCGCATTCCGCAACCCCGTCGCTTTCCCTTTCAACTTTCCAGACTTCCCGGCCCGATTTGGCCTCCACGCATACCACCAACTGGGCCGCGGAGTGGATCAACTGCAGGTAGAGGCGTCCCTCATGCAGAACGGTGGTAGAGTGGAAACCGAAGCCGTAGCGGAACTTGCCGTAGCGCTCCTGGGCATTGAAGCGCCACTTTTCCTCGCCCTCCAGGTCGAAGGCCACGACCTCCCCGGTCCCACTAGTGACGAAAAGAATCTCTCCATCGGAAGAGGGCGTGGGAGAGGCATGAGTGCGCTCGCCGTTGCCCCGCCCCTTGGCCTCGCTGACGGCTTGGGTCCAAGTCGTCTTCCCCTTGTCGCTGATGCACGTCGCCTTGACTTGCCCATCCTCCTCGAAAGTGAGAAAAATCCTCTCCCCGACTACGATCGGCGTGGAGGAACCAGCCGCCGGCAACTCCACTTTCCAGACCAGGTTCTCCGATTCGCCCCAAGTCTCGGGAAGCTTGGTTGATTCGCTTAGCCCGTCGTTTCCGGGCCCGCGCCAAGTCCGCCACTCCGCCGAGAGAAGGCCGCTACTGATCAACAACAGGGAAAGGCAAGCAAAGGTGGAAGCAGTCATGAGAAGGTTATTAGGCGAGGATGTCCTTGACGACGTGACCATGCACGTCCGTGAGGCGGTAATCCCTGCCTTGGTACCGGTAGGTCAACCGGGTATGGTCGATGCCCAGCAAGTGCAGGATGGTAGCGTTTAGGTCATGGATGTGCATGGTACCGGGCGTCCACTTGTGCTTGTTCGGCTTGATCACGTTGCCGTCCTTATCCGTAAGGTTGTACCCGTAGTCGTCCGATTGCCCGTAGGTGATGCCGGGCTTGACTCCTCCACCCGCCATCCAAGTCGTGAAGGCCCGGGGGTGATGATCCCTCCCATAGTTGTCCCGGGTCAGCTTGCCCTGGCAGTAAGTGGTGCGACCGAACTCGCCGCCCCATATCACTAGGGTATCCTTGAGCATGCCGCGCTGCTTGAGGTCCTTGATCAGGGCGGCGCAGCCCTGATCGACGTCCTTGCACTGGTTTTCATGTTCCCTGGGCAGGCCTCCGTGGGCATCCCAACCCCTGTGGAAGATCTGAATGTTGCGGACTCCCCTCTCGGCCAACCGCCTGGCGTTCAGGCAGCAAGCGGCGAAGGTCCCCGCCTCGCGGGCCTCTTTTCCATAGAGCTCGAAGGTGGATTCGGGTTCCTTGGTCAGGTCCATTAACTCGGGCACGGACGTTTGCATCCGGTAGGCCATCTCGTGCTGGCGGAGACGGGACGGCACCTCGGGATCGCCGAAGCTCTTGTAGTGCTCGTTGTTTAGCACCGAAAGGGCATCGAGTTGGGCTCGCCGACCCTTGCCGGTAACGCCCTTGGGGTTGGTCAGGTACAGGACCGGATCTCCTTGGCTGCGCAGGAGGATGCCTTGGTGATCGGAGGGCATGAAACCGGTTCCCCACAAGCGGCTGAAAAGACTTTGCTCGGCATGCTTGGACTTGGCGTGCATCACGACGTAGTTGGGCAGGTCCTCGTTCATGCTGCCCAGGCCGTAACTCAACCATGACCCAAGGCTCGGACGTCCGGGAACCTGACTGCCGGTTTGTATGTAGGTGACCGCGGGATCATGGTTGATCGCTTCAGTGAAGGTACTGTGGATCACGCACAAATCCTTGACCACCTTGGCGGTGTGAGGCAGCAGGGAACTGACCCAGACGCCTCGGTCGTTGTTGTCGTGCTTGGTAAACTCGTACTTGCTGGGGGCCACGGGCAGGGTTTTCTGACGGGAGGTCATTCCCGTTATCCTCTGGCCGTCTCTTACGTGATCGGGCAGATCCTTCCCGAATTCCTCCACCAGCTTGGGCTTGTAGTCCCAGAGGTCGAGATGACTGGGCCCTCCGCTCATGAAGAGGTAGATGACCCGCTTGGCCTTGGCTTCGTGGTGAAGCCCACCACCCTTTGAGCCATCCGCAAAGAGACGACCATCCGGCAGAAGGTGGGCCATGGCGGCGGTGCCAAGGCCAAGGGCCGTCTTGCCGAACAATTGCCGGCGGGTCAGGAAAAGTTCGCGTTCGCGCAAAGGATTCGGGTTCATGGCAGAGAAATCTCGATTTCAGTAGAGAAGGATGGACAAGTCGCTGGCCAGGACCGTGGAGGCCACCTGAGCCCAAGCGGCGACGTCGACCGGTTTGAGGGCAGGATCGGACGGCGCGCCACCCTCAGCAAGGATCGCTTCCGCCTCCTTGGGATCGGCCAGGTAACGGGTTCGCTGGGACTTCAGGAGATTTTCGCAGGCCTTGCGCTCGGCATCCGAGGGCGGACGGGAAACAAGGAGGGTAAAGAGAAAATCAAGGCGTCCCCAGTCGTCCTTACCATCCTTGAGAAGCCTTTCCGCCAGCTTGCGCCCGGCTTCCACGCGCTGGGGTTCGTTGAAGAGAGCGAGGGACTGCAGCGGGGTGTTGGTACGGGACCTGCGCACGCAGGAGCTCTCCCGACTCGGGGCATCGAAGAGGGTCATCATGGGATGCGGACTGGTCCGCTTCCAGTAGATGTAAAGGCTACGCCGGTAAAGACGACTTCCCTTGTCCGCGACGTAGTTCTTGGTGTTGCTCGCCGGATGCATCAATTCCTTCCACATGCCCGGTGGCTGGGGGGGCTTGACCCCCTCCCCTCCCATGGCCGGGTCAAGAAGACCGGAAGACCACAGGGCCAAGTCGCGGAGAACCTCGGCATCCAGCCGGTAACTGGGTCCGCGGCCGAAGAAGAGGTTCTCCGGATCGGGAAAATCTGCCCGGCGGCTCGAATCCTGCCTGAAAGTCCGGCTCGTGACCATCAGGCGAAGCAGGTTCTTCAAGTCCCAGCCTCCTTCCTGGAACTCTACCGCCAGCCAGTCCAGCAACTCGGGATGAGTGGGATGCCTACCCTGGAGACCAAAATCGTCCGGTGTGCGGACCAAGCCTTCCCCGAAAACCCGTTGCCAGATTCGGTTGACGAGCACTCGGGATACCAGAGGCTGATCGCGCGAGGTCATCCAGCCGGCCAGCCCCAGGCGGTTACGGGGAGCTCCTTCGGGCATGGAACCCAGCGAGGCGGGAATGCCGGGCAGCAAAGGCTCGCCGACGGGCATGTCGTACTCGCCCCTTTCAAGGAGCTTGGTAACCCGTGGATTGGGTAGTTCCCGGGCAACTAAGGTCGAGGTAAAGGCTTTCATGGCGTTTGCCTTCTCATTCCTGAGAGCAACGGTTTCCCTTGATAAATCGTCCGCTTCTTTGACCGGAGCCTTCAACAGTTCGATTTCACTGACCTGCATGGCGTCGGCCTTGGATGAAGCAAGGCTGGGAAAGATCAGTTTGTAGATCGCAAAAGCACTTGAGTTCTCGATGGAAATTTCCACCCTTTGACGACGATTGGGAAAAGCGGGGACAGCGCCCTTCGCAATTTCCTCGAACGTTTTTCCATCCTCTGAACCGTAAAGCTCAAAGCTGGTCGGATCCCGGGAAGGAACGTCCTCGCCCGCAGTCAGGGCGATTTTCTCGACAACGCCCTTCTGGGCGTGAATGACAAGCCCGCTCCCTTGGCCTTCGAAATTAAGGTATTTGGTCTTGGGGTCGTCGTCTATGGCCTGAGCCGGCGTTTGGTTATTGGGAGATTTGCCCGAGGTTGCCCGAACCTTGTTTCCCTTGCGGGTCAGATCATTTGAACCCAAAAGGGCCGACAGCTTTTCCAAGTCGTCATGAGCTTGAGGGAATTTCCCGGTTTTCCGGGCGCGGGCAAGAAGTTCGGACTCTCTCTTCTCAAGAGCTTTCCACGCCAGCCATGCCTTTTGATCGGCAGGAACCTTGAGATGATCTCCGTACTCATACCGGTTCCCATCCATGGGTGATTCAGCCGTGCTGTTGAAAAAGGCCAGGAGCTGAAAATACTCGGTGTGGGTGATGGGGTCGTACTTGTGGGTATGGCACCGGGCGCAAATCATGGAAAGCCCAAGCAGGGAAGTTCCGAGGTTTTCAACCCGGTCGAAATTGTTCTTGGCCTGAAACTCGGCGGGGATCGCTCCTCCTTCCGCCGTGGATGGGTTCATGCGGACGAATCCGGTTGCGATCTTCTGGTCCAGGGTGGGATTGGGCAACAGGTCCCCAGCCAGTTGCCAAGTAATGAAATCGTTCATGGGCAGGTTTTCGTTCATTGCCCGAACTACCCAGTCGCGGTAGGGGTAGATCCCCCTCTTGTTGTCCAAGTGCAGCCCATGAGTGTCTCCATAGCGGACGGCATCCAGCCAATACCTGGCCTGGTGCTCGCCGTAGCGCGAGTCGGCAAGAAGCGAGTCCACCAGACGCTCGTAAGCGTCGGGGTTCTTGTCCCGAAGGAAGGCATCCAGTCTATCGGGCTCGGGAGGGAGTCCGGTCAAGGTCAGGGCCACTCTCCTCGCCAAATTTTCACGAGGGGCCTCAGAGGCAAAATCCTTCCCCTCTGCACGAAGTCCTTCCCCAACGAAGTGATCCACCGCGTTTCCCCTTGCCTTGTTGCTTCTCTCGGGCCTGACGAAAGCCCAGTGCTCGGCGTACCGTCCACCCGACAAGGCCCATTTCTTGAGAATTTCCTTCTCCTGCGGGGTGAGGTTCTTGTCGAACTTCTTGGGCGGCATCGGCTCATCCTCGTCGAAGATTCGCAAAATCAACTCGCTCTGCTCGGGATTCTTTTCGTCCACCGCATGGTAGCCACCGAGATCCCTCTTGGCCGCCTCCTCCGAGTCCAGTCGGACCAAATCCTTCTTCTTGGTATCGGGCCCGTGGCAGACGAAGCACTTATTGGAAAGAACCGGCAGGACTTCGCGGGCAAAATCGACTTCCGCCGCAAAAGCCGAAAGGCAGGGATGAAGAATCCCCAACGTCACGAAACCGGCAACAATTGTCCTCATGGTCATGAAGCTCCGGCTACAAGCCGGGAATGGGATCCTCGGGTCCCACCTTCTCACCCTGCCATATGACGTGATCCTTTTCCACCGTAAGGATACGGGCGCGACTGCCGGGCGCAGGAGGCTTGTCGTCCCTCGGGAGAAACTTGAGGTGGCTCTTGACGACCTTTTGATACTTCGGGTCACCCGCCAGGTTCTTCCACTCGTTGGGATCTTTTCTCATGTCGTAGAGCTCCTGCGATCCATCCGCATACTGGATGAAGCGCCAGTTCTCGGAACGAATGCCGTGGTTTCCCGCGTTATGCGTTGTAATGGCCGGCCACTTCCTTGGTGAACGGGCGTCCTTGAGTTGAGGAGTAAGGGAATGCCCTTCCAGTTTCTTGTTTGCGGGAAGGCCGCACAGCTCGAGAAGAGTCGGATAGACGTCGAGCAACTCCGCAGGCTGACTGCAGACTTGCCCACCCTTGACCCCGGGCCCGGCAAAGACCAGGGGTACGCGCGTGCCGTCGTCCCAGAGCGTATTCTTGCCGGTGATGCCCTTTTCCCCGATATGCCAGCCATGGTCCGACCAGAGCACGACAATGGTTTCGTCCTCCTTGCCGCTCTGCCGCAGAGCCTTGAGGACTCTTCCGACTTGGGCGTCGATGAAACTGGTGCAGGCCAGGTAGGAACGGGCAAGGTTTCTCCATTGGTTCGCTTCCTCCAGCCATTTCAAGCGCACTTCGGGCAGGTACCAGTGGAGGTACCAGGAAAAGCGCGGGGTATCGGCCCTATCCTTGCGGAGGATTTCCGGGAGAACGGAATCGTCGTCCGGATAAAGGTCGAACCATTTCCGGGTCGCGTAGCAAGGGACGTGTGGGAGAAAAAAGCCAACGCTAAGGAAAAAAGGTTGTTCGTGCTTATCCTTGAGCTTATCCACCGCCCAAGTAGCCACCTTGAAATCCTGCTTGTCCTTGTCCTCATGGGGGAAAAGGCCCCAGTCCACCAGGGGATGGTTTCCGAAGGGAGTCGTAACCAACTTCTTCTTGGGCCGTATTCCCACCCCGGAAGAAGGACCGATCTCATCGAACTCCTTATCCGTTTTTCTCCTCCCATTGCCTCCGTGATAGATTTTCCCTCCCGTGGAGGATCGGTAGTTGCCGTGCTTCCTCAAATATTGAGGCAGGGAGAGGTGATCGGCATACTCGGGAAGAGTACGGATCCACGGAGCCAAGCCATAAATTCCGGTGGTGGACGGCCTGAGGCCCATCATCAGGCTGGTCCGGGAAGGGTTGCACAGGGGGGACTGGCAATGAGCGTTGACGAAGGCGGTTCCCCGGGCCGCCAGACGATCGATGTGCGGGGTCTTGGCCAAGGGGTGCCCACCTAGAAAACCAATCCAGTCGTTCTGGTCGTCGATCGCAATCATCAGAACGTTGGGCTTTTTGGCCTTAAGCGACAAGAGCAGGGCAAAACAGGAAAGGAGAATTATGCGCATGTCATTTCTTAATCCCAGCTAGAGCGATAGTTCAAGCCCTTGTTCCCTCACCCGCATAAGTTTTGCCCGCAGGAGCTCGTTGGCAGTTGGATTAACTTTGGCTCCCGCAGGATTATATTCGACCTAATTCATGAACTTTTTCGCTTAAGAAGAAGTAGGCGAAAAACCCTTCAAAAAGGTAGAAATTAACCCTTTTGAAGTTGATTTAAATGCTCCATGCGTCATAATGGAATACTTTATACGCTCATTCGAAGCAAGGTTTGGATCACCGAAAATGAAACGTTGAACCTTTCAACCCCATCACGTAACGAGCGAATTTGGATAATCAGAAAAAATAGAATAATGGAAATATATGTGGGTAATCTCCCTTGGTCGACCTCCGACCAGGAATTAGCGGATGCGTTCGGCGCATACGGAAACGTAGAAAAGGCTTCGATCATCTCGGACCGTCACTCGGGTCGCTCCAAGGGCTTCGGCTTCGTGACCATGAACGATGCGGACGAGGCCAACAAGGCCATCGAAGCCATGAACGGCACCGATATGGGCGGACGAAGCCTGAAAGTAAACGAGGCTCGTCCCCGTGAAGACCGCCCACCCCGTCAGTCCGACTGGTAAGAGCTCCTTTACTTTAAATCAAAAGTCCGCCCCCCCGGCGGACTTTTTTTTGCCCTTTTTTTCGGCCTAAGCAAATCTTCTTGTTTGATTTGCCTTCATATTTTCTGCAGGACGATAGGATGAGTGAAATGAAATCCACCTCCTTTCTCGAAAGCGTCGACCTATGCTTCAACCGGGCCGCCGAGGCCATGGACCTGCCCAAGGGACTGGCCCGCCAGATCAGAACCTGCAACGCGATCTGCGAAATGAAGTTCGGGGTCGAGCTCGAGGGAGGTTATGAAATCTTCACCGGATGGAGGGCCACTCATAGCGAGCACGCCCTCCCCGCCAAGGGAGGAATCCGCTATGCTCCCTTTGCCGATCAGCAGGAGGTCGAAGCCCTCGCCGCTCTCATGACCTACAAGTGCGCAATCGTCAACGTTCCCTACGCCGGCTCCAAGGGCGCTCTCAAGATCGACCCCAAGAAATACACCCTCGACGAGCTCGAGCACATCACCCGCCGTTTCGCCCAGGAACTCGATAAACGGGGCTTCCTCGGGCCTGGGCTCAACGTTCCCGCACCCGACATGGGAACGGGCCAGCGGATGATGTCCTGGATTGCGGACGAATACCAGAGGCTTCATCCCTCGGACATCAATGCCAGGGGATGCGTAACGGGCAAACCCGTTCACTTCGGAGGGGTGGCCGGACGCATAGAGGCTACGGGGCGAGGGGTTCAGTTCGGCCTACAGGAGTTCTTCAGGAACCCGGACGACTTAATACTGGCCAAGCTGGACGGAAGCCTGGAAGGCAAGAAGATCATCGTTCAGGGACTGGGCAACGTGGGTTTCCATGCGGCAAAGTTTCTCCAGGAAGAGGATGGAGCCAAGATCATTGCCATCCTGGAGCGGGATGGAGCCCTGCTCAACGAGGACGGCCTCGACGTCGAGGCGGTCTTTGCCCACAAGCAGGAGCAAGGCAAGGTGGAAGGCTATCCGGAAGCCCAGTTCTTCGAGGGTGGTGGCGAACTACTGGAACATCCCTGCGACGTTCTCATCCCGGCCGCCATGGAAGGCGTCATCCATCAGGAAAACGCACCCCGTATCCAAGCCAAGGTCATTGCCGAGGCAGCCAACGGACCCGTTACCTACGAGGCCGACCGCATCCTCTGCGAGATGGGAGTCTTCATCATTCCGGACGCCTACCTCAATGCGGGCGGAGTAACGGTCTCCTATTTCGAATGGCTCAAGAACTTGTCCCACGTTCGCTTTGGCCGCATGGACAGACGCTTGGCCGAGGCCCAGGGCCAAAAGATCATCGAGGCGATCGAAAGTGGAATCGGCAAGAAACTGGACGAGGACTCCAAAAGCAAGCTTTTGACCGGACCGGACGAGATCAACCTGGTCCGATCCGGGCTCGAGGATACGATGCGGGAAGCCTACGGCGAGATCAAGGAGCAGTTCCTTGGCAACGAAAAGATCACCGACCGGCGGATGTCCGCCTATGCCCTTTCCATCCGAAAGATCGCCGACATCTACGAAAGCATGGATCTCTAGGCTTTGGGCATGCCCGAGCAAGTATTCCCCGATGCCTCTCCTTCCGCCATCGCGAAGGCCATGGAGGATGCATGGTTCTGCTTTGGGGACTTCCGTGGAAAGCCAGGGCTTGAGCGGGCGGCTTTTCTTCGTTCCATTGCCCTGAACCTCGAGAAGGACGTAGATGAACTCCTTGCCCTTGCGGACCTCGAAACCTCCCTGGGGCCGGATAGACTGGGCTTTGAGCTGACCAGGACCGTCGCCGAGCTCAGGTCCTTCGCCGCCTTGGCCGATTCAGGGAAATGGGAGGAGCCCAGGGTGGAAAAAGCGGAACCCAACCGCGCGCCCCTGCCGAAGCCGGGAATGAGAACGGTCAACCTGCCGGTCGGTCCGGTGGTCGTAATCGGAGCTTGCAATTTCCCCTTCGCCATTTCCGTGGTCGGCACGGATACCGCTTCCGCCATGGCGGTGGGTTGCCCGGTGATCGTCAAGGCCCACCCCGACCACGCCCGCACCTGTGAGGCCCTCGCCGAAAAGGTCCGTTCCGCACTCGAGCGGACGGGAATGCCTGCCAAGGCCTTTCAGTTGCTTCATGGGGTTGATCATGCCGTGACCCGAGGTCTCGTCGAGCACCCAAGAACCGCCTGCGTGGCCTTTACCGGTTCGCTGAAGGGAGGCCACGCCTTGATGAAAATTGCAAACGGCCGGCCGAAGCCAATTCCTTTTCACGCCGAGATGGGAAGCTTGAATCCCGTTTTCATCCTGCCCCACGCCCTTGAGCGCAAGGGCGAGGAGCTCGCGGAAGGATACGTTGCTGCGGTAAACCTGTATGCGGGCCAGATGTGCACCAAGCCCGGGCTTCTCGCTCTCATTGATGGACCCGGGCTCAATTCGTTCCTTGAATCCATCCGGCAGGCGATCCGGAGCGCCGCACCCCTCGATATGCTCAATCGGACGGTCTTTGAAAACTTCAATGCCGTCACGAGGGATCTCCTGTCGTCTCTTGAATTGGTGGCTTCAAACGAGAACGCGCCGGGGCAGCGATCAAGGCCCGCACTGTGCCGAATTTTCCAGGTCAAGGGTCGCGAATTCATGAAGAACCAGGACCTTCGATCGGAAGCCTTCGGCCCGGCCTCCATCATAGTCCGGTGCAGCGATCAGGAGGAACTCATGCAAATTGCCCGGTCGATGGAGGGAAGCCTTACCGCAACAATCCATGCTCATACGGAAGACGCCCCACTGGCAGAGGACCTTTTTCCGCTCATCGAGTCCCGGGTCGGCAGATTCCTTTGGGGAGGATTTCCTCCCGGTGTCATTCCCGGTATCGCAACCCATCATGGCGGCCCCTGGCCCGCCACGACCGATCCCAGGCATACCTCGATCGGACTCTATGGATACCGCCGGTTCGTCCGGCCGGTTTGCCGGCAAGGTTTCCCGGACGATTGACTTTAGGTCGCGTGACGCAGGGCGTCCACCGGGTTCATCCGGGCCGCCTTGCGGGCCGGGTAAAGGCCGAAAAGCACCCCCGTCAGCAGGGCAAGCCCGAAGACAATGGGCAGAGACCAGTAGACCACGATGGGATCCATGCCCTTCATCGATGGAGGGAAGGACTCGTAAAGAGTTGGGGTAAAGGCTTCCAGAAATTTCATCAATGACCCGTAGGCGGGCTCGCAGAGGATACCAGCGAGAATTCCCAGGATTCCGCCCAGTCCGGTCAAAGTCATGGTCTCGATCAGAAACTGCAGGACGATATCGGACCGCCGGGCCCCAAGGGCTCTCCTGATTCCGATTTCGCGCGTCCTTTCCGTGACCGTGGCCAGCATGATGTTCATGATGCCGACCCCTCCTACGACTAGGGAAATACCAGCCACCAAACCCATAAGGGCGATGAAGGTCATGCGGGCCTTCTCGGCCTGTTCCATAAGCTCGAGAGGCACCGTAACCTGAAAGTCATCCATCTCATGATCCCTGTCGAGAATGTCCTGGGTCATTTGCGCGATGGTGAACAACTTGTCGGGATCCTCCACCCTTAGGGTAATCTTAGACACCATATTCGAGCCGTCGACTGCCCGGTAGTAATGGTCGAAGAACTTGGACCACATCGTCTCGATCGGCAAATAAAGGTTGTCCTCGAACAATTCCTTGAATCCAAGGTTGGATTCGTCCTTCAGTTCTCTCTGGGGAGCCACGACTCCCACCACCTCATAGAGGTTACCCTCGGTAGTGACGGACTGTCCCAGGGGATCCTTGAAGGGAAAAAGCGCTTTCGACAAGGCGGATGAAAGTACGCAAACCTCGGCCTGAGACAGGTTGTCCTCCTCCGTGAGGAACCTCCCCTTTACCAATTGAAGATCATGCAGGTTGCGGTAATTGGGCAGACACCCCAATATCTCCGCCCTCGTCTGGTCATGGGAGGAGAATACCGTCCGGTTGTTGATCTCCCTCGTAGGGAAAAGGGCTGCGAGATGAGGCACCGTCTCCTTGATCTTGTAATAGTCGTTTTCCGTCAGCCCGTAGGAGTTGAAATATTTACCCCTGGAAAGCCTTTGCTCCTCGGGCGGACGCTTGCTTGATAGAACAATGCTGTTGGCTCCCAGGGCCATAATTTCGTCCTCGGCCTCCACCGCTATCCCCTCTCCAATCGCCAACAACCAGATCACGCTGGCCACCCCGATGAAGACCCCTAGGGCAGTCAGCAGGGATCTCATCGGGTGGGTGGCAATGCTCATGAAAGCAGTCTTCCCAAAGGTGCCGCCGGCCCGTCCGACCCTGCGGTCATGAGCCTCTTCCCCCGATCCTTGATCCTTCTTCCCTTCCTTGTCTTGGCTGAAACCAAGGGGACGGTTGCGGTAGTCCTCCTCCACTCTGCCATCCTTCATCCGAATGATGCGACTGGCCCGCTGGGCCACTTCCTTTTCATGGGTAACCAGCACGATGGTTTTTCCACGGGCGTGGAGCTCGTCAAGCAAATCAAGAATCTCCGCCGTGGTCTTGCTGTCCAGGTTACCCGTGGGCTCGTCCGCAAGAATGAAGTCGGGATCGTTGACCAGCGCCCGGGCAATCCCGACCCTTTGTTGCTGACCACCCGAGAGCTGTTGGGGCCGGTGGTCGACACGGTCGCCCAGGCCGACCAGTTCCGCCAGGGAAGCGATCGAGTCTGTATTGGCAGCAGTAGCCCGTCCGTAGGAACGCGGCACCCTTACGTTGTCGAGCACGTCGAGATAAGGGATCAGGTTGTAGGACTGGAAGACGAATCCAATCGAGCGACAACGGATGGAAGAGAGTTCGTCGTCGCTCAAACCAGTGACCTCCCGGCCAGCAAGCTCATAGACCCCAGTGGTTGGAGAATCGAGGCATCCGAGAAGATTAAGCAAGGTGCTCTTGCCTGAACCGGACGGGCCCATGATGGCCAGGTAGTCCCCGAGCGGGACCTCAAGATCAACGCAATCAAGCGCCACCACGCGGTCGTCCCCAACCTCGTAGGTCTTGGTCAGGCCGCGGGTGGAAAACGCCAAGCTCATCTGGTCCTCCTGCCAACCAAGCTAAGAAGATAGGCGCAAGGGCTACCGGGAAACAAGATCGCTTCCGGAAAAGGCCTCGAAATGCTCGGGGAAGGAATCCGGGTTCACGACGACTTCGTCCGACTCCTCCAACCCACCGAGCAGAACCGCATGAGTCGTGTTGGACGAACCCAACTCGATCGATCGCAGGAACATCCCTTCATCCCCATCCCTGATCAGGCAGTAAAAATGGCCTTTCTGTCGTACCACTGCGGACAAGGGAATGAGCAAGGCATCGTCGATGGACTCGGCCAAGATCGTGACCTTGGCCGACATCCCAGCCTTGATGGCATCCGGGGGATTCTCGATCAAGATTTCGGTCGAATACTCCTTGATGTGAGCGGCGTAGCGATTAGTGGAAGGAACCGGGTAATCGCTGACAGAGTCGACTTTTCCGCTTAGGACAACCCCTCGAAACCCATCCCGCGTGATGGAAATCGAGCAGACCATCCCGGGCTTCACCTGTTCGATCTTGGTTTCGCTTACCCTCGCAAATACCCTCATGTGGGAGGTATCGGGCAACCTGATGATGGTCTGCCTTTCCCTAACCTGCTTGCCCTCCTCGATCAATATGCCGTCACTGGAGCTGGAAGGCTTGCGATTCGCATAGGTAACTTCCCCCGCGGCAGGGGAAAGAATCATGCATTTCTCTATCTGCTCGGAAATCTCTCGTTCCTTTTTGCACTCAAGTTCATAGGAATTCTCGATCGATCTCAGGTTGGCCTCTGCGGTAAGAATGGATGAGTTCAGGTCATTGACCCTGGACTTGCGGGAATGCTTTCTCAGGACCTCAAGCTTGGTCATCGCCAAGTCGAGCTCCTTCCTTGCCTTATCCACCGCGAACTGGTCCGCCTCCAGCTGGACTTCCGGCAAATAGCCCTTGGCCGCAAGCTTTCTGCTGTAAGCAAGATACTCCTGAGCCCGACGGAGGTTTTCCCGAGCCACGAATTCGGCGCTTTGCATCTGTTCCTCCTCCTGACGGAAAGACCCCGAGAGATACTCGTCCAGGGAAAGCCTGGCGGCGGCCACCTCCGCTTGGGCCTTGACGAGGGAAGCCCGGGCCTTGTGGACTAGAATTCGCTGTGAGAGAAGATCCTTTTGCAACACCGCGTCATCGAGCCTGACCAGAAAATCGCCTTTTTCCACCTTCGTGCCCTCAGGGACGATTTCCAGAATACTGACCCCGGTGGAACGGCTGCTCTTGACTTCGCAGACGATTTCCACGTTTTCGGAACTCTCCACTTCCCCAAGTTCCGTGAGCTCAAGCCTGAACTCGCCCCGAGAGACGGGTTCGAACAAGGGAAACACCTCCACCTCGTCGGAGGAATTGGGGCCAAGCATGAAGAAAGCGACCGAAAGGGCGCCGGCGCTTGCCAAGCCGATCATGGTCTTGGCCGAGGCAAAGCCCAATCGCTTAGAGTTGGAATTGGTCATCGGGTAAACATAAGAAAATGTAAAAGGGCGGGACGGGCAAGGGAGGAGCGCAATTAATTTTTATTTTTCCACCTAGAGGGAGTCTTGGCCAAAATGGGGCCCGGGTCGACCCAAGTTCCATTTTCGGTTAGCTTCATGCTTCCCAACTCATAGTCCAGCCTCATTCGCATGGCTTCGTAGCCGACCCATACCTGCAGGAAGGAGTTGCTTGCATCAAGGAGATCATTCAAGGCATTGACCAAGTCCCTCGCAGTCGTTGCGCCGAACTGGCCGTTCCGTCCGACTTGCGGAGGCTCGCTCAAGCGCAGACGGGCAAGATCCACTTGGGCGATGGCTCCCCGGACCGCCGCCCGGCTCAATTCAAAGTTCAATTGGTTCAGTTTCGCTACGCGCGAGAAGTTTCTCAAGGAGCTCAAGACTTCGTCCTCAAAGGTCAGGTATTGTCTTCTCGCTTGCTGGTAGAGGATGAGGGAGGCTTGGTAACGGTTCCTTTCCAAAACCTTGGACAGCGGAGTATCCAACTCGAGCCCCACGCTGGCCCCGCCTTCAGCGGGCCTGAAGTTACCCGACCCCAGGGCGCTCGATCCCAATTCACCCGAAAGGACCAAGTCCAAGTCGGTCCGCAAGTCGTCCCTTGCCAGGTCAGCCTGACGCCAGGCATCCACTAAGGCCGCCCGGGCATTCATCCAGTCCAGCCTTTTTTCCGACGCCATTCGAAGGGCATATTCGGTTTCCACCCGTACTTCCTTCATTACGATCGATTCCAGACGAGCCGATGCCTTGGCGAGGGAAAGCTCGAGGAAAAGGCCCGTCAGTTCGTTCAAGGACGTAGACACGCGCCCTCGGATCCTGTCCAGCGGATCGACTTGAGCCGAGGCGACGATATCGTCCAGGGATTCCCAATAGACCGAAAACTGCTCTTCCATTCGTTCGGAAGTTGCATTCAGTTCGGCAACCACCCGGTTCAGGTCTTCATCGCGAAAGGCATCGGCGCCCATTCCGATCTCCCTTAGGTCGGGTCTTTCCCTCAGCCGCCAATACCACTTTAAGCGTACGGGCAAGGCGGTTTCCAAGGCTCCGTGATCGGACTTAAACCCAGCCAGGCTTCTTTCCACCCTAGGCCTCATGGCCTGCGTCTCCAAAGCCAAGGCGAGCAAACTCGGGGAAGAGGGCGTCTTATCCGGGTCTCTTGCCAGACGCAACTTCAGGTTAAGGGCATCCTGCATCTCAACTAGGTCGACGTCGGTAAGGCGAAATTGCTCCACGTACTCTTCATTCACCTGAACTTCGAGATCGGGAGGCAACCCCATGCTGATCTTGAACTGGTCGAGACGACCGTCAAAGGCGGCCTTGGATGCAAGGAGGGCGCTCTGGCCTCCGTACAAAGCCTGCCTGGCTTGATCCACCTGCAGACGATTCCCTATCCTGCCTGCCTCGAAAGCCGCCTCAAGCTGGGAAAGGCTATCCTTGAGCTTGGCCACGTTGGCCTCTTGGTTGCGGATCTTCTGGGCTTCTTGAAGAAGGCCTAGAAAACCCGAAACCGATGAAGTTCGTGCGGAGGATGCGGCTATCTCACTCTGGCCCAAGCCCAAAGCGGGGTTTCGGCCAGTGGCCAAGCCTAGGTAAAAACCCTGCCTGAACTGCTCCATGCTCCTGGCATCGCTCAAGAGTCTTCTTTCCGCAAGCGTGAGGCGCTCCCTATAGAACCTTTTGCTTGCTCCACGGAGCAGGGGCTGAGTAATGGTCAGACCGGCTATGGATCCTCCCACGTCGACCGAGCCTCCGCCCAATTCAACGCTTAGCCTGCTTGCCAGGGAAGCAACCCAATCGGCGCCCTGACCGGCCATCCCGGCAAATCCTGCCCTGGTCGTTGATTCAAGGGTATTGGAAGGGGTGCCTTCCTTGGAGGATGCCCCGCCGGAAAAACCAAGGAAAGGCTTGGGCTCGAGGCGGAACCTCTCATAGGTCACGTCGAGGGCGGAAAGATAGAGCTGCTCCTTTTGAGCTTGGAATTCCGGTGAATGAAGAAGCCCCAGTCTCATGGCAGTCTCGATCTCCAGCCCGACTTTGCCATTTTCAAGAAGCGGAAGTTGATCTCTCCATTTCTCACTGGCCAACAACCGGGATTCGTTTCCATCGTCATAGGCATCCTTCTCCTGAATCATGACCGTGATCCTTCGCGAATCGGGATCGTCCCGGGGCGGGGGGGGGAAAGCCGCATTCGATGGATCCGCCAATCGTGAACCGGGATCTACCTTCCAGTCAAAACCGGGCACCAAGCCCAACAACTCCCGAGCTTCCCTGTCCGCGTCCGCCGGTTCGATCCGCGAACGACAACCTTGAAGGAAAAACATCCCAGATAGGAAGATCCTCCCTGCCAGAGGGATGGCTTTCACGAAAAAGACCGAAGTCCGCGCCTAGGCAAAAAGCTCGGTCACGGCCTGGGCCTTGACCAATTCCCGAGGTTGGTTGAGGTGGTTGTAGACGATCGATTCGGGGTTGATTCCGAAATTATGATAGATCGTGGCCAACAATTCACGAGGATGGATAGGCTTGTCTATGGGAGCCGAGCCGGTCTTGTCCGACTCACCGTGCACGTAGCCCCTCTTGATCCCGGCCCCGGCGATTACCCCAGTGTAGCAGTAGGGCCAATGGTCGCGGCCATCGGCGCTGTTGTTGTTCCCCGAAGTGCTGACTCCCATTTGCGGGCTACGCCCGAATTCGCCTACGCAAACCACTAGGGTTTCGTCCAGCAATCCGCGCCTGTCCAGGTCCGAGAGAAGACCCGAAAGGCCCGCGTCGAGCATGGGCGCGGACTGATCCTTCATGCGCTTGGGCAAACCCTTGTGAACGTCCCAGGAATGGTTGTCGGAATTGGCCACCTTGGGCCAGATGACTTCCACAACCCGGGTGCCGGCCTCGACCAGTCGACGGGCCAAAAGGCAACTTTGCCCAAAGGTATTTCGACCATAGGAGTCACGGATTTTTTCGTTTTCCTCAGATAGGTTGAATGCTTCACGGGCTCGGCCCGAGGCGACGAGGCTGAGCGCCCGGTCGTAATGTTCGTTCAAGTTGTAGTGCTCGACGGCCTTGTCGATCACGGGCATGGCCTCATTGATGGCGTTTCTCAATCTGGCCCTGCGGTTCAGGCGGACCCCAAACATATCCGGGCGCATCTCCAGGTCGTCTACCCGGATCTTGGCCATCTTCTCCATATCCATGTCGCTGCCGGGAGGGTAGAGAGTATAGGGATCGTAGGCCTTGCCGAGGAAACCGGCGGCTCCGCCCTTACCGACCACACCGCTCTCCTGAAGAGGCCTCGGAAGCATGACGAATGGCAGCATGGGCTCGGTTGGGGGCTTGAACTTGATCAGGTTGGAGCCGAAATTCGGGAAATCCTTGGGGCTGGGGGGCTCGAGTTGACCGGAAGGACTAACCTTGTCGGTGGTGTATCCCGTCATCATCTGGTAGATGGCGGCGGTGTGATTGAACAGCCCCTTGGGGGTGTAACTGACCGCCCGCATCATGGTGAACTTATCGTTCACCTGGGCAAGCTTGGGCATCAATTCAGTAAAGTTTACGCCCGGTATTTTGGTCTTGATCGGCTTGAAGATGCTCCTGACGTTATCCGGGGAATCGGGCTTCGGGTCCCAGAGGTCCAAGTGACTGGGCCCCCCCTGCAGGTAGATCATGATTACGCTCTTGGCCTTGCCCCATCCGGGCCCGCCGGCAGACGACTGGTTGGCTTTCAGCTCAAGCATGGAACCCAAGGTAAGCCCGAGCATGCCGGAACCTCCAACTTTCAGAACGTCCCTCCTGCTCATGGGCAAGTGGGCGTCGCACAGGTCCTTTCCTAAATCTCCTGGTATACCGATCATGACGTTAGCCTTTCCTTTTCTTATTGATGAAACCTAAAATACTATAATTACCCATTTTTATCGATTAAATAAAAACGCAGGCGTGTTGATGATTGCCCAAGCGAGGTCCTGGGCCCCGACTATGCGCTTCTTCACCAATTGTCCCTTGCTCAGCTCGAGGTCTCTTCTCAGGCGGGCAATTCGGGGAGGCAAAGGAACGGGAGTCCGGGCCAAGCTCAGTTTGTCCTGCAATTGCTTGAGCTTCGGATCTTCCGGAAGAGGTTTGCGGGCCTGCTCCAGAGCCTTGCTCAACTTGATCCTGTCGGGATCGGTATTCTTGAAGGTATCCGACAGCTTTTTCTTTTGCTGGGGGGTGCGCTTGTCGAGGGCAACGGCGAAGATGGCGCTTGTTTCGGGAGAAACCCCAAAGCTTACCGGGCGAGGAGCATCGGTCACGGCAAGGCGGAACCGGCCCAAGGCATGCTGGCCACTGCTGAACTCCTGCTTGAGGGTAAAGGTGAGCTCCGAGCCATTCTTGAAGACAAGGTCGCGCTTGGTCTGGAAGGATGCGAAATGAGCTTTGCCCATTTGCGGGGCAATCGCCCAGCCATTGCCGGCAGCGGCAAGCTTCCCATCAACTGCCGAAGCAACCGGATACCCATTTTGGCTGAAGGTCGCCAAGGCGTTTTCAAAGGACAACTTGGCGGGGGCCTCATTCCGGTAGACCCTGATCGACTTTACGAAAACCTCCCCGCCGGGACGGAAACGCAAGCCCGTAAGGTCATCCGGCGAAACGAAAGTGAAGCGGTAGGTTTTCCATCCATCCGATTTTTCAATCGTCACCTCGGCTGATGAGCGCTTGTCGTCGAAACCATTGTTCCTGGCGTCCCTCCAGAAGAAACGAGCCCTCCGACTATCCTTGGCCTTGGCTTGAACCTCAACTGCAACGGAACCCTTCGGAACCTTCAGCTCGGCAGCAAGCGAAGGCAGAGTCTTGCTCTTGGCGTCCGCCTTGAAGTAAAACCCGGATTGTCCGGATCCGTTGTGTATCTTAATGAGCAGGGCATTTTTCCCCTTCTTGAGGTTTAGGGTTATTTTTTCCTGGTCCGGGGCAGCAGCCCGGCCGACGTTCTTGGCAAGAACCTCCTTGCCGTTAAGGAAAACCTTGATCCCATCATCACTGCCCAGGCTGAGGGGAAGCTCACGGGACGAGTCGACCGTGATGAGTCGGTGGAGGTAATTGACGGAGTTATCCCCGGAGAAAACGGCGCCGTAGAGTTGACCGTCCTTCCATTCGGGCTTTCTGACCCAGGGAATTTCCTTCTCGCCGTGGCGAAACTTTTGCTTGGGATCAAAGCTGGAGAGACCCTCGGGACCCGCCTTCTGGTCGAAGCCGAGGTTCGCGAAGGGCCCTGCATGGTGGAACTCTCCCAGTGTGATGACTGCCCCGACGGTTGAACCCGCAACGGCCAATCCGTCTTCTCCCGGACCCGGTTTGGCTCCAAACTCGCCCTTCCAGTCCTTGTTCTCGGCCAATTCGTCGAAGGTCCAATCCTTGACCATTTCCCAGGTTTTCAGATCAGGAAGCGGCCCAGCCGTAACCTCGAGCTCGCTAAGGACGAAATTTCCATCGTTGGGTGCCCTGCCGGGTCCTTTCTTGGGCAACCTGGAATCCGTCAAGGCCTCCACGCGCACACCTGTAATCTTAGGCAAGCTCGTAGGGGCCTTGACGACGTAACTACCCTTGGCGCTCTTGCCACCTACGAAAACCGAGCCATCCTCCTGCTTCTCGAACTTGATACCCGCAATCCTTGAGGTAACGCTCATGTCGAGGTCCTTCCAGATCGACTTTCCGTCCCTATGGTCCTTCTCCCAGGCGGCGACCTTGGCCGGCAAGTCCTTATCGAAGGCCTTGAGGGCTTCATCCGATTTCTTAATCCGGGCATTACGCTCGTCGGTCGCCTTTTTGACCGAGCCGGCAACTTTTTCCTGGTAGGCCTTGAGTTCAGCTTCGGCCTTGGCGATAGCTTCGGCCCGGGCCTGCTCCTTTGCGTCCAGCTCGGCCTTGACGTCCTTCTGGGCCTCCTCGAGCTTCTTTTCAAGCTCCTCATGGTCGCCCTCGATCTGGGATGCAAAGAGGGACAGGCTGGCATTGATTTCCTTTTCCGTGGCGGGACGGTTCAGTATTCGCACAAAAAGACGGTTCACCAGTTCGCGGTCGTCCTTTTCCTCCTTGGCCAGCTTGGTAATGGCATTGGCGGGATCGGAAATCGCATCGTTGACGGTGGGACCGCTGACCAGAGCCATTATGGGTCCCAGTTGAAGGCCACCCGCCCGCTCGCACTCGCAAGCCGATTCCCGGGGAGGTTTGCCAAAGGTGCCCAAGAATCCGTCCGGCAGCTTGATGCCCGAATCGGGAAGGGAAGCGGCCCGTGTTCCGGCAGGCACGCCGGGGAACTTGGATTTCGATCCGGTCACTGCGTAAACCGCATCGAGAAGGGTTTCCGCGGGAAGTCGCCGTGCGCTGGCGTGGGAGAAGTTTATCTGGTCGTCCTCGTTCCATTTGTTGGTTTTGACCGAGAGTTGGTAGGCGCGGGATTTGCAAATCAACTGAAGGACGTGGCGAACGTTGAACCCACTCTTGAGGAATTCCTTTTCGAGGAAGTCCAACAGTTCGGGATTGGTGGCCGGGTTGCCCGCCCTGATGTCGTCAATGGGCTCGATGATTCCTATCCCGAAAAGATATCCCCAGAGCCGATTGACGTAACTCCTCGCAAAGTAGCGGTTGTCCGGGGACGTCATCCAGGCGGCCAACCTCTCCCTGCGGGATGCGCCCTCCTTGACTTCGTGCTTGGCCTCGTAGGGGAAGGCCGGAGGAGTAATCTCGCCGGTCCGATCGTGCTTGATCTCTCCCGCCTTGACGTCCTTGACGATTTCGTAGAGAGGCTTGCCCCGCTCCACCGCGGTCTTGCCTATTTGACTCTTTCCGGAAGCCGGATCCTTCTCCAGCTTGAACTGGGCGAAGTAGGCCGCCATCTCGTAGTACTGGTCCTGGGTCCATCTCTCGAAGGGGTGGTCATGGCACTTGTTGCAGTTGAACCGGGTGGCGAGGAAGAGGTGGGTCGTGTTCTCCATCGTTTCATCCGGCTTGCGCAGGACCTTGTAGTAGGAGGCGGGCGGGTTCTCCTTGTTCGAACCGCTCGCAGTGAGAATTTTTCGGGCGAAGGAGTCGTAGGGCGTATTCTCCTTCACTTCGTTCTGGATCCAGTCCCTGAGCATTTTGGCTCCCTGCGGCCCGAGGAATTTCCGGTTCACCTGCAGCAGGTCGGCCCACTTGTTGGTCCAGTGCTCCACGAAGTCGGGGCTTCCGATCAGTTCGTCCACGATCTCGTCGCGCTTCAGTCTCGAAGAACGATTGTCCTCAAGAAAAGCGGTCACCTCCTCCGGGGTCGGGGGAAGGCCGGTCAGGTCGAGGGAAACCCGACGCAGAAACTCGAGGTCGGTGCAAAGTCCCGAAGGCAGGATTTTCATCCGCTTCCACTTGGCCGCCGCAAAGCGATCAATCTCGTTGTTGGCGACCGGCTCCTTCCATGCGAACCCAGACCGATCCCCCATCACCGTCAAGGTGGTAGCCGCGTAGCGACCCTCGTAGCGGGCCAGAATCGGGGCCTCTCCCCTCCTGATGGTGGTCATGAGGCCGATGTCGTCATGCTCCGCAACCTCCCCGTTTCCGCTCGTCACGACCGCCTCACGGGAAACGTCTCGGATCGAACCGTCGGCGTAGGTCGCGACCACCCTGATCTGCTGAGTGGAACCGATTTCCTGAACCACTGGGTTCTTGGGAAAAAGCTCGATGCTTTCGACACGGGCGGTCTTCAGGTCGAGCTTGGCGCCCGCCCCGATCCAGTTGCGAATGATTTGATAATACTTCGACCCGGGCTTGGTTACCTGCCCTCCCTCGTGGGGAACGGAAGCGCTTGCCTTCTGAAGCATCAAGCTCTTCTCGGGGACGGCAACGTTCGCCCTTCTCGAGGCCATGTCGTCGGTAAAGGCCCGAATGTCGAAAATGGCGTCGTACCCCCTGAGAGAGAGCTTGAATCCCTCCCTGCCGTCCTTCGATCCGTGGCAGGTGCCGGCGTTGCAGCCGAGCTTGGTAACGACCGGGTTGACGTCGCGGACGAAATCGGGAACGTAGCCCGATCCGATACCGGAGATTTCAACGGGAACCTCAAGCCTGCGACCCGCAAACCGCGCCGTCAGTTTGCCCTTGCCGTTTGCAGAAGGCACGAACAGGCCTCTTGGGGAAACCGATCCGACCTCTCCCTGCACGGTCCATTCAACCATCCTGGTCACGTCGGCTTCGGAACCTCCTTCCAGTTCGGCGGTGACGATCAACTGGGCATAGTCGATGGAGCGGACAAGGACAATCGACGGTGGAGACGAGCGCAGGGACTGGACGACCAGACCCTTGGCCAGGGATTCCTCCGAGACGAGCTCCGGCTCGGGATCGATCCTGGAGAAGACGTCGGCCTTATCTTCATCTTTAGCCGCATCCTTGACGTCCACCGGCGTGAAGGTCTTGGAAACTTCTCCCGAGGCGGTGGACAGAAGACGAATCTTGCCGTCGAACCCTGAGACCGCAAGGATCTTGCCATCCGGAGAACAGGCCACTGAGAAAATACCCGTCTCCCCAAAGGAACGCTTCCAGAGATCTTTTCCGGAATCAACTTGAAAGGCCCGGACTTCCCCTTTGCCGTCAAGGCTGCTTCCAGCGAATCCGACGGCGCCGTCATGGTTGAAGCAGACTGAGAAGATTCTCCCGATCAAGGCCCCGAATTCGCGGATTTGATTGGGGTTTCCGCCTCCTGCCGGAGCGGCCTTGGTCGCCTGCCTGAAAAGCTTGGGCTTGCCATCCGCACCGCCCACCAGAAGCTCGCTTCTCTTGGGGTGAACGTCTATGGAACTCTGGCCCCCGCTTAGCACGAAAGGGGTATGGGTGGTCACGTTTCCGATGAAGCGTTCGGTCGCAACGTCGGTCTGCTTGACCGTTTTGTCGCGACTGACGGAGAAAACGGATTTTCCATCCATGCTGAAGACCGTGTCGCGAACCCAGTCGTCGTGACCGGCCATGTAGGCGACCTGCGCACCGGTCGCGGAATCAATCACCCGAATCGAGGAATCGGCCGCCCCAAAGGCAAATTGCTTGCCATCGGGAGACCATGACCCGCCATAGAGGGTGTCGTAAGTGACGGATTTCGAGACCTCGAGGGCCTTCTTCTCGAGGTTCCAGATCTGAACCTCTCCCATGCGTCCGGGTTGGCCACCGGTCACCCCTATCCTCTTTCCATCCGGTGAAAAAGCCACCGACTCGACCCTCTCGGAAAGACCCACCAGGCGGGCAGCAAGTCCGGAACCATCCGACTTATGGAGCAAGACCTCCTGAAAACCGGTTAAGGCGAGCAGTTTGCCATCGGGGGAAAAGTCCATCGAAGTAACGACCGGGGGCATGACGTACTTGGGCGGGTTCTCCATGCTGTAGAGCGAGCCGGAATTGGAGGGGGAATCGTCCTTGGCTCCTTCCTCGATCCAACGACGCAAAAGATTGATCTCGGTTTCGTGCAGGGGCTTTGCATTTTTACCCTTGGGCATTTCGTATTCCCCTTTTTCGTCCGGGGTCACCAAGGCCAGCAAACTGCTCTCAGCCGGTTTTCCGGGAACGACCGCGGGTTCGCCGGAATCCCCGCCCTTGAGCAGGGAGGCGAAATCCGTCATGATGTAGTCGCCCTTGCTCTTCGCAGGTTGGTGGCAGCCATTGCAATTGGCTTGGAAAAGCGGGCGGATGTCCCCAAAGAAACTGACCGGCTTGAGCGCTTGGGTCTCGTCTTTTCCCAAAAGGGGTACCACCAAAGCTGAGGATGCGAGCAAAAAACATATCCTGCAAGCGGCTCGATCAATAAGATTCATGAAAAAATTTCGTGCAAAAATGAAAGACGGCGGATTTGCGTCTAAACGTCGTTGCATTCTGTTCAATGCCAAATTCATATGCAAGGGAAAGATGCGTCCATAAAGGAAATTTTAACGGCGGGGAGAACTTGCATTCCAACAACCCTCACCCGCCTGCAAAGTGGGGGCGAAGGTCTCGAAGAAGCCTAGGCGGTGAGCTTGCCTCGGACGAAGGTTTCCGCCAAGCCCGACAGAACGACCCCGTCCTTGACCAATTCGCAGCGGATTTCCGCTCCACGCGGAGAGGCTTGAAGGCCAACCAGCTTATCCTTGCCGAGCTTATCGCCCCAGTAAGGGGCCAAAAGACAATGAACCGAGCCCGTTGCGTGGTCCTCATCGATGCCCAGCCTGGGAGCAAAGTAACGGGAAACGAAATGATATCCGATCCTCGAGGTCCGCGCGGTCACGATCACCCCAAGGCAGGAGCTTAAACCGGACAGAACCCGAAAATCGGGATCCAGGGCATGAATCACCTCCTCCTCTCCGAACACGCAAAGGTAATTTTCCCCAATCAAGACCTCGTCGGGGTAAGCCCCGAGTCCTTCCACGAGAATCGGGGAAACGGAAGATTTCCTTGCCTGCATCCTCGGAAAACCCAAGGACAACCTTCCGTTCTTTTCCATCCTTGCCCGAAGGTTCCCTCCATTGCTGGAAAAAATGATCTCGTTCCCCTTTGTCGCCAATCCCTCTTGGTAGAGGACGTGGGCCGCTGCCAAGGTGGCATGACCACACAGGTCGACCTCCGCCTTGGGAGTGAACCAACGGATTGCCCAGACACCGTTCTTACTGGGAAAAAGGAAGGCTGTCTCGGGGAAGAAAACCTGGGCGGCTATGTTCTGCAGTTCGTCCGTCGACAACCACTCTTCGAGGATGCACACGGCGGCCGGGTTTCCGGAAAACGCGCCCTTGCAAAAGGCGTTGACGCAAAAGTAGGGGAATTTCATCAAAAAGTTGCCCAAGATACCCAAAGACCCGAATTGATCAACGCCAAAGAAGGCAGGTGATCTTCAGGAAAGAAAAAAGCCCTGAGGTGGAGACCACCCCAAGGCTAAATTCAAAGGCTCTGCGGCGCGCCCTTTAGGCAGGGTCGACGTCCCAGCCGGAACGGTAGACCTTGCTGATCAGTTTGTCGGTATCCTTGCGGCCGGTCTTCATTTTCTTGGCATCCCACTTGAACTTGCCCCCGGCCCGCATGGCGACGTTTCCGAGCAGAATAGCCTCGGTCATGTTGCCTGCATAATCGAAATTGGAAACCGCTATCTCAGGCTTGCCCTCCCGGATGGCCTTGACGAGCTCTTCCTTCATGCCGTTGTCTCCCCGGCCGTTTCTCGGGATCGATCGCTCGGGCAATTCGACCTGATTCCTCTTGAGCCACTTACCGTCCTTGTGAACCATCCAGTCGGCCCCATAGTCGTTGGGGGAATACATCGTCCCGTTCGTTCCGACGAGAAGCAAGCCGCTGTTCTTGGGGGACTGGCCATGGAACAGGTCCAGGGGGGGAAGATTCTTGACTCCCTTGTTGTCCTTCCCATTGTTGCCGACCTTCCCTTCGTACCAGTGAAACTTGATCGCCCCTCTCTTGTCGGTCTTGGGAAACTGCAGGTTGATGCTGGCCCAAGATGGAAAGGTCTCGTCGTTGATCGGGCCGGTATTGACGGACTCCACGGAGGTCGGTTGAGTCAGCTCGCATGCCATGAAGGCCAGGTTGGTGGTGTGACAAGCCATATCCCCGAGCGCGCCCGTGCCAAAATCCCACCATCCTCTCCACTTGAAGGGGGTGTAGGCGGAATGATAAGGTCGCATGGGAGCCGGTCCGATGAAAGAATTCCAGTCGATATGGCCGGGAGCCTCCATTTTCTCCTTGGGCCTTGCAACAATTCCCGGAGCCTGAGGCCAGACGGGGCGGTTCGTCCAAGCGTGAATTTCCTTCACTTCGCCCAAGCCTCCGGCCCTGACGTATTCGGCTCCTTCCCTCAGACCATCCGATGCCGTCCCCTGGTTGCCCATCTGGGTGCAAACCTTGTTCTTGCGGGCCAAGAGGGCCATCTGCCTTGCCTCCCATACGGTATGCGTCATGGGTTTCTGGACGTAGACGTGGATGCCCTTTCTCATGGCCAGCATGGCGGCCGGGGCATGGGTGTGATCCGCGGTGCTTACGTTAAGGACGTCGATCTTGTCCCCAAGCTGGCTTATGAGCTCGCGAAAATCGCTGAACTTGACGGCATCAGGATGCTTGCGAACGGAAACGTCCAAGCGACGCGAGTCAATGTCGCAAGCCGCCACGACGTCCCCATGCATCGCCAGGGCATCGAAGTCTCCCTTGCCCTTCCCGCCCACGCCGATACCCGCAACCTGAAGGCGCTCATTGGCCCCGAAGACTCTCGAGGGGAGGAATGCGAAGGAGAAGGCGGTGGAGGCGGAAGCCCCCAAGAACGCCCGACGTGAATAATGGTAGGTAGTGCGGTTTAATTTCGTCATGGTAAAATTTGTTGAACCTTCATTACTCTAGCCAAAACCAAGCCCGAGCAAGGGAAAATTTCGAAACGGAGAAATTTAATCCGCAAGGCGGAGACGGATCAAGGATTCTCCGACTTGTTAGACGGTCTGGCTTCGCTTCCCTTTTGAATTGCCCTGATCCTTTCCAGGTACTTGGTTCTTTCGCCCATATCCATCTTCCGGAAACGGTTCATCTCCCTGGTTCGGGAAGGCGGATCGAGCGTACGCCAGTGCCTGTTGAGAAAATCCTGCCTAGCCTTGAAGTCACTCATCATCTTGGATCGGTCGTGAGGGGATTTATCCCTGAATCGCTTAAGCCTCGCCTTCATCCCCCTGCGCTGTTCCGGGGACATTGATTCGATCCGCTCGACGGTTTGCCGGATCACGCGCAAGCGCTCGGGCGGAGCGTCCAGAAGCGAGTGAAGCAATTCTATTTGCTCGTCCCCAAGGGGCCTTTTCTTGCGATGGAAGTCGAGCATGCTTCGGTTATGGTCGGGACGGCCTGCCTTGAGGGCCTCACGCGGATTAGGCGGAACCTCCTTTGGGGCTGAGAAGGACGGAAGGCAACAGGAAACCAGGGCAAGGAGGCATACCTGCGGGAAAAACGACTTGGGAACGATCATGACTTGGGTTATTCCAGCGGGCTATCGAGCAGGGCCAGTAGATCGAGGGTGGAAGAATCGGGAAGGACCTCCATGGTTCCCATCTCCCCGGGAAGAGCCATGAGATCCTCGAGCAGTTCCT
>Ga0160422_10000042_pt1 | contig 60751 bp, 65 predicted proteins | sample Fk160mmetaG_FD_108192 | JGI IMG/M metagenome (GOLD analysis project Ga0160422, IMG submission 108192) | Marine microbial communities from the Central Pacific Ocean - Fk160115 60m metaG | ecosystem: Environmental > Aquatic > Marine > Oceanic > Photic zone | place: The Central Pacific Ocean... | reverse complement strand
GACCGGAGCGCCGCTGACCACAGCGGAAGTGACATTCCTGCTTGGTGCGCGTCCCGGAACTGAATCCGTCGAACGCGGAGGCCTCAAGGCCCGTCGCGTCAGCCGCAACGTCTGGCGGCTGACACGTCTGGAGGAATCCGAGGATCGTGCCGGAGGGGGCTTTGCAGATGACCGCTTCCGCCGCCGGCTCTGACGTCCACTGATTCGATCCCATCCATCTGACCTGAATCAGGGCCAGATGGAACTTCAGGGCCTGATGGTCGCCGATCAGGATTCGGCCTTGTCCCCCTCGTCGGTCTTGGCATCACCGTCCTTGGTGGCGTCGTCATTGGTGGCGTCGGGCTCCACAGCCTCAACACAGACGGTGGTGGCAGCCAACTGAGCCCTTGCAGCGATCACGGGGGCTGCCTTGCCCTTCAGTTGCTCTGCCGCTTCCGCCAGGGTCAGATCCTTGTTCTTGCTGACTTCGTCGACAGCCTTGCGGAAGATCTCCACCTGATCGCGGTACTCCTTCACTTCAGCCTTGGCCAGTTGATCTTCGGCCTTGTTGAGAGCGGCAAGTGCATCCTTGAGCTTGTCGCCGGCCTTTTCAGCATCGGCAACGGTGGACTGAGGCGTGAGGCCATTCACAGTGACCACGGCGGCATCAACATCAGCCTGGGCAGCGCAGACGGCTTCGACGCCCGTGGCCACCTTCACCTCGTCATCGGCAGCCTTCTTTTCAGCTGACTGACAGGCCACGAGGGCCAGGCTCAGAGCCAGGGCAGCGGGGAGAACACGCAGGGAGGACATGAATGGGTCCGAGTCGACGGCTGAAATGTACCCAGATTTACAAATTTGGGCCGCCTTGATCCCAAAGAGTTTCGGACACCTGGTGTGCTGGACCGATCCGGAGTCATGGTGAAGGCAAGGAGAGCTCAGGAATCGCCATGGGCGCCAATCTGCGCAAAGAAACAGGGCCGAGGGAGGTGTTCTGCGGCCTGACCTCAATCGTCTGGCTGCACCGCCGCATGCCTGACGCTTTTTTCCTGGTGGTTGGATCTCGCACCTGCGCTCATCTGATCCAGAGTGCCGCCGGCGTGATGATCTTCGCCGAGCCGAGATTCGGCACCGCAATCCTGAGCGAGCGTGACCTGGCAGGTCTTGCTGACGCCCATGACGAGCTGGACCGCGTGGCCCGTGAGCTGCTGTCCCGTCGTCCAGAGATCCGCACGCTGTTTCTTGTTGGGTCCTGTCCCAGCGAAGTGATCAAGCTCGACCTGGCCCGCGCCGCTGAACGCCTCAACGAGGAACTGCAGGGCCGGGTGCGGGTGGTGAACTACTCGGGAAGCGGGATCGAAACCACCTTCACGGAGGGTGAGGACGGCGCACTCACGGCCCTGGCACCCCTGCTGCCCGGCACTGATCAGCGCCAGCTTCTGCTGGTGGGGACCCTGGCCGACGCGGTGGAGGATCGCCTCACTCATCTGTTTACCCGCCTGGGCATCGAGACGGTGCGCAGTTTGCCTCCTCGCCAGTCCACGGACCTGCCCGCGGTGGGTCCAGGCACCACAGTTCTGCTGACACAGCCCTTTCTGAGTGGCACCGCTCGAATGCTGCGGGATCGGGGCGCCAAGGTGCTGAGCGCACCGTTTCCCCTGGGTGCGGAGGGCAGTCGTCTGTGGATGGAGGCAGCCTGTCGAGACTTCAACCTGCCGGCCGATCGGGTTGCTGCCGTGCTCGATCCGCTGGAGAAGCGGGCACAATCGGCCCTGGCGATCCACCGGGAGCAACTGGCCGGCAAACGGATTGTTCTGCTGCCGGAGTCTCAGCTGGAACTGCCCCTGGCCCGCTTTCTGCAGCGTGAGTGCGGCATGGAGCTGGTGGAGGTGGGAACCCCCTATCTCAACCGCGATCTGATGGCACCGGAGCTGAACCTGCTGCCCGAGGGCACCGACTTGACGGAGGGGCAGCACGTCGAACAGCAACTCGACCGTGTCAGAGAGAGCCATCCGGATCTGGTCGTCTGCGGCATGGGACTGGCCAATCCACTGGAAGCCGAGGGGATCACCACCAAATGGTCGATCGAACTGGTGTTCAGCCCCATCCATGGCATCGATCAGGCCGGGGATCTGGCCGAACTGTTCTCCCGGCCGCTCCGCCGCCGTCAACTGATCCATCCCGCCCTGCATCCTTCGGCAGCTCCCCCTTCCGTTCCCGCCTGACGCCGTTCACGCCTCACCGCCATGCAACTGACCCTCTGGACTTACGAAGGACCACCCCACGTGGGAGCGATGCGCATCGCCGCATCGATGCAGGGGGTGCACTACGTGCTGCATGCCCCGCAGGGTGACACCTACGCCGATCTGCTGTTCACCATGATCGAGCGCCGTGGCCAGCGCCCTCCTGTCACATACACCACCTTTCAGGCGAGAGACCTCGGGGGCGACACCGCTGAACTGGTGAAGCGAACCGTCAAGGAAGCAGCCGAACGCTTCCAGCCTGATGCTCTGCTCGTGGGTGAAAGCTGCACCGCTGAACTGATTCAGGACCAACCGGGTGCTCTCGCCCAGGGCATGGGCCTGCCCATGCCCGTGGTCACCCTGGAACTGCCTGCTTACAGCAAGAAGGAGAACTGGGGGGCCGCCGAAACGCTTTATCAGCTGGTGCACAACCTGCTGAAAGGACAGGTGCCGTCCCAACCGGACCACGACGCCACGGCCTGGAGAGACACCGGGCGGCGTCCACGGGTGAATCTGCTGGGCCCCTCTCTGCTGGGATTTCGCTGCCGCGATGACGTTCTGGAACTGCAGCGGCTGCTCACCCTGCATGGCATCGATGTTGGGGTCGTCGCCCCGCTGGGAGCGCAGGTGAGCGATATCCAGCGACTGCCGCAGGCCGACCTGAACGTGTGCCTGTATCCGGAGATCGCCGAATCAACCTGCAGCTGGTTGGAACGACGCTTCGGAATGCCGTTCACCCGCACGGTGCCGATCGGCGTGGGCGCCACCCACGACTTCCTGGTGGAGGTGCACCAACTGCTGGGCATGGATCCTCCGACTGCCGGGGAGGGTTATCGCTGTTCAAGACTCCCCTGGTATTCGGAGTCGGTGGATTCCACCTATCTCACCGGCAAGCGGGTGTTCATCTTCGGAGATGGAACCCACGCCCTGGCAGCAGCCAGGATCTGCAGTGAGGAGCTGGGCTTCAAGGTGGTTGGCCTGGGCACCTACAGCCGTGAGATGGCCCGTCCCGTCAGAGCGGCAGCCAGGGAGCTCGGCCTGGAGGCGCTGATCACCGATGACTACCTGGCTGTGGAGGCGGCGATGTCCGAAGCCGTTCCCGAATTGGTGCTGGGAACCCAGATGGAACGCCACAGCGCCAAACGCCTGGGCCTCCCCTGCGCCGTGATCAGCACACCGATGCATGTTCAGGATGTGCCGGCACGCAACAGTCCTCAGATGGGCTGGGAGGGTGCGAATGTGATCTTCGACGCCTGGGTGCATCCGCTGATGATGGGCCTCGAGGAACACCTGATCGGCATGTTCCGCCATGACTTTGAGTTCGTGGACGGGCATCAGAGCCATCTCGGCCACGCCGGGGGAACGGGAGCCGCTGCTGAGACGCTCACCCCCGATGCGGCTCCGACGCGCACGCAGGCGACGGGACCGATCTGGACCGCGGATGGAGAAGCGGAACTGAAGAAAATTCCATTTTTCGTTCGGGGAAAGGTTCGTCGAAACACCGAAACCTATGCACTCCAGGAAGGCTGCCTGGAGATCAGCAGCGAGACGCTCTATGACGCAAAAGCCCATTTCAAGGCATGAGTATTTGCACCCAATTCTTTTTCACTAAACGCAAATAATTGTGTGGCGTCGTCATGTCAGCGGGAGCAGATCTTTGTTTTCTAAATGAAAACGTCCCAATCACCGTTCTCTGCTGTTGAATGAAAACGAACCCATTGGAGCAGGGTGCTTCATGACCACGACCCTGAGGCGGCCGGCGGACGGCGAAGGCAGTGTGCAGGTCCACCAGGACCCGGGCATGGCAATCACTGAGGAAACGCTAGTGATCGCCGTGTACGGCAAGGGTGGCATCGGCAAATCGACCACCTCCTCCAATCTTTCAGCAGCCTTCTCCAAGCTGGGGAAACGGGTTCTGCAGATCGGCTGCGATCCCAAGCACGACAGCACCTTCACACTCACCCATCGCATGGTGCCGACGGTGATCGACATTCTCGAGGAGGTGGACTTTCACAGCGAGGAACTGAGACCCGAGGACTTCGTGTTCAACGGGTTCAACGGCGTGCAGTGCGTTGAGAGCGGAGGGCCGCCGGCAGGCACGGGCTGCGGCGGGTATGTCACTGGCCAGACGGTGAAACTTCTCAAGGAACATCACCTGCTTGAAGACACGGATGTCGTGATCTTCGATGTTCTGGGAGATGTGGTCTGTGGTGGATTCGCAGCGCCGCTCCAACATGCCAATTACTGCCTGATCGTGACCGCGAACGACTTCGATTCGATCTTCGCGATGAACAGAATCGTGGCCGCAATTCAGGCCAAAGCCAAGAATTACAAGGTGCGTCTCGGCGGGGTGGTGGCCAACCGCTCCGCAGACACCGATCAGATCGACAAGTTCAATGCCCGCACCGGCCTGCGCACGATGGCTCACTTCCGTGATGTTGATGCCATCCGCCGCTCACGCCTGAAGAAATGCACCATCTTTGAGATGGACCCAGCCGATGAAGGGGTGAGCGCCGTTCAGCAGGAGTATCTCAACCTGGCTCAGAACATGTTGGAGACCGTCGAACCACTGGAGGCGGAACCGCTCAAGGACAGGGAGATCTTCGACCTGCTGGGCTTCGACTGACACGTCATTCCGGTGAGCCGAGACCAACCAGTTTCATGGAAAGATCCCAGACTTTGGATGCGGTCTGGGAGTCCGTTGCCTTGTCCGACAGCTCCTGACTGAACTGCTGCCTTCCCTTCCTCTGACGATTCCCCCAGCTCCAGTGCACACCGGATTCTGAGAAGTCAGGATGCGCCACCACCTTGGCAACACGCTCACCGGCCAGAGCCTGGGACACATAGCCACCGGTGATGTTCTTCTGAAACCAGGGAAAGATCTTCTGGAACGCTCTCGGCGTGTTGCGGAACAACGGGGTGTCGGCAACACAGCCTGGATAGAGGGACGTGAAACTGATGCCTGTCTCAGCATGCAGCCGTCGATGCAGCTCCTGGGTGGTGATCATGTTGCAGAGCTTGCTGTCCTTGTAGGCCTTGCCGGGCTTGAATCGCTTGCCGCTGGCCATGGCGACCGGCGCCTTGAATCCAGCCTCGAACCCGGAGAGGTCGCCCAGATCGGCGGGCGCGGGAATGGGGATCTTGCCACCCAGTTCCTTGGAATTTGCCGTCACGGTGCCCAGGATCACAACCCGGCGGGAGGGATGGGCTGAGGCCTTGAGGCGATCCATCAACAGATGAATCAGCAGGAAGTGGCCGAAATGATTCGTGGCCATCGACAGCTCATAGCCCTGGGGTGAGCGCTCGGGCTGCTTCAGCTTGGGCCGGTAAATCGCAGCGTTGCAGACCAGTGCGTCGAGATGGCCTGGCAGAGCGTCAGCGGCCTGGCGAACGCTGTCCAGATCACCGAGATCCATCAGCACGTGCTTCATCCGCTCCTTGGGAATTCCCAGCTCATCGGCTGCGGCGGCGGCCCGCTGCGGAGAGCGGTTGGCAGTGATCACAGTCCATCCCTGCTGCGCGAGCGCTCGGGTGGCATTCAGGCCGACCCCGGACGTGGTTCCAGTAATCAGAACAGTGCCGGGAAAGGGCATCGGGAGGATCTGTGCGGATCGACCAGTCTGCCGTTCTGACCATGCGAACAACGGGCTTCAGTCATGAATCTCAGCGGCCAGAGGCCGGCCCTCGAAAACGAGATCACAGAGATCTTGCGACCGCTCAGCGCTCAGCTGTGCAGCAGCCGCTCATGGATGAGCGTTGTGCGGTGGGATCCGATTCCAGATTCTTTCGGAGTGTTCCAGGGCCACGATTTCAGCCCGTCAGGCCCGTGCGGATCATCGATCGTCAGCCTGGTCTGCGCCTCAACGTCCCCTTCTGAGACAACTGTCTTCTCAGCCAATCGCATGCGCGTGGTAGATGAAAGCGCCCTGGATCCGTAGACAACACCATGTTCAATCTGCTGGTTTCAGCTGCGCTCGCTGCAGTGCCATCAACCTGCCCTCCGGAGGTGATCTCCCAGCTGGATGGTCTTTATGAATGGCATCTGAAGGATCAGCATCGGCGCGACCGCTGGACGCTCGAACCGAAAAAGCGGTTGTTCACGCCTGAACTTTTCAACAGCCTCGAAGAGGCATGGTCTCTGGATCCCAGGGTTGACGGCGCCTACGTGGATTTCATCGTCTTCAGTGGAACGCAGGTCTCCACATTCGGCGCCAAGGTGAACAGCTGCCGCCAACTCTTTCCCGGAGTGATTGAAGCAGACGTGTCGGTGCAGGCTGGACTCCGTGGCCGAACCTCGGAGCAACCGCAGCAGATCACCTACCGCCTGGTGCAGATGGATGGGAACTGGAAAGTGAGTGACCTGATCTACAACAACAGCGATGGACAAAGCAGCACACTGTCCACACGCCTCAACGACATCCTGCGACGTGCCGCTGAATCACCTCGACGCTGAAATCGGTGCTGCTGAGTGAACAGAGCCTGTTGTTGAAGGGAACAGGCATCAACGCCAGATCACCCGCAGGCGGTTGGGAGCAATCCACTGCTCCTGCTCATCCATCAGCCGTTCATCACCCCCGAGCGTGAAGAGCGTGTCAAAGCGGTGCTGAAGCCCCTGCAGCTTTGAAGCCTCCACATCAACCACCGCAGCCAGCTCACCATGGCGCTCGAGGCGCTCCTGATACGCCATCGACAATCTCACGAGACTGACTGCACCAAGAAAGATCAGGCCGACCTTCACAGCGAGCGCAAGGGAACTGCACAGCAATTCCCGTCGATCATGCTGATGCTGAAGCAAAGCCGCGAGAGAAGCGGCATCTGGCGCTGACGGGACGTCTTTCTGCATGACCGCTTGTAACGCGGCGCACCGTCCGTGCCAAGTCGTCCTGTCAGGCAGTGACTGACTCAGGCCAGTGACGGACTCAGGCGCGGTAGAGACTCACACAGAGACGCACGGCAAGGACGCCGGCATGGGCAGCGACCACAAGAGCGATGAACACTTCGGCTTGGGTGATGGAGCTGACCATGAAGGCACCTGGAAACCTCTGCATTCTTTCCTGCGAAGCCCTCGGGACGCCATCATTCGCAAAGGCCTGTCACACCCGCATGGAAGCCCTGAGTCCTGATTCCCTGGTGACGATTGACGCGGAGGCAATCCACACGCTGAACCTCAAGGCGCTGGATCAGTGGATGGCGAGGCCTCTTCAGGCCCAACTGGACGGGGGAGCCATCCTTGAACTGCGCTACGCATGGCCCCGCCATGCGGAAGATCCTCGCGAATTGAGCGAATGCCCCGAGCCTCGTCTCTGGGCTCTGAGAGCCGATGCCCGTTATCCCTGGCTGCCCCTGCTCCTGGATCGGTCCGGCGGAAGCCTCGCTCAGCATGTGGCGATGCTGGTACCCCACAACTTCAGCCCCAGCGAAGGGATCCGCTTCGATCCGCAAGCCCTGGAGCTGTGGATCACCCATCGGCTGATGCTGCTGGATCAGCTCGGTGCCGCTGCGGAGATCTCCGGACATCAGCGCGGGAACCTCAGCCTGATGGCGGCCAGCCTCGGCTTCGAGCTGGATGGCGGCTTCTGGGATCTGCTGGATCAATCCCGATGACGGGCCGCTGCCCTTGACCGCTCAACCCCACTGCATCGCCAACTGCAGGGCTCTGCGACCGCTGTCGACCGCCAGCAGCACCGACAGCAGCCTCAAAAGCCACGCGAGGGTCCCCGCACGCACGAAGTCCAAGCGTGATGCGGTCCACTGGGCCGCAAGCGCCGCCACGGCACCGAGCAGAACACCGAGCATCCACTGGCCCCGGCCCTCCTGAAGGAATTGCCATGAGGCAGCGCTGGCGGAACAGGCCACCGCCAGGGTGCTGAGCCGGATTGCCAGACGGATCGGAACCGACAGTCCACTGACCATTAACGGCACCATCAACAATCCTCCCCCCAGCCCGAGCATCCCCCCCGCAAGGCCTGCCACGCCGCCAACAGCACCGAGACCAGCTGCGGGCAGCGGTGCACCAGGCTCCAGCACCTGCTCATCACGATCACCTCGGATCGTGATGGCCAGCAGCAGGTAAAGCATGGCCTGAAGAGCGAGCAACTGCCATCCCGCGGCCAGTCTGCCCAGTCTGCTGAACACCAGCGCGGTGATGAACGCAGGCAGAGCAATCGCCAGGCCAGGCCGAAGCGGCAACGAGCCTGCACGCAGGTGGGTGAAGGTCCCGCCGATGGCCGTCGGCACGATGGCGAAGGTGCTGGTGGCCAAGGCCTGATGGGGACCAAGCCCCATCCAGAGCAGCAGAGGCGCGAAGATCAGTCCACCCCCGATTCCCAGCAGACCGGCCAGGGCACCTGCCAACAGTCCCAACGGCACGGCCAGCAGAACGTCCGCCAATGTCATCGTTGCCATGACGCTGCCAGCATCCTGCCGGTCCAACCAGCCTGAACGCGGCAGGATTGTGCCGACCCTCGCGCTCAGCGGGGCGGAGCAGATGGCCCTGGATTCAGTGCTGCTGGAGCACTGCTGGGCAAGGGGACAACGCACACCGGTGCTGCGTTTCTACCGATGGAACCGACCCACCCTGTCCCTTGGCAGACATCAGCGAGACATGCCCGAACACTGGCTGAGGCTGGCCGGGGAGGGACACCTTGATCTGATCCGCCGCCCGAGCGGCGGCAGTGCCGTGCTGCACGCCGGTGGCCTGACCTATGCACTGATCTGGCCGGACCCGCCTCGTCAGCGACGTGAGGCCTATCGGCAGGTGAACCGATTGATCAGCGGCGGATTCGAACGGCTCGGCGTCAGCCTGCGCGCAGGCACAACACCTGCAACTGCAGGTGGTGTCGACTGCTTCGCCCGGTCAACGGAAGCCGATCTTGTCGATGATGACGAGACCAAACGCATTGGCAGTGCCCAGTTCTGGCAGCGCGGTCATCTGCTGCAACATGGCGAAATCCCCCTGAACCCACCCCCGGAGCTGTGGCACGCCGTGTTTGGCACGCTGCCGCCGCGATGGTCGCCTGCTGCACCAGCCGCCGCGGCGGTGGAACAGGCGCTGACGGCCAGTTTCCTTGAGGACTGGTCCGGGCTGATCTGGTCGACTGAACCGCTCAGCGATGCGGAGCGCACGGCGCTTCAGCACCACGCTTCGGCATATCAGCTGGAGGGACCAGTGCTCTGATCCTCGAGCAGACCGGATGCACGCATGCCGCTGACCACCTGTCCGAGAGGCATTCCGAACGGATAGGTGTTGGTGCGACGGGACGCTGCCAGCATCGTGTCCGGCAAGTTCACGGACAGCCCCTTCAGCACCGCTTCACCAAGATCGCAGCGGTCGAGCGTTCCGTCGGGAAGTCCTGCTGGACCGAGCACCAGCAGACGTCCCTGTTCGCTGGCCTCGAGCGCGACAACCGCTTGCCAGAGAGGCGATGACTGCCTGATCGATGGAAGACGGTCAAGGGGTTGAAGGTGGTCACCGATGGTCTGCAGGTCCCATTGCTGAACGGGCAGCTCCTTGAGAGGTTGATCGGTGATGAATCCGATCCAGCGACCACCCCGACAGACCAGAACCCAGTCGGGGAGACAGGGCTCGTCATTCTCCACAGCACCGAGTCGGAGCTTGCTGAGGGTCCGCAGGGGCTGGTCGGCCTCCACCACACGAAAGCGGCGGGAGGACGCCGGTCCAACCGTCTCGCGCTTAAGCACCTGCTGCAGTGCGAGGGTCTGGGTCTGACTGCGGGAGGCGCCCATCCCGAACCAGCCGAGCAGGACCAGCCAGAATCCAGTGAAGCCGCCGCCTCTGAGCACAATCCAGAAGCCCAGCATGATCGCGAAGAGAGACAGGAAACGACCGCTTGCGGTCGCCACCTGAATTCCACGCCGCTGACTCCCGGTCCACTGCCAGACCAGGGACTTGAGAATGAGACCACCATCCAGCGGCAAGCCGGGGAGAAGATTGAAAAGCGCCAGAACCAGATTGAGCCCGCCCAGCTGGGCCACCATGTGTCCCAGCAGAGGACTGACATGGTCTGCGGCGTGAACGCTGGCCAGCAGCACCCCTCCCAGAATCAGACTGACCGCGGGGCCTGCGGCGGCAACCCGCAGTGCGCCCATCGCCGTCGAGCATTCACGTTCAACCCGGGCGACACCGCCCATCAGGAACAGCGTGATGCTGCTGACCTTGACCCCTTCACGGAGCGCCACCAGCGAATGACCCAGCTCGTGGAAGAGCACTGAGACGAACAGCAGAAGCGCGGTCAGCAGACCCATGAGCCAGCTGATCCATCCCTGTCCCTCAGCCGCAGGCAGTCGAGCGACCTGCTGCTGAAAGGCCATGGTGAACAGCACGAGGATGATGAACCAGCTGGGGTGCACCTTCAAGGGAATCCCGCCGATACGCATCAATTGCCAGCCATCCCCCACGTCATTCTCCGGCAGGCCTGGCCGGCATCGTTGACCCAATCCTAGAAAGGACTCCCAACTCTGTTCCGCCATGGTCGATCAGGGCCTGTCCCTCAAGATCTGCGGTCTCACCGACGGCGATCAGGCCTCCGCAATTGCCGCAATGGGTGTTCAAGCCATCGGGGTGATCGGTGTTGCTGACACACCCAGGTTCGTGGACCCTGCGCGGCGCAGGGGGATCTTCGGACGCCTGGCCGATGAGCACCCACAGCTCCAGCGCGTCTGGGTGGTTGCTGACTGCAGCGATCAGGATCTCGAGCGTGGTCTGACGGGTGATGGGCGGCCATCCGTGGTGCAGCTGCACGGAGAGGAATCACCGCAGCGATGTGCCGAGCTCCGCCAGCGTTTTCCCGATCTTCAGTGGTGGAAGGCTCTGCGCCTGCGCGGCAGGGATGATCTTGACCAACTCGACCGTTACGCCACGGGCGTGGATGCGCTGCTGCTGGATGCCTGGAGTCCGACGCAGCTGGGAGGAACGGGCCACAGACTTGATCCCAGCTGGCTTGGACTGGTCGACGAACGAATCAACTCCGCAGTGCCCTGGTGGCTGGCAGGCGGCATCAGTGCGGAGTGGGTACCGACACTGTTGAACGCTGCAAGACCCTTCGGACTGGATGCGTCCAGCCGCCTGGAACGGAGCCCCGGGATCAAGGATCTCGGGCTTGTCGAGGAGTTGGTCGAGGCGCTCAGGGCGTGCTCAGCCAAACGGAGATAGGTTGAATCACCCAGCACAAGCTCCATGCTCCGGGTTTCAACCCTTTGTCTCACCGTTCTGGCCGGAGTGCCTCTGACCTCCATGGCCCAGGGCCTGCTGCCTGGCTGTCGTCTGGAGAACGGCAGTCTTCAGTGCGTTCCTGGACTTTCTGCCAGTCCCCAGAAACAGATCCAGGTGATGGAAGGGCAGATCAATCAGGACGTCCAGGTCGAAGGGCATCTGGAACAGGCCATTGAGGGCCTGAAGCGCTTCATGCTGGTCGGCGAGGCCAGGGAGGGTCAGCTGCTCAAGACGGAGCTGATGCTGGAGGGCGCTGATGTTGAGACCCTGGAGATTCACTGGTATCGCCGCAACGGACAGGGCCACTGGCAGCTGATGGAAGGCATCAGTGATCGCACTTATCGAATCAGCCCGGAGGACCGCGGAGATGAGCTCATGGCCGTTCTGGTTGCAAGGAGCAGCGACGGCAGCATCCAGCGGATCAGCAGCAATGTGATCGGTCCGGTGAAGGGCTGATCAGACCGACGGACGGTCGAATGTCGTGAGAATGAATCAGGAACTCAGAAGCGCTTCCTGCTGCCGAACCAACTCAAAGAACTCCTGTTTGAGGCTTGGATCGTGACGGAAATCACCGCGCACGACTGAATTCACCATGCTGGTCTGTGGCTCTTTGACACCACGCCACTTCATGCAGTAGTGCTGAGCTTTGATGATGATTCCCAGCCCCTGAGGCTCACACAGACGCTCAATTTCATCAGCAAGGATCATCACAGCCTCCTCCTGAATGTGGGGCCGGGAAAACACCCAGTCAGCGACTCGGGTGAATTTTGAAAGCCCGATCACACGGGCCCCTGGCTTGATACCGATCCAGCAATTTCCCATGATCGGCACAAAGTGATGGGAACAGGCGGAACGCACCGTGAGCGGACCGACTGTGTAGATCTCATCGAGCTGCTTCACGTTGGGGAAGCTGGCAACTTTGGGCTGCTGGTGATAGCGACCCTTGAAAACCTCATGGAGATACATCTTCGCGACCCGTTCCGCTGTCTCGGCGGTGTTGTGGTCATTTTCCGTGTCGATCACCAGGCTGTGCAGCAGGTCGCGCACCCTGTCAGCGACCTCGACCTGAAGCGCTTCAAGCTCTCCGGGAAGCAGATGATCAGCGATGTTGTCGTTGGCAAGGAAGGATGCTCCACGCTCGCGCAGCCGATCGCGGATCACCTCAGAAATCTTGGCTTCGGCAATGGAGAAATGACCATGACCGTTGCTGAGCTGGGCGGGAGCGCTCAATCCGTTGAGCGAGGCTGCCCCGTTGCCGTTGGTGGAGGTAGGAAGAGTAGAAGTCATCTCTGTCTGAGGTCAAAAAGCGCCGGTAGCTGGCATAAGAGTTAGGTCTTCAACAACTTGCGTTGCAGGTTGCCGGGCCAAGTGCAGGAGAGCGTCAGCGGCCTGATTGACGGGCAGCATCGCACGTCGGTCAAAATCACTGTCAACGGTTGGGGAATCCCAGAGGGAAGTGTCAACCGCACCGAGGGTGAGTGTGCAGGCACGAATGCCGTTCGCTCGTTCTTCCTCACCCAGGCAACGGGTGAAACTGGCAAGAGCGGCCTTGACGGTGCAGTACGCCCCCCAGCCAGGGAATGCATTTCTGGCGGCATGACTACTCACGTTAATGACCAGACCACCCGCTGGCCTCATGAATGGAACCACCGCCGCGCACACTTGAAACACGCTGGTGAGATTCAGTTGAACCAACCATTCCCAGCGATCCAGCGGCATCTCAAGCAACTCACCGGTCCAGGCGGCGCCGGCATTGTTGATCAGCACCGAGGGCCGGAGCCCTCGGTTGAGCAGATCGGTGAGACCCGGACCGATGGCGGATGAATCGGTCAGGTCGATCGCCTGATAGGCGACGCGGACACCACCGGCTCCCAGCTCCGACTCAAGCGATTGCAGGGCGGCTTCGCTCCTGGAAACCAGAAGAAGGTCCCAGCCAGCCGCAGCGAAAGCCTTGGCTGCCGCATGACCGATTCCACGGGAAGCGCCGGTGATCAGAACTGAAGGCAAGAAAGCCGTGCAATCCGGAGCACCCTAGGCAGCGAAACCGCTTTCCGGCGAGCTCGCATCGAGAAAACGCCCCATGGCCCTGAATTTGCGGTAGCGCTGATCCTTGAGTTCGTCGACGGACAGGGCCTGGAGAGCATCGAGATGGTGATTGAGCGCGGATCGCAGGGTCTCCCCGGCCTCAAGAGGTGCCCAGTTGTTGCCCCCAGCGGGCTCCGGCAGAACCTCATCCACCACTCCCAGACTGAGCAGATCCTTGCCTGTGATCCGCAGAGCCGCCGCTGCTTCGGACGCCTTGGCCGCATCACGCCAGAGAATGGAGGCGCAGGCTTCCGGACTGGCCACGGTGTAGACGCTGTGTTCAAACATCAGCAGCCGGTCGGCAACCCCGATTCCCAGCGCCCCGCCGGAGCCTCCCTCGCCAATCACCGTGGCGATGATGGGCACCCGCAGCCTGAACATCTCCCGCAGATTGACGGCGATGGCCTCTCCTTGCCCCTGCTCCTCGGCCAGAAGGCCCGCGTAGGCGCCAGGCGTGTCGATGAAGGCAAGGATCGGCAGACCAAACCGATCGGCATGCTCCATCAAGCGCAGTGCCTTGCGATAGCCACCTGGCGTCGCCATCCCGAAGTTCCGGGCGACGTTTTCCTTGGTGTCCCGACCCTTCTGATGGCCAATCAACACAACCGACCGGTCTCCGAGACGTCCAATGCCACCGATCAGGGCCTGATCATCACTGCCCCGTCGGTCACCGTGCAGCTCAACCCAGTCATCACAGAACATCTGGATGAAATCGAGGGTGCTTGGCCGGTGGGGGTGACGGGCAACCTGGATTTTCTGTGCCGGCGTGAGCGACTGGAAAATCTCATCCCGACGACGGGCAGCGAGCGTTTCCAGCTGCAACAGCTGCTGACTGACGTCCACCTCTGAATCTCTTGCCAGCTGACGGATCTGCTCGATCTGCTGTTCGAGCTCCACCAGAGGTTTCTCGAATTCAAGCAGAGGGCGACGGGCCATGGCTGAGTGGTGGGAGAACGTCAGGCGATGACAGCCTGAGGCTGTCCTTGAAGGTTGAGGGTGGAGAACCCGTGGCGCACGGATGCCGCTCCGATGAAATCCATTTTCTCCAGCGTGATGTTGTTACGGCCCCAGCTGAAGTTGGTGTGACATCCCTCGAACTCAAGCAACATCGCTTCAGCGAAGCAGGCAAACATCTGCCGCTGAGGTTTTTCCATTTCGGCGATTTCCATCATCGTCCAGCCGATATCACTGCCGAACTCAACAATGCCGCCTTTGAGCACATGGATGCCGTCACCGGCGATCTTGGCATCGAGATTTTTGGGGTAACCACCGTCGATCATCAGACAGGGTTGACGCAGAGAGGTCGCGTCAATTTCAAGCGTACGCGGCATGCTCGCCACCCAGACCACCACATCCGCCTCAGGCAGTGCCTCATCAAGGCTGAGAACCCTGCCACCACCGAGTTCAGTCTGAAGATCCTTGAGCGGCTGCTGCTGACGGGCCACCAACAGCAGTTCGCCGACACCGGTTCGTGCCGAGAGCCAGCGGCAGACCGCGCTGCCGATATCACCGGTTGCCCCCACCACGGCGACCTTGGCCTTGGTGAGATCGATCCCAAGCAGGGGTGCATTGTTCTCAACCTGTCGGCTGATCACCCAGGCGGTGTGGGTGTTGCCGGTGGTGAACCGCTCCCATTCAAGCGTTGTGCTGCGCACATGCTGATGCTGAAGGAGATTGAAATTCTCAAAGATGATTGAGGTGAAGCCTCCCAGGGCCGTGATGTTGATCCCTTTCTTCTGGGCGAGCTCCATGGCGTTGAGCACCTTGCGCCGGGCCGTTTTGAAACGGCTGAGCATTTCCGGCACGAAACAGGAATCGATGTAGGCACCACTGATGGTTTTGCCGGTGGCGCTGGTGACTTCAACGTTCTCAACCAGCTGTGGCGGTGCACTGCACCACACATCGAGATCCCCTTCGGCGATGTGGTCGAATCCGAGATCTGAAGCCTTGCGCCTGGCGGCTTCAAAACTGGTGGAGTGCCCGATCAGACCAAACATGTACCGCTGACGGTCGTACGTGAATTCATTGAAGAGAGCCTCCCCGAAAGGATCGGCTGATCGATCATCGTCCCACGGAGGCGCCGGTGACGTTCAACGTGACTGTGAACAAACCGGACATGATCGATCAGGGTGAGCAGAAGACCTCGAGCTCCGATCAGACGGCCAGTGCGGCCGCTGCCATCCGAGCGATGTCACGGGACGTGAAGCCGATTTCACCGAGAGCCTCCTGATAGGCGATCAGGAAGTCCTCGATCAGATCCTCCTTCTCCATGTGAAGCACAGCGGCATCCTCCGCAACCTGGTCAAGCATCGAGCGAATCAGGGGAAGGTTGGCTTTGTTGGCCTGCATCAACTCATCCTTGCTGGCTTCGAAGTTGGCCTTCAGCCATTCCTGGCCGTAATTGAGGTGGGTGTACTCGTCTTTCACCACTCCCTCGGTGATTCTGCGCGCGAACGGATCAGCGACGGGGATGTAGATGTGATACGCCGAGATGGCGAAGGCCTCGATCAGCAGCGCCTGAATGAGCAGACAGGTGACGACCTTGCCTTCCTTGAAAGCGGTCTGGAAATTGCCGTGCAGAGGGCCGAAAAATTCCTTGGCGAACGGCATGTCTGCCTCGACCCCGAGATTGCGGCCGCAGGAGGTGAAGCCCTTCATGTGCTTCATCTCCATCTTCGCCAGACGGGCAAGCTCGTCAGCATGCTCAGGAATCAGCGTGCCCAGGGACATGTAATTGTCGTGAGCCTCCTGCTCGCCTTCGATCACGATCGCGTTGATCCGGCTGTAGGAATCCTTGTAGGACTCGGTGGTGAAGTCAGGCAGTTGCTGAGCCGATGCATCCCGCTCGTCCAGGACGGCGACCTCAGGGCTAACGGGGGTCGGCATGGATCTTTCCGTAACGGTCAACTGGGTGACTGTAACCAGTGCCACCGATTATGGATGTTCGATTGATGGTCCTCAGATACGTCGCCTGTCAGCACGGGGCGGCCAGCTGGAGGCCAGCAAACTGCTGAAAAGCCTGACCCAGTGGTCAACCAGGGCGGTCTCCAGCCGACGTCCGAGGTCGGCATCAGCTCCGCGACTGTCCCCGACAACGCCTGATTTGCTGAGATCTGCCGTGAACCAGGCAAGGGGTGCCGCACCCTCGAGACTCCATCCCTCGGGTGGTGTCGCCGCCGCGGTGACGCTGACGTGATCACCGTCCGAGGGCCGCTCGACACCCACCAGGGATGGTTCGAGCGCAAGCATCAGGCTGGTCTCCGCAAGCCCTGCATGGAGACCGTGTTCCAGCTCGGTTCCTGGGACGAGCCCGCTGAGCCCAGGCACTCCGCTCCACAGGAAACACGGCAGCACGGCCATGGATGGAGTCTCAGCCGCCAGCTCACGGGCAGCGGTCTGAAGCAGACCGATCTGACCGCCGTGTGCGTTGAACAACACCAGCCGCTGCAGGCCCTGAGCCGCCAGCTGGGTACCCACTTCCCGCACGAGTCGGATCAGCAGTTCCGCACTCAGACTGAGCGTGCCGGGGAAGCCGCGGTGCTCTGGTGACAGTCCGATGACCTGTGGTGGCAAACCCCAGATCGGCAGCTGCTGCGGAAGGCCGGCCAGCACCGAGTCCAGAATCCGTTCGGAAAAGAGCGCATCCGTCATCAGCGGCAGCTGCGGACCATGCTGTTCGAACGCACCAAAAGGCCAGACCAGCGTTGAACCCTCGCGCAGGAGCGCCTCGGAAGCCTCGGGCCAGCGCATGCGATCCAGACGCCTGGAGCACGGAACACCTTCGCTGCTCATCCTGCATCAACCTCCTGCTGTCAGACTGTCCTGCCAAGGACTCTGGGTCGCATGGCCGGAATAGAACGTCAGAATTCCAGATCGGATGCTGGCAAAGGCTCTGCCGCCTCTGCGCAGCCGCCGCGAAAACCGCTGCAGGTGATGCACATCAGCAAGCGGGAGGAACAGGAACGGCTGCGCAAGGAGGCCGAGGAAGCCCGGGCAGCCGCTGACGCCGCTGCAGCCCGGGCCACGCAGCTGGAGCAGGCAGCCATGGCCGCCGAGAGCGGTCAACAGTCAACGCCGACGCCCCCCGCAGCACCACGCCCCCCGCTGACCTCGTCCCCACCGTCAAGGGATCCTGACGACGATGATCTGGCCGGCATGACCATGGCCGATCTGCTCGGCCCCTCAGACACCGGTGGGCAGACGAAGCGGAGCGCAACCGAGGGATCAGCCCCGAGTCGCAGTGTCGACGATTTCGATTTCGATGAAGATGCCTTCCTCGCGGCACTCGACGCCAACGAACCCGTGGGGACCACCGGGGAGGTGGTGACGGGAACTGTGATCGGCTTGGAGAGCGATGGGGTCTACGTCGACATCGGCGGCAAGGCACCGGGATTCATGCCCAAGAACGAATGTGGTCTTGGGGTGATCACCAACCTCAAGGAACGCTTTCCCAAGGGTCTCGAGGTTGAGGTGCTGGTAACCCGCGAACAGAATGCGGACGGCATGGTCACCATCAGCTGCCGCGCCCTGGCTCTGCGCAAGAGCTGGGACAAGGTCAAGCAGCTCGCCAAGGACGGCAAGGTCGTGCAGGTCAAGGTGAGCGGATTCAACCGCGGGGGCGTCACCTGTGACCTGGAGGGTCTGAGGGGCTTCATCCCACGATCGCAGCTGCAGGAGGGCGACAACCATGAGGCCCTGGTCGGCAAGACCATCGGCGTCGCTTTTCTGGAGGTCAATTCCGAAACCAGAAAGCTGGTGCTGTCAGAGAAGCGAGCTGCCACCGCCGCACGCTTCTCCGAGCTTGAGGTGGGCCAGCTGGTGGAAGGACATGTGGCCGCCATCAAGCCCTATGGATTGTTCATCGATCTCGGTGGCATCAGTGGTCTCCTTCACCAGTCCGTGATCACAGGTGGAAGCCTGCGCTCCCTCCGTGAGGTGTTTGATCAGGGCGACACGGTCAAAGCTCTGATCACCGAACTCGACCCCGGCCGCGGTCGCATCGGACTCAACACAGCGCTGCTGGAAGGCCAGCCTGGGGAGCTTCTTGTGGACAAGGACACGGTGATGGCCGAGGCTGCTGATCGAGCCAACAGAGCCCGTAACGTCCTCAGGCAGCAAGAGCAGTCAGCTGGATGATCACAGCTCCGCAGCCTGCCGGTGACGCCGGCGCACAGCCCCGGTCCGGACGTCAGGCGGACTGGGAGCTTGATTTCTACTCCAGGCCGATCCTGGAAGCTGATGGCAAGAAACGCTGGGAGCTGCTGATCATCAGCACCCCCCAGATCGATGGCAGCCCATCGTTCCGCTTCGCCAAGCGCTGCCCGGCGAGCGAGGTCAATTCCACCTGGCTGGCCGCAGCACTGCGTGAAGCACTTGCCGATGCCCGTGATCAGGGCTGGACGCCGCCCAGACGGCTGCGTGCCTGGCGCAGTGCCATGCGCACGATGGTTCAGCGAGCTGCCGCCGAGATCGAGCTTGAGGTGGTGCCCAGCCGCCGCACCTATGCGCTGCTCGACTGGCTGGATGAACGTGAGCGGACGCACTATCCGCAGGAGGAGGGGTTCATGGCCGGGCCGCTCGCCCCCCCTCCAGCGCCTGTGTCAACCCCTCCCCTGCCGCTGCCGGAAGCTGTGCGTGGCGATGCCTGGAGCTGGGCTGGACTGCCTCTCGGCAGCCTGAAGGAGGCCAGCGAATGGCCCCTCGGCTTCAACGATCTGCTGCCGGTGCCGACATCCCTTGATCCTGATCGGGAGGTGCCTGGCCTGCGACTGTTCAGCCGCACCCGCTCCCTCGCCCTGGCTGGATGGCTCGGAGGTCTCGAGCCGGTGCGTCTGCGCGTGAGTTCCCGTCAGCTGATCCTCGATGCGGGACAGGACGACTGCTGGCTGGTGAGCGACCTGAGCGGTCAGGAGGCCGAGCAGATTGCCGAGGCCCTGCATCGGTCCAGCCAGGACCTGGCTGGTTTTCAGTTCATCGCCGTCCAGAGCGCTCCCGACAGTGAACGCTTCGAAGGTTTCTGGATGCTGCGGGATCAACCGCAGCCATGACCTCCCTGGATGACGCTGACGCCGTGGTGGATGCGGATCCGCTCGCGCAACCCGACAGCCGCTTCAACACCCTTCCCGGCTGGACCTGGGTGGGGTGTTACGGCGGCTATTTCCTGACAGCGGATCATCTGCATGAAGCGGGCTTTGAACACGGATTCTTCACGCGCCGCTGGCACGGCCGAGGCCCCGACGAACTCGCCGGGTACCTGTCGGCGGGAGTGACGGTTCACCGCCCCCAGCAGGTGCATGGCAACCGGGTTCTGGAGGCCTCGATGGCGTCCTCTGCACCCTGGCCAGACGCCGACGGGCTGGTGAGTGACCTGGGCGGACAGAGCCTTTGGGTCTGCGGTGCTGACTGCACGCCGGTGCTGCTGGCCGATCCGGACAGTGGGCATGTGGCGGCCTGTCATTGCGGGTGGCGCGGAGTCGCGCGCAGGATCCTGCCCTTGGCCATCGACAGGCTCGAGCAGCGTGGCGCCAGGAAAGATCGTCTTCTGGTCGCCATGGGACCTGCCATCAGCGCAGAGCGCTATCAGGTGGAGACCGGCGTTGCACTGGAGGTCGGCGCATCACTCGACGGCCGGCCCCAATCGCTCGATGAGCTCGAGCGATTGGCTGTGATTCATCCTGATCCCGACCGGGACCGATGCCGCCTGGACATCCGGCAGGCAGCCTTCCAGCAGCTGAAATCCGAGGGTCTGGAGGCGGCGCGGATCCGGCTGTGTCCCCTGTGCACAGTCACTGAGCCCTCGCTGTTCCACTCGTGGAGACGGGATCAGGTGAAGGCCGTGCAATGGAGCGGAATTGTCGGTCAGGCTGCGACCTGATCCATCGCCTCAGTCATGACCTTGTCTGAGCGAGCAGCCGCAGCGCAACCGCTTCAGCCGCACGGATGCCGTCGATCGCCGCGGAGAGAATCCCCCCCGCATAGCCGGCGCCCTCTCCGGCCGGTGTCAGACCCAGCACATTGGCGCACTCCAGCTGATCATCACGGGGAATGCGCAGCGGAGAGGAGGTGCGGGTCTCAACGCCGGTCAACACCGCATCGGGATGGTCGTAACCGGCCAGTTTCCGGCTGAAGGCCGGCAGTGCTTCGCGCAGGGCGTCCACCATCGGCAAGGGAAGGAGCTCTGCCAGATCAGCGGGGGTGACCCCGGGTTGATACGACGGCGTCACTGAACCAAGCGCTGATGAAGGCCTGCCTGCGAGAAAATCCTCCAGACGCTGGACCGGAGCGCTGTAGTCCTCACCCCCGAGCCTGAAGGCTCGGCACTCAAGCTCACGCTGAAATGCCAGACCCGCAAGAGGATCGCCGGGACATCGTTCATGGCTCAGAAGCTCAGCTTCCGTCACAGGGATGACCAACCCGCTGTTGGCGTTGCGCTCATTTCGGGAGTGCTGGCTCATCCCGTTGGTGACAACGCGACCGGGCTCGGACGTCGCGCCCACGACGAACCCCCCGGGACACATGCAGAAGCTGTAGACACAGCGACCGCTGGTGGCGTGATGCACCAGTTTGTATTCAGCGGACCCCAGCAGGGGATGTCCCGCAGACTGCCCCCAGCGGGCTTTGTCGATCAGGCCCTGCGGATGCTCAATGCGCACCCCGACGGCAAAGGGCTTGCGCTCAAGCGCAACTCCGGTCCGATCCAGCATCTCAAAGGTGTCCCTGGCCGAGTGCCCCGGCGCAAGCACCACCTGGCCGCAGTCGATGACGCGTCCATCCGCGAGTTCAAGCCCTGCGATCCGCCAAGGTTTGCGATCGCTGGAGCTTGAGGGCTCCAGCAGAAGCTGGTCCACGCGACTGTCGAAGCACACCTCTCCACCGAGGGCTTCAATCTTGGCGCGCAACCCGCGGACCACAGTCGCAAGCTTGAAGGTTCCGATGTGCGGACGATGGAGGGTGAGGATGTCCCGGTTGGCGCCGCAATTGACCAGCTCCTCCAGCACCTTGCGGCCGTAATGCTCAGGATCACTGACCTGGCTGTAGAGCTTTCCATCCGAAAAGGTTCCAGCGCCTCCTTCCCCGAACTGAACGTTGGATTCAGGCTTGAAGGCGGATTGACGCCGCCAGAATCCGAAGGTGTCGAGGCTGCGTTGCTTCACGGGCTGACCTCGCTCCAGCAACAGAGGGCGAAATCCCATCTGTGCCAGGAGCAACGCCGCAAAGTATCCACAGGGACCGGCGCCGATCACCACCGGCCGCATCGACGCTTCGCGCATCGGACTCGTTGGGGCCCTGGCCACGAATCGGTACCGCTGATCAGGGCTGGAACGAATGCGGCGATCGGCAGCGCGGCGGCGAAGCAGGGCTTGTTCTCCCTTCACCTTCACATCCACGCTGTAGATGACCCGGATCCGGTCCTTGTGCCGGGCATCGATGCTCCGCTTCACCAGCTGGTGGGAGATCAATCGCTCCCGGGGAACCCGCAGACAGCGAAGAACGGCCTGGACAACGTCGTCCTCGGTGTGGTCCAGCTCCAGGCGAAGCTCGCTGAGGCGCAGCACGAGGTGACTTCCTTGGCAAGCCCTTCGAAAACCTTACTTGCCGAGCATCAGACGGGTTGATGCCTGTCCCGCAGGTGGCTGTGCAGGAGTGCCGGTCAACGCACTGGCTGCACCCTTCAGACGCACAGGCTGTCCATCAAGACGTGCCTGAACCGCATCACACATCGACATCGGTTGCTGATCGGCGTCCATCCAGCCGAGCGGATCCCGGGTTCCCTCGGCTGACACAGGTGCCGGAGCCAAGGTGGCAAGGGTCAGGATGCGCGCCGAATCGAAGCCTGAGGCAGCCATCAGATCAGGCGTCTTCCCGCGCTGCTCGAGGAACATCGTCTGAAAACTGGACCAGCCTGGACCGTGGGCCGGCTGATCCAGCAGCAGCTGGTCCCAGGAACGGGCCGGCAGATTGCGAACACGATGGGGCGGCACGGCCCAGACCCAGGGTCGGGCACCGGGACGAACACCCAGGGCTCCCTGATCCTGCGCGGATGCCAACCGGTCCGCCAGTTCACCATCCGGTGCAGCCGCGACAACAATGGCGTGGGGACCTTTCCAGGCGACATCACGGAACAACCGATCCAGGGCAGCCTGATCATCGGGATTGATCATCTGCAGCAGAGTCGGTTCGAACGACTCCACCTTGCCGCCAAGACCTTCAAAGGCCGCGACGAAATCCTCAACCTGGTCAGCACTCCGATCGGATGGATCGACCACCACCATCACCCGTTTCCAGCCCTGCTTCAGGGTGTCCTCCGCCAGTTGAGCCAGATCGTCGCGCGATGCGGGAACGACAGGATGAAGACGCCCCTCAGGATCGAGCTCAGGCAGACTCGCCAATGACCGACCCCGCTGATAAGGGAGCAGCACTCCGAGCCTGCGCTCCTGGGCAACCCTTGAAAAGGTGCGCAGGTCAGCAGCGAAGGGGGCCACGACAAGAGCTGTCTCAGATCCCGTCGGCATCAGCGCATCCGAGTCGGCGCCGATGGTCCGCCAGGACACCGAAACGGGATCGATCCCACAGGCCCGCGCCTCATCCTGACCAAGCGCAAAGCCGCTGAGAAACGACGATCTGGCACCTGAGACCCCCTCGGGGAGCAGAGCGATCACGGCGGATTCCGGAGCAGAGCTCGCGGCAAGCACCTGACATCCAATCAGCGTGGAGGCGATGACACAGGCTGGACGCGTCCAGGGTCGGATCCATCCGACAAGCGCGGCAGAGGCATTGGATCGCACGGTGTTCACCTGGGGGGCAGGGGCACTGACCCGAGCGGGAGCATCTGGGGAAGGGGCCATGGGATCGGGACCCGGTCTGCGAACCCTAGGGAGAGCGCTCTGATTCGTCTGTCTTCGTCACAGGATTGGTGGGATCACCCTGCAACGCCAGTGCCAGGAGTCCTGACAGCAGCAGCAGCACGCCGATCGCAATCGCCAGTGAGCGGTTACCAGCTGCTGTGTCGCCCCAGAAGGCCGTGCTCAGAAACGCTGACCCGAGCAGGACACAGGGAACCATCACCACCCCTGAGGCAATGCGATTGCGGGCCATGTCAGGAACTGGGACAGGTGATGTGAGCCAGTCCCTCCTGAACCAGAGCCGCACCGAGATCCAACTCATCACCGATGGGGGTGACCCTCGCCAGGAGCACGCCTTCGGCACTGCCCTCAGGTCGGAGATTCACCCGACGGCGTCGGGGCAGGGCCTGCCGCATCCATTGCTGTGCTCGCTGCTGATCCTCAGGTGAAACCTCCACACAGGCCAGTTGAACGCTGTAATTCCGATTGCGATCGCCAACCTGAAGCAATGTGGCCGTGCGCACCTGCAACACCTCCGCGGCGAGGGACTGGAGCGGCTGGATCAGAATCAGCAGCAGACTGATGGCTGTTCCCAGCAGAAGGTTGACTCTCACTGGTTGGACGCGCTGGAAGTCGCCCTGCCGGCGTCCTGTAACGCCAGTTCAGGATGGGAAGGCAGACCCACCATCTGCGCATTGCTGCACCCGGGCGGGACCATCGGGTAACAGTTTTCACCGCGGCGCACGTGCACATCCACCAACGTTGGATTAGGTGAGGCGAAGGCTTCGGCGAGGCCGGAGTGCAGCTGATCGCGCTCGACGATCTTCATGCCCTCCACGCCGAACGCTTGGGCGAGAGCTTCGAAATCAGGCATGCCTCCCAGCATGTCGGAGGCGGAGTAACGCTCCTCGTAGAAACTTTCCTGCCACTGACGAACCATGCCCTGCCAGTGGTTGTTGACGATCACCACCTTCACAGGAAGTCGATACTGCGCGAGGGTTCCCAGTTCCTGAATGTTCATCAGCACGCTGGCATCACCGGCAATGCAAACCACCTTGCGTTCCGGGCAGGCCACCTGAGCTCCGATGGCCGCGGGCACACCAAATCCCATGGTCCCAAGCCCGGCACTGCTGATCCAGCTGCGGGGCCCGTTGCGCAGGTACTGAGCGGCCCACATCTGATGCTGACCAACATCCGTGGTGGCGATGGCGCCGGGGGCCAGATCCCTCACGGCCATGAGCACCTCCTGCGGATAGATGGCACCCTCCGCCGGTGGGGTCGACAGGGGATAGCAGTGCTTCCACTCGCGGATTGTCTCGAGCCATGCACCGGTCTGTGGTTCCGGAGAGCGACGCAGACTCAGATCCACCAATGCGGCGAGGCTCGTTCCCACATCACCGAGAACCGCAACATCGGGCCGCCGGTTCTTGCCGATCTCCGCAGGGTCGATCTCGAAGTGAATCACCCTGGCCCGAGGCGCAAAGGTGTCGAGCTTGCCGGTGACCCGATCATCAAAACGGGCTCCGACAGCAATCAGCAGATCGCAATCAGTGACGGCGAAATTGGCATAGGCCGTGCCGTGCATGCCGAGCATGCCGAGAGCGAGTGGATGATTTTCGTCGAAGGCGCCCTTCCCCATCAGGGTTGTGGTCACCGGAATCTGATAGCGCTCCGCCAGCACGCTGATGCTGTCATGGGCGGATGCTGCGATCGCGCCACCCCCCACATAGAGGAGCGGTCGCTGGGATTCAGCGATGAGACCAAGCGCTGCCTCCAGTGACTGGGGATCCGGGGGAGGGGTGGTGCCGAATCCTGCAGGAACAACCGTGCCCGGCTCGACAGGGATGTAGTCGAATTCCTCCTGGCCCACATCCTTGGGGATGTCGATCAGCACCGGGCCGGGACGTCCGGATGCGGCGATGTGAAAGGCCTGGGCGACAACCGACGCCAGATCAGCTGGATCGCGCACGACCCAGGAATGTTTGACGATTGGCAGGGTGATGCCGAAGATATCCGTCTCCTGGAAGGCATCGGTGCCGATCGCGGTTCGGGGGACCTGGCCGGTGATCACAACCATCGGCACCGAATCCATCTGTGCGGTGGCGATGCCGGTCACCAGGTTCGTGGCCCCAGGGCCCGAGGTGCCGAAACAGACGCCGACTCTCCCCGTGGCCCGCGCATAGGCATCGGCTGCATGGGTTCCGCCCTGTTCATGACGAACCAGAAAGTGCCGCAGCCAGCCCTCGCTCTCAGCCACATGCAGGGCGTCGTAGATGGGAAGGATGGCGCCGCCGGGGTACCCGAAGATCGTTTCCACACCATGACGGCGCAACGCGTCCATCAGCGCCTGGGCACCGGTCAGGCGCCGGCTTCCATCGCTGCTGGACGCTGCATCGGCTGTGGGAGCGGAGGTCAGCGTCACAGCGGCGTCACAGGGAACTGACCCTCAAGATTAGGGGGCCACTTGCCGCAATGCCCCCGTTCAGAGCAGCCCGAGAGCATGCAGGGGGCCTTGACCACTGATGAGCTCGAGCAAAAACGCCGAGAAACCGAGCATGGCCAGCCGGCCATTCCAGACCTCCGAGCTGTTGTTCCATCCCCACTCCCACTTTTCCTGGGGATAGAGCTTCACCTTGGTCGGCAGCTCTGCGGCGGCATCAAGGCTGACCTCCGGACCCTCCAGACTTGTCATCACAAGGTCGGCCAGCCCCTCGATGAATGCCGGGTAGGTGTCGAGCGCCCGAACCCGACGGAAATTCACCACGCCGGCTTCGGTGGCCAGTTCTCTGTACTCGATGTCGATCTCCTCGAGCGTCTCGATGTGCTCACTGACGAAACTGATCGGAACCACCACCAGATCATTGGTCTTGGCCTTGCCGAGCTCCTCGAGGGCTTCCTCGGTGTAGGGCTTGAGCCATTCCACTGGGCCGACCCTGCTCTGGTAGGCGAGGGTGTGGGGATTGCCGTGACCGAGAAGCTCCTCGAGCTTGCTCATGATCAGGGCTGTGCAGGACTCGATCTCCTCCTGATAGGGATCGCCCGCTTCTTCCACATAGCTCTTGGGCACCCCGTGGGCGCTGAAGAACACATGGGCCTGATGCGGATCATCGCTGTTGCGGACCTCCTCCGCGATCAGCTCCGCCATCGCCTTGACGTAGCCGGGATGATCGAACCAGCTGCGGATGCAGCGGATCGGCAGCTTCTCAAAGGCCCCATCACCCTGACGCAGGCGCTGAAGCTCACGGAAGCTTGAGCCGCTGGTGCTGATTGAGAAGTGGGGGTAGAGCGGCAGAACCACCACCTGATCCATCCCGTCAGCCTTGATGTCCGACACCGCGGACTCGGTGAAGGGGTGCCAGTAGCGCATGGCCACGTAGCTGGTGGCTTCCACACCCCGTTGACGCAGAAGGCTCTGCAGCTCGCGCGCCTGCTGCTCAGTGATCCTTCTCAGGGGCGAGCCACCGCCGATCGATCGATAGGCCTCCTGGGATTTGCCGCTGCGCAGGGTGCTGATCAGCCATGCCAGGGGCTTCTGAAGAGCAGGAATCGGCAGCCGGATGATCTCCGGATCGGCGAAAAGGTTGAACAGGAAAGGTCCGACGTCCTGAATGCGCTCAGGGCCACCCAGGTTGAGCAGTACGACACCGACCCGAGCCATGTCTCACAACGATTGCAGGGGTTGAGAGTAACCCCCATCAACGGCATGTTGACCCTGGCCTGAAGGAAAGGATGGATCGCAGCGACGCGTTGGAGGAGGCCAGAAGGAATGCGAACGCATCACTTGAGGCGATGGGAATTGGCCTGCGCATCGAGCGACGCGGCAAACGCCTGAACCTGCGGGGGTCCCTGCCGGGACGCGACAACCCCGGCAAGCGATCCGTGCAGCGCATCAGTCTCGGTCTCGAATCCGATCGGGAAGGACTTCTCGAAGCCGAGCAGATCGCCCGCGTGATTGATTCACAACTCCGACGTGATCAATTTTACTGGGATCAGTGGCTTCCGCATCAGTCCACACCGTTTGCGACATCGACATCGGGCCCGCAGAGCCCACCGCAACCGCTCGATGAGCAAGTGGCGTCGTTCCGCACAGCGTTTTTCGCGGATCCACGCCGGCGCCGTTCCCCATCGGGCAGTCGCACAACCTGGAGCGGCGCCTACAACCCCTACCTGCGCAGGCTGCGCAGTCTCTGTGGCCACGAGCACCATGCGATCAACGCAGACCTGCTCCTGCAGACACTGCACAGCTACCCGGACGGCAGTCGCAGTCGCCAGCAATGCAGCACGGCCCTCGCCAGCCTCGCCCGACATCTCGGCCTGGAACTGCCCGACAACTGGCGTGCCGAGGCCGCCGGCTATGGACTGCATCGGGCCCAGTTCCGTCAGCTGCCGAGCGACCCTCAGATTCTCGAAGGCATCCTTCGCATTCCCAATCCGCGCTGGCGTCTGGCCTACGGCCTGATGGCCACCTATGGCCTGCGCAACCACGAGGTGTTCTTCTGCGATCTCTCGGCTCTGGCTGAGGGCGGAGACCGGGTGCTCCGCGTGCTGCCGACAACGAAGACGGGGGAACATCAGGTTTGGCCGTTCCACCCCGAATGGGTGGAACGGTTTGACCTGGCGAGACTTGGGAATGATCCGGGACAGCTGCCCGTCATCAGCACCGATCTGCGCAGAACCACACTTCAGCAGGTGGGACGTCGCGTGACGGAACAGTTTCGCCGTTACGACCTGCCGCTCACCCCCTATGACCTTCGCCACGCCTGGGCCGTGCGAACGATTCACATCGGACTGCCGGACACCGTTGCCGCAAGGATGATGGGCCATTCGGTGGCGATCCACACCCGCACCTACCACCACTGGATCACCCGCCGGGATCAGCAGCAGGCGGTTGATGCGGCTCTGGCCAGACACCACGCCTGATCGCAAGGCGCTAGGACACGCGCTGCCCGCAGGTTGCTGTTCCCGATGACCTCGTTTCTGAGGCCCCTGGCCTACCGCTACCGATGGATCTATGACACGGTCACGGCGGTGTCGTCATTGAGCGTGGGCGGCGTGGAGCGGCTCCGCAGCCTGGGCCTGGACGCTCTCCGCACGAAACTTCAGCCTGGTGCGGCGGTGCTCGATCTCTGCTGCGGCAGCGGTGAGGCGGCGGCCCCTTGGCTGGCTTCAGGGTTCGAGGTGACCGGACTGGACGTGTCTCCTCTTGCCCTCTCCCATGCCGCCAAGCGCCATCCCGGCCTCAAACGGGTGGAGGGCCTGGCCGAGGAGCCCCCACTGAAAAGCGGCAGCTTCGATGCCGTTCAACTGAGTGTGGCGCTGCACGAATTTCCTCGTCAGCAGCGAGAGATGGTTCTGAGTCAGTGCCTTCGGCTGCTCAAACCGGGTGGATGGCTGGTGCTGGTGGATCTGCACCCAGCCGGCCCCTGGCTTCAAGTGCCCCAGCAGGTGTTCTGCGCCCTGTTCGAAACCGATACCGCAACCGCCATGCTGGAGGACGATCTGCCCGACCAGCTGCAGCGGCTCGGCTTCACTGCGGTGCGGCAGGAGCTGATGGCGGGCAAGGCTCTGCAGCGGATCACTGCAACCCGCTCCCTTCACGCCCCCTCTCCATGAGCAACAGCAATCTCGACCAGAAGGCGACCGAACTGGGTATGGGAGGCAATCTCGCGCCGGAACAGGATGACGCCGGGTATCGCAGACGGATGGAACGGCGACAGGCCGTTCAGCGCCAGCGCGTGGAGGAACGCAACAGGGAGAAGGGGCTGATCCTGGTGTTCACCGGCCATGGCAAAGGCAAGACCACAGCGGGACTGGGCCTCGTGCTGCGAACCCTTGGCCACGGCGAGCGGGTGGCGATCGTGCAGTTCATCAAGGGTGGCTGGGAGCCAGGGGAAGCCAGGGCGCTCAGAGCCTTCGGCGACCAGGTGAGCTGGCATGCGCTCGGGGAGGGCTTCACCTGGGAGACCCAGGACAGACAGCGGGATCAGCAACTGGTGGCTGAAGCGTGGGAGACCGCCCTGGGTTACCTGCGGGATGCTGGCGTCAAGCTGGTTCTGCTGGACGAGCTGAATGTGGCCCTGAAGCTGGGTTACATCGATGCCGAAACGGTGATTGCAGGACTGCGAGAACGACCGTTGCTCTGCCACGTGGCCGTCACCGGCCGCGGAGCACCAGCGGAGGTGGTTGATGCCGCAGATCTGGTGACGGAGATGACCCTGGTGCACCACCCCTTCAGGGAACAAGGTGTCAAGGCGCAGGCAGGCATCGAGTTTTGAGCTCTCGGGAGTGGGTCAGTCCCGCGCGAGATCGTCTCTGAGCAGGCCGGCTGCAGCGGTCAGAACAGACAGTCCACTGACAAGCAGCGCGCGATACACCACGGGATCACGCCAGCAGGATGGATCCTGACTGGCCCGGTCGAGTGCAGACAGGGTGAGGCGTGCCATCACCGAGCTGCGTGAACCGCTCTCGTCAGTCATGGACCCTCGTTCCGCTTCACCATCCAAGCGGCTCCGAGGGGGGTCCGCCAGTGGTGGGACCGTCCGATCCTGCTTGCTACTGTCAGCTGGATCAGGTGGATGAATGGCCTACGCGCGTGCACTCCTGAAACTCAGCGGTGAGGCGCTGATGGGTGACCAGGGCTACGGAATCGACCCAGCCATCGTCCAGTCGATCGCATCAGACGTCGCCAAGGTGATTGCCGGTGGCACCCAGCTGGCCATCGTTGTCGGTGGGGGGAACATCTTCCGTGGACTGAAGGGATCAGCCGCAGGGATGGACCGGGCCACCGCTGATTACGTGGGCATGCTGGCCACCGTGATGAACGCGATCACACTTCAGGACGGACTGGAGCGGGCCGGTGTGCCGACCCGTGTCCAGACCGCCATCGAAATGCGAGAGGTCGCCGAGCCGTACATTCGCCGCAAGGCGATCCGTCATCTGGAGAAAGGGCGAGTGGTCGTTTTCGGCGCCGGATGCGGCAACCCCTTCTTCACCACTGACACCACTGCAGCCCTGCGGGCGGCCGAGATCAGCGCCGACGTGGTCTTCAAAGCCACCAAGGTTGATGGTGTCTATGACAAGGATCCCGCCGATCATGCGGATGCTGTGAAGCATGATCAGCTCACGTTTCAGCAGGTTCTGAGCGGTGAGCTGGCCGTGATGGACAGCACGGCCATCGCCCTCTGCAAGGACAACAACATCCCCATCGTGGTTTTCAATCTGTTTGAACCCGGCAACATCGGTCGAGCCGTCGCGGGGGAGCCCATCGGTTCACGCATCAGCAACTAACGCATCGTCATGTCCCATCCCGAGCTCGAATCCAGCATGCGCAAGTCGGTGGAAGCCACCCAGCGCAACTTCAACACGATCCGCACCGGCAGAGCCAACTCATCCCTGCTCGACCGGATCAATGTTGAGTACTACGGCGCCGATACGCCGTTGAAATCGCTTGCGACGCTCTCCACCCCGGATTCACAGACGATCCAGATCCAGCCGTTCGACATCAGCTCCCTGGCCTCGATCGAGAAGGCGATCGCCATGAGCGAGCTGGGTTTCACCCCCAACAACGACGGCAAGGTCATCCGCATCAACGTGCCTCCGCTCACCGAGGAACGACGCAAGGAGTTCTGCAAGCTGGCTTCCAAATACGCCGAGGAGGGAAAGGTTGCCCTTCGCAATCTGCGTCGTGACGGCATCGACAAGATCAAGAAACAGGAGAAGGACGGTGATCTGTCTGAAGATCAGAGCCGTGACGAACAGGACAGCATCCAGAAGCTGACCGACAAGTTCATCGCCGAACTGGAAAAGCACCTGGCCGACAAGGAGGCCGACATTCTCAAGGTGTGATCACAAGCGACGTTGCCGTCATTGGTGCCGGAGCTGCTGGTGCGGCGACGGCCTTTCATCTCGCCGACGCCGGCCACTCGGTCACCTTGCTCGAAGCCAAGGCTGGGCCGCGGATCAAGCCCTGTGGTGGTGGGATGGCTGCGTCCGTTCAGAGCTGGTTCCCGTTCGATCTCAGTCCGGCGGTCGATGATGTGATTCGACGGGTTGACTTCAGCTGGTGTCTTGAGGATCCGGTGGTTGCCGAGCTCCCGGGGGAGGCACCCTTCTGGATCGTCAGTCGTGAACGCTTGGATGAACTGCTGCTGAACCAAGCCATGCGGGCAGGCGCCACGCTTCAGCGCCCATTCCGGGTCACCAAGCTGGAACGCGGCGACCTGGGCTGGAGGCTCACGGGTGACAGCGATCAGAGACTGGAGACCAAGGCCGTGGTGATCGCTGACGGCTCAGGTTCACCCTGGCCCTCACAGCTCGGCATCGGGCCAAAAAGCCTGCACATGGCCAGGACTGTCTCGGTGCGTCTGGATGGGCTCGGCACGCTCACTCCGGGGACGGCCCGCTTCGAATTCGGGCTGGTGCACCACGGCTTCGCCTGGGCATTCCCCCTTGCCGATGGAATCAATGTGGGAGTGGGCACGTTCATTGGCCGGGATGCCACCGATTCAGAGACGATCCTCAATTCGCTGCTTCCCGATCTCGGATTTTCATCCGATGCCGGTCTGCGTCAGCAGGCCGATCTGAGGGTGTGGAACGGACACAGTGCACTCCATGGCGACGGAGTCGTGACCGTCGGTGATGCCGCATCCCTGTGTGATCCCTTTCTCGCGGAGGGGTTGCGCCCGGCACTGATGAGTGGCTGTGAAGCGGCAACCCATCTCGACCGCTGGCTGAAGGGTGAGGAACCGTCCTTGAGGGGATACACGGCTGCGATGCGCCATCGCTGGGGGGAATCCATGGCCTGGGGACGCCGCATTGCCCAGGTGTTTTATCGCTTTCCTGGGGTGGGCTATCAGCTGGGCATCAAGCGTCCGACGGCTCCGAGACGGATTGCGCAGATCCTGTCCGGGGAGATGGGCTATGGAGACATCGCCCAGCGGGTGATCCGCCGATTGCTGCTGCAGCGGAGCTAGAGGTCGAAGGCGAGCTGCTGCACGGAGGGATCGTCGACGCGACGCCGTGATCGCCGTCTGGATGTCGAAGGCAAGCCTGCCCGACGTGACCCATGTCGACGCTGAATGGCGTCGGCATGGTGATCAAATCCGGCTGAGCGTCGGATCGCGAAGATGCGCTCCTTGGCCTGTCTGGCCGATTCGGCACAATCAACGATCGGATGGGGCATCGATCCCCCCAGGGCCCAGGGCTCATGCAGATGCACCGCGGGAACGGCCGACAGCTCCGGACACCACTGGCGGATGAAGACCCCATCGGGGTCATGGTCACGTCCCTGCTTGATCGGGTTGTAGATCCGGATCGTGTTGATGGAGGTGCTGCCTGACTGCATCTGACATTGACTCCAGTGGATCCCTGGCTCGTAATCAACGAACTGACGTGCCAGGTGCAGGCCACTGTCTCTCCAGGGGAGCCAGAGGTTGTAGCTGGCAAACGACATCAACATCGCGCGCATGCGGAAATTGATCCAGCCATGGGACCTCAGGGCCCGCATGCAGGCATCCACGAACGGCACACCGGTTCGCCCCTCTGCCCAGGCCGCGAGTCGCTCGGCGTCGGACTCACGGATTCCGCGCATGAATGGATGAAAATCCTGCCACTCGATCGATGGCTGGTCTTCCAGCTTCTGAATGAAATGGCAATGCCAATGCAGCCGTGAACCGAAGCTGTTCACGCCACGACCCTGAAGCTGCCGGCTGTGCTGAAGCACCTCGCGCATGGAGAGACAGCCCCAGGTGAGATAGGCGGAAAGCCTGGAGCATCCGGTGAAGGCTTTGTTCGGACTGGAGATCGAACTGCAGTAGCGCTGCACCCGATGCTCCAGAAAATCCCCAAGTTCCTGAAGAGCCCGCTGACGACCACCCTGCTGCCGCTGCGGGCAGGGGTCGGGATCGAGTCCGAGCTCAGCGCTCGTGGGCGGTTCACCAGGTGAGAGTCCCTGCAGTGGCAGAAGACGATTCGGAGCGGGAGTGATCGATTCAGCCATCCGCTCCTCCCAGCGTCGGGCCCATCCCTGTCGACCACGCAGTGGGCGGATCACACCGAACTGCGGAATCTCCCGCCAGGGAATTCCCTTGTCTCTGGCCCAGGCCGCCACCCGCCGATCTCGGGCATAGGTCCAGCTGTTGCCCGTCTCTTCATGACTCCAGAGAGCAACAGCACCAAGCTGCTGACGAGCCCGCTCGAGAACCTCCACCGCATCACCACAGCGCACCACCAGCGGCTGCCCGAGGGCTTCCGTCGCCCTGCGCAGATCCATCAGGGATTCCCTGCAGAACTCCCACTGCCGCGCCGAAACATCGGGCTGGCGCCAGAGCTCAGGCTCAACGATGTACAGAGGCAGCACGGGCCCCGCTTCCTGGGCCTGCACCAGGGGCCGATGATCCTCCAGCCTCAGATCGCGTTTGAACCAGACCAGCTGCAGAGCCATCGGGTGCGGAACAACTCCTGCTCGCCCTGTGACGCTAATCAGACTGCGGTCAAGTGTGGGCTGCGATCTTCAGATCACGCAGACGTTCATCGACCGAAGCAAGCAGCTCGATGGCGAACATTGGAGATTCCTGAACGGCAAACAGGAATTTCTCCCGGTTCATCTCGATCAGTCGACAATCGCTTTCGGCCTGTGCTGTGCCCAGTCGACGGTGGCCTTCCATCACCAGGGCACCTGCACCGAAGACGTTGCCGGCCTGGATCAGTTCATATCCCTCCTGACCGGTCTCATTGATCCATGAAAGACGCACAGTTCCCTCCAGAACTCCGAACATCGAGGCACCGAGATCATCGGCCTTGAAAATGACATCACCGAGACTGACTGCATGCACCTCACTCTTCTGAGCGAGGGCACGCATGGTGTCGAGAGCATTCATGGATCGGGAGGGAGACTGCTGAGCTGATGATCAGGCCGTCGTCAGGGACAGCGCGGCACCGAAGCCACGTCGCATGTCCTCCTGCGTGAGGCGGCCGTCGTGGTCAGCATCGAGAGCGTCGAAGACCACATCACTGCCCAGCCATTCATCTCGGGTGATGCAGCCATCACCGTTCATGTCATTGAGCATGAAGATCTCCTGAACCGCGTGACCGAAGGCCTCTCCTCCCTCGAGCTCGGCGAGTCGATGGGCCAACATGCTTTCAAGGGTTTCGATCGCCTTGCTGAAGCCCTTGATGCCCTCACCAAGTTTGTCGGTGGCCATGCGATCGGCGGCCATCATCGAATCGAACCTCTCGCGGTCGACATGGATCTTGGGCTCATCGCTGGAGGGGTTGGCACCATCAAGCTTGCGGGTGAGCGTGGCGTCGCTGGAACGCAGCTGATCAAGCAGCTTGGGTGAGATGGTGAGCAGATCACAGCCAGCCAGTTCCGTGATTTCATCAATGTTTCGGAAACTGGCTCCCATCACCTCGGTCTTGTAGCCGTAGGCCTTGAAGTAGTTGAAGATCTTGGTCACCGACAGCACCCCTGGATCTTCAGGCCCCGGATAGGAATCCCGTCCGGTGTCCGCCTTGTACCAGTCGAGGATTCGACCGACGAACGGTGAGACCAGCGTGACACCGGCCTCGGCACAGGCCGCGGCCTGGCCGAAGCCGAACAGGAGGGTGAGATTGCAGTGAATCCCTTCTTTCTCCAGCACCTCCGCCGCCTTGATCCCCTCCCAGGTGGAGGCGATCTTGATCAGAACGCGGTCGTTGCTGATGCCCGCGTCGTTGTATAGGCGAATCAGCTTGCGACCCTTCTCAATGGTGGCCTCAGTGTTGAAGCTGAGACGCGCATCCACCTCGGTGGAGACGCGACGGGGAACGATCTTGAGGATCTCCTTGCCGAAGATCACGCTGATCTCATCCAGTGCTTCATGCACCACCTGCTCGACCGGGGCACTGGTGCCGATCAGACGTCGGGATGAGCGCAGCGCCTCGTCGATCAGGCTCTGATAGGCGGGGATCTGAGCAGCAGCGAGGATCAGCGATGGGTTGGTGGTGGCATCGCGGGGTGTGAATTGTCTGATCGCTTCCAAATCACCGGTATCCGCGACGACAACGGTCATCGCGGACAGCTGCTCAAGAAGAGTGGCCATGACAATGAGGGGCTAATTGCCTTCAACGTAGCCGCGTTTTCTGTGGTGGAATCTGGGGGAAATCTCCAGATCAGGCTCCGGATGAGGGAGTCGGATCAAATTTCAACCGGAGGCTTCGGTGAGTGGCGAGCTGGCCGTGCTTGGCGGGATCTTCTCAATCACCAGCAGTCCATCGATGATCGATTTGGCAACCGGGAGCGCCACGGTCGAACCATAGGCATTGTCACCCTTCGGCTCATCCACCACCACCAGCACCACGTAGCGGGGATCGTCGACTGGAAGAGTGGCCACAAAGCTGCAGATGAGCGCACCGGGCACATAGACACCATTGCGCGCTTTCTGTGCTGTTCCCGTCTTGCCTCCGATCCGGTAACCAGGCGTTCGCACACCCTTGCCGCTTCCCTTCTCGACCACGGACTCCATCCAGGCCATGACCTGTCGGGTGACCTCAGGTTTCAGCAGCGGTTTCCCCTGACGCGACCCCGGCGGTGCCAGAGCATCGCCGGCACGCAGACCTCGGGTGATGTGAGGACTGACAAGGCGACCGCCATTGGCCAGCAGCGCATGGAGCTGAACCAACTTCAAAGGGGTGAGCGAGAAACCCTGACCGAAGGAGGCGGTGGCAGGTTCGATCGGTTGCGTGGTGAACTGTTCCTTGGTCTTGATCTGACCGGCAACCGCGCCCGGCAGATCCGTGTCTGGTCGTGCATCAAGACCGAGCCGACTGAGCCAGTCCCAGTACGTCGATGACGGCAGATGACGCATGGCCTGCACCATGCCCACATTGCTGGACACCTGAAGCACCGTGGCGTAATCAATCAGACCGTTGGCGCGGCGGTCATGGTTGTTGATGGGCCATCCCCCGATCGTGACGGAACCACTGTCATGAACCTGCCCCGTTTGCTTGATCACCCCCTCCTGGAGTGCCAGAGCCAGATTGATGGGCTTGAAGGTTGAGCCCGGTTCATAGAGATCCTGCACGGACCATTCCCGGAAGCGTCCGGCGGGGTAACTCCAGTAGCGGTTGGGGTCGTAAGTGGGCACCGATGTCAGCGCCAACACCTCGCCGTTGGTGACGTCCATGACGATGGCCACGCCTTTTTCAGCCTTCCAGGTTTTGACCTGTGCTGCGAGAGCCTTTGCAGCAAGCGCCTGAAGACGTGCGTCCAGGGTGAGCTGAAGTCTCAGGTCATCCCCGAAGAACACACCGGCATCGAGGTCGTCGGGCAGAGGTGTTCCATCAGCGCCACGGCGCAGGCTTCGGGCCTGTTCGTGACGCTGAAGATCCTGATCACGGCTCTGTTCAAGGCCAGCCTGAGGTTCGCGATCCTGATTGAGAAAGCCCACGACATTGGCGAACAGATCGCCCTGGGGATAGACGCGGTGTGGGTAGGACTCCAGATCCACGCCGCTGATCCCGGCGGCACGGATTGTTGATGCAGTCTCAGGATCCAGGCCCTCCATCAGCTTGATGCCGGAGGGTCGATCGCCGATTCGCTGAAGGATCTCCCCTGCGGTGAGGGGCAGAAGCGGGGCGAGGCGATCAGCGACATCAGCCGGCGGTCGGATCATCGTGGGAGCATCTCCGGGCAGGTTGAAATAGCGGGGATGCAGCCACAGGCGATAACGCTCCTCATCTAGCGCCACCAACCGTCCGGTGCGGTCGACGATCGGACGACGCGTGCCGAGAGGCGTCGTGCGCTGGGTCTGCACCGATCGGGCCCGAGCTTCCAGTTCGGTGGCCTGAAAAACCTGCAACCAGGACATTCGTCCCATCAGACCGACGAGTCCGAGGCAGAGGAGAATGAACACCGAGCGCATCCTGCCTGCAGGAACGGGCTCGAGGGGAACAACCCGCCGGGGTCGGCGGCCGGAGCTGGACCGTGAGGGCTTGGAGGAACGGCCCATCAATCAGTAGCCGTGACGAATGGTGCGCTCCATGAGCGAACTGAACACGGCCAGGTGGTCAGCGGCTGGCTCCGCTGAGGCCGACGCGGGACGGTCGAGATACACCAGGTTGGCTGCTGTGGTGGGGACCATCTGCTTCGGCATCCGGGCGCGCTCCAGGAGATGGCGTTCGAGCATGGCCGTGGACTCGGTGAATCGATGAGCCAGCTCGCGGGTCATTTCCAGCTGACGGAACGCCAGGGTCCAGCGATGTTGCCAGTGCAGTGTGAGTCCACTGAGAACGAGCACCGCAGCAAAAACACCAATCAGACTTCCATCAGCTGCCCGGTGAAGGCCTGCAAGCAATGGTGATTGCCTCGCAACCCGTCGCGCGGACAGGGATCCCTGGATGACCTCGAACGCGCCTGAAGCAGCAGGCCGTTGCGCGGAAGACGGTTGTGACTGCGGAACCGCGACCACGGGCAAGGTTCATCGATGCGCCAGTGAACCATCTGAACAGGGACACCGCAAGCCTGAAACCTTGACCAGGACTGAAGACTTGATCAGCCCCCAAGCAGGATGAGATTGAGGAAGGTCACACCGTTCCAGAGGGCATGCATCACCACACAGGGCAGCAGGCGACCGCTGCTGAGGCGCAACAGGCCGAGGCCGATGCCAAGCACCAGCAATGGCAGCAGTTCGCCGATGCTGAGGTGCGCCACGGCGAAGACGAGGGCACTGACAAGCACGCTTCCCAGGCCCCCCAGAGAGCGGCCGACCACAGGCAGCAGAACACCCCGGAAGATCGTCTCTTCAAAGAGGGGGGCCAGCACCACAGCCGTGGTGGCCAGAAGGAACAACGCCAGGGAATCATCGCTCTTGAGCACGATCTCGAGCAGTGGATTGCTTCCTCCCTGATCACCGATCAGGCGACCGACCAGCCAGCCGCTCAACACCACCGGGGGCATCACCATCAGCCATCCACGGGCCCCCTGAAGCAGGGCGGTGGCCAGGGGTTGAAGGCGCCACTGCAGCCAGCCGTCCTGCGGAATCGCTGCACGCTCCAGCCGTCCGAGCTGCTGACGCAGGATCAACAGTGGGGGAGCAGCCAGTGCCAGGTATCCCAACAACACATTGACCCCTTGAACCAGCGGTCCTGAGAGGCCATGGGTCAGCGCCGAGCTGAGCGGCAGCACCAGCAGTGGCATCAGCACTTCACCGAGCACCACAAATCCGCCCGCCACCAGCAACACCATGTCGAGCGCTCCCAGCGGAGGCCCCAGCAGAGGAGGCCAGGAAGGCAAGCGACCACGCAGCAGCTGCCAGAGATGACGAAGCAGCAGCAGGCCTCCCAGCAACAGGGCAAGCAGGGGCAGGACCTCGCTGATCAGCAGGCTGCGTGCCGCCGTGCTGGCTGATGCCGGATCAACACACTGGACATCCCCTCCCCCGAGGGCTTCGCAGGCCAGCCGGCGCGTCAGTGGATCAGGGGCCATCTGCAGGAGCCTGGAACGCTCATCCGCCGACACCTCGCGGGAATCGGGATCCGCCAGCACCCTCTGCAGCTCCAGACGATCCGGAGAGGTCAGCGCAACCGTCCGGAGACTGCGAAGATTGACCGGATCGGTCTCAAGGGCGGTGAACAGGAGCGTCTGGCGGTCATCAAGCCGTTCCAGCGGAATCTGCCGCAGGCTGGTCAGCAGCGATTCAGACGGATCCGAGCCCAGCAGCAGCACGCGAAACGGCGAGGGGATCCTCGGCTCCGCGAGCAGCGTGAGCTCCTGCTGCTCGAGAGACAACGCCGGTGCCACGGAGGGTTTTTCGTAGCTGTCCACCAGTCCCAGCAGCCAAATGCCGCTGGCCAAAAGCAGGGAAAGAAGTGCCAACAGCACCTTCCAGGACGGGGCAGCCGATGGACGTCCGTCAGGTGGGCTGGTCAAGAGCTGCGAGCATGTCCAACGAATTCTCGTCGGTGGCGGGATCGGTCGCTGAAAAGGGCACGGGCGACACGCTCATACGATGGCGGCGCTCTCTCAGCTTGAAGCGGTGCCCCTGCGTCTTCTTCTCGTTCGCCACGGTCTCAGCAGCTTCAATGTGGAGCGTCGGATCCAGGGGCGTGACGATCTCTCAACACTCACCCCCATGGGTGAAGAGCAGGCACGTCGCACAGGCCTGGCTCTGGCTGACATCCCGATCACCGCGGTCTACAGCTCACCCTTGCAGCGGGCTGCATCAACCACGTCAGGGGTGCTCGCGGCTCGTGATGACAACCTTCAGCCACAGCTCGTGGATGGACTTCTGGAGATCGACCTGGAGCCCTGGAGCGGACTCACCGCGGATGAGCGTTCACAACGGTTTCCCAGTGAGTACGCCGCCTGGCGTCAGAGGCCTGAACAGCTCGAGCTCACGAGAAAAGACGGTTCGCGCTACAGGCCGCTGCAGGAGCTGATGGAGCAGGCCCGTGCGTTTCTCGATGAGTTGGTCAAGCGGCATCCCGCTGATCGGGATGAAACGGTGCTGCTGGTTGGACACAACGCGATTCTGCGCTGCCTGATCCTGACGCTGCTGGGCAATCCGGTGCAGGGCTTCCGTCGCCTGCGCCTCGACAATGCCTCCCTGTCAATTTTCAATCTCAGCCCCAGGGCCGATGGCCATCAGGTGCAGATTGAATGCCTGAACAGCACTGCCCACCTCGATCCACCGCTTCCAGCGAAAGGGTCAGGGGCACGGCTGATTCTGGTGCGCCATGGCGAAACGAACTGGAATCGCGACGGTCGGTTCCAGGGACAGATCGACATCCCCCTCAACAGCAATGGTCATGCTCAGGCGAAGGCGGCTGGTGACTTTCTGCAGAACGTCTCCCTGCAACGGGCCTTCAGCAGTTCGATGTCACGACCGCGCGAGACGGCGGAGGGCATTCTCAAATTCCACCCCGGCGTTGAACTGACGTTGACCGACGGACTTGTGGAAATCGGTCACGGTCTCTGGGAGGGCAAGCTGGAGTCGGAAATCAGCGCTGAGTGGGGGGCGCTCCTTGAGGCGTGGAAGCGCACGCCCGAAACCGTGCAGATGCCTGAGGGTGAGACGATCCAGGATGTCTGGACCAGATCTGTCGAAAGCTGGAACGCCATCGCAGCGAGCCTTGACCCCAAGGAAACAGCCCTGGTGGTGGCCCATGATGCCGTCAACAAAACCATCCTCTGCAACCTGCTGGGCCTGAGCCCTGCAGACATCTGGTCCGTCAAACAGGGCAACGGGGGGGTCACGGTGGTCGACATGCCATCCGAACCGGGCCAGCCTGCAATGGTCGCCTGCCTGAACCTCACATCCCACCTCGGTGGGGTCCTCGATCGCACAGCTGCAGGAGCGCTCTGATCTCCAATCCGATGACCCAGACGATGCTGCTCGACCCCGTCAGGGTGCTGATCGGTCCTGAGAACCCAGTTCAGGAGAAGGGAGCTGCTCTGATCAGGGAGGGACGGCTTGAAGCACTCGGCGATGAGGCCCGTCAGGCCGCAAGCGCTGCCGGACTTGTCCCCAGGGAGGCACCAGGGCTGTTGCTCGCGCCGTGTCTCATCGATGCTCACTCGTTTCTGACCGAGCCGTTTCAGGGGCATGGAGAAACACTGGACAGCCTGGTTCGATCTGCGGCTGCAGGGGGCTACGGACAGCTCGCACTGCTGCCTGAGGCGAAGGGCAACCGCCGGGAACGGCCTGATCAACTGCGCGGATTCCAACTGCCTGACTGTGATGTGGCAGTTCATCTCTGGGCAGGTTTCAGTCAGGCAGGCAAGGGTGAACAACTCACCCCCCATGCGGACTTGCTGGATGCCGGGGCGGTCGGGCTGTCGGATGGCGCCAACCTGCCTCCTGTGCCATTGCTCGATCGCGCTCTCACCCTCGGCGAATCACGGTCGGCTCCTGTTTTGCTTCCCCCGATTGATCTTGACCTGCGCGGGGAAGGACTGGTGCGGGAGGGTCCCGAGGCGCTGAGGGCCGGATGGCCCCCCGACCCCCTGAGCAGCGAAACGCTGCCTCTCAGCCAACTGGGGCAACTGCAGCAGGAACACCCTGAGCGCAACCTGATTCTGATGGGTGTCTCCACAGCGGCAGGTGTCGCGCTGTTGCGGAAACTGCCCAGAAAACCGGCGGCGACTGTGACCTGGTGGCATGTGTTGATGAACAGCACCGACACCGCCGCGACAGCGGCCTCCTGGTTTGTTTCACCATCTCTGGGCAGTGCAGAGGATCGCCGGGCCCTGATTGAGGGACTCTCCCAGGGGGTGATCCAGGCGGTGTCTGTCCATGCATCTCCCCTGGATGATGAGGAATGTCTGCTGCCACCGGACCAGCGGATGCGCGGCATCGCCGGGCATCAGCACGTGCTGCCCACGCTCTGGCAGTCCCTCGTGGTGTCCTGCGGCTGGTCTGCGGAGCAACTCTGGAACGTGATCAGTTTTGGGCCTGCAAAGCTGCTGGGGATCGAGCAGGAACGACTGAGACCTGGGAGCCATCGTTGGCTTCTCTTCGATCCGGACGAGTGCTGGACACCGTCACGAGCGGACCCGCAGGCCTCGAGAGCCGCCAATCAACCCTGGCTCGATCAGCCCTTGAAGGGACGGGTTGTGCACTGTGGTCTCAGGATCCCAGGGACCCGGTGCGGTTGAGAGGCCAGAACCGCCAGAACGCTCGTCCGATGATTTCATCCTCCGGCAGGAAGGGACCACCGGGCCAGTAGCGACTGTCCCAGCTGTTGCTTCGGTTGTCACCGAGAACAAGCACATGCCCCTTGGGCACGGTCACATTGAGCGTGCGGCAACGGCTCATCCCCTGTTCATCGAGGGGGCAGTACCTGGTCACGTAAGGCTCATCCACCGGATCACCGTTCACGGTGACGGCACCGCGGGGGTTGACCGTCACCTGGTCTCCGCCGATGGCAACAACACGTTTGATGTAGGCATCGCAGGCAGGGTGCCCCAGGCCTGGGATCAGTCCCAGCAGCGGAAAGTTGGCGACGGCGCATCGCAGCGATGGAGGCGACCCAGACGTTTTCAGCGCAGGATCAAAGGCATGCGGTGAGTTGAAGACCACGATTTCGCCTCGCTTGGGCGCCCTGCCGTTGTAGGAGAGCTTTTCAACAAGCAGTCGATCCTGAATCTGCAGGCCGGGCAGCATCGAACCGGATGGAATGAACCGTGCCTCGGCGGCGTAATGACGGATTCCGAGATACAGAGCCAGGGTGAAAATCACAGGCCCCCAGAAATCCCAGAATGGATGGCCCTTGCTGCCCTGCGACTTGGGCCTGTCGGCAGAGGAGAAATCGAAAGGAGATTCAGGTCCCCCGGATGAAGGGTCTTGCTGGGCGTCGGGCAACGGAAACCTTGAAGGCCATTGGTCAACCAAGATAGGCCTGATCACCATGGCCTTCTAGCCTCAGCTGAGAACGCTCACACCCATGGTCAGACCCCGGTGGCAAGGCGTGAAACCCTCGGCAAGCCGACGCTTCTGGCTGGGCTGGGACCGCCTGATCGCGGTGGTCGCAGCGGTGAACCTCGCCTGGGTGATCTTCGATGTGAGCTATGTGCCGCTGCGGAATTTTTGGCAGCAGCGCACGCTCTTTCCGCTCCCGTCGATCAGCCTTGCGGTGCCGCTGCCCTGGCTGCCGGATCTCACCGCGGGCTATGACCCGGTGAAGGGAATCGAACCCCATCGCGACACGGATGCGTTCATCCGCCATTTCCGGCGATTGGAGGCAACGGCCGCCGACAGGGGAATCAACAGCCCGGAAGCCCGCCAGCTGCGGCTCGAAATGGTGGTCCGCAACAGCCAGCTGATCGATGAGAACCCCTTCGTCAGCTCAAACAAGGCGGGCACACTTGAGAAGATCAAGGGTCGTCTGCGCGCAAGGGCAGGCATGGATTCAGCGAAGCAATCCGCCGCCCATCTGCTTGGCGATCGTGTCCTCACCGACCAGACATGGGAGCAGGAACGGCTGTTCTGGACCAAGAGCATCCTGCCTCTGGTCGCGACCAATTACTGGCGCGGCACGGATGCAAACGGACAACCGATCGATCTGTCCTGGCGGATCGATCTTCCTTTTCAGATTCTCTTCCTTCTCGACATCATCCTGCGAGCGATTCGGCTGAAGCGGCGCTACCCAGCCATCGCATGGAGAGATGCCCTTCTGCGGCGCTGGATCGATCTGCCCCTGTTGATTCCGTTCTGGAGACTGCTGCGCATCGTCCCTGTCACAGAACGACTGTCCCGCTCGCGCATGGTTCAGCTGGAACCACTCCGAGCTGCTGTCAGCCGGGGGGTGGTGGCAGTTCTCGCCCTCGAGTTGTTTGAAGTGATCACGCTGCGGCTTCTCGATGCAGCACAGGATGCGGTGCGTTCACCCCGCTGGCCGGACAAGATCCGGCGTCTCTGCAGCCATCAGAGTATTGAATTCGATGGCGAGAGGGAACTGGCTGAACTCCTGCGTCTGTGGTTACCACTTGTTCTGACCCAGGTCGGACCAGCCATGCGTCCCCAGCTGGTGGCGCTGGTGAGCCACGCACTCCATCGCAACCTCGAAGAAACGGCGATCCCTGCACCTCTGAGAACGCTTCCTGGGATGGAAAGGGCTGAACAGCAGCTCAGTCGACAGCTGTCCAGCGGATTGGTGGATTCCTTGTTGAATCTGTCCCGCAACGCGGGGGATCGACTGGGCCAGAAGGATCCGGTGCTTCAGGATCTCGGCATTCAGACGGTGGACCGATTCTGGGAGGAACTGGCAAGAACTCTGGAACAGGGACCCGCCCTTGAAAAGAGTCAGCAGCTCGTGGTGGCGTTTCTTGAGGACCTCAAGAGAAGCAGCATGACGCAGCTGCGACAGCAGAAGGATGTCGATGAGCTGATCACTGAACTGGACGGATTGAACTTCAGCTCGAAAGACTTTCCGACCACACCTCAGGTTTGAACCCCACCAGAAACGTGCCGTCAGGGCACTGCACAAACGGGCGTTTGATCAATTTGCCGTCGGCAGCAAGCGCCTGAATGGCCTGATCGTCGCTCATGGATTTCACCGTGGACGCACCGAGAGCCCGGTAGCTCTGACCACTGGTGTTGAACAGCTTTTTCAGTTCTCCGAACTGCTCGAGAGCTGATCGAAGCAGCTCGGCAGACGGGGGGGCAACAGTGATGTCGATCACCTCGACCTCGAAGCCGTGATCCGTCAGCCAGGCAAGCGCTTTTCGACAGGTGCTGCAGCGGGAATAGCTGAAAACGGTGAGTGCTTGCAAGGAATCAACGGCCGAGCAGACTCTTCACCGCGCCGATGAGGCTGTTGGAACCTTGGCCGACACCATCATCAGGACGGGTGCGGATCGTCACATCACCGTTGACGGTGGTGCGACAGCTGAGTCGGTAATTGGAGGGACGATCGGCCAGGTAGACCTCCTCGACATCGCTGATCGGGGAAAGATTCTGCGCACCCTCGAGCACTTCGATCACACAGGTGCCGCACTGTCCAACCCCTCCACAGTTGTTGAGGTTGTTGAGACCTTTGTAGGGATTCACCCCAGCTGAGAGAGCCGCTTTGCGCAGGTTGGCTCCTTCAATGCAACCGACCTGCTGGCCTTCCTGCTCGAAACGGATGGTGGGCACGGTTGTCTACACGTGAATGTCGCTTAATTTACAAGCATCGGGGTTCTGCCCGAGAGTGGCGGGGTCATTCTTGGCTGAATGTCACGCCGTACGGGCATGATCCCGCGTCAGACGGACGCTGCCCTGACGCAGGTGTCGATGAGAGGTTGGACCGCATCGGCGTCTCGCCACCCCCCGATGTCGGTGACCCTTCCCTCCATGTTTTTGTAGGTGCGGAAGAATTCAGCAACATCTTCCAGCTGACTGGGAGCGATCTGCAGGATGCTCTGAATACCCCTCTGTCGCGGGTCAGCATCGGGAACACAGAGAATCTTGCCGTCGTAGTGACCCATGTCGTGCATGTCGAGCACACCGATCGGTCGCGCCTGGATCAGACAGCCTGCGAACGTGGGCTCCGCCATGATCACCATGGCATCCAGCGGCGAGCCATCTTCGGCGAGCGTGTTGGGAATGAATCCGTAATCGAACGGATACCGGACCGATGAGTGAAGAACGCGATCGAGCGCCATCACCCCGGCATCAGCGAAGTATTCGTATTTGTTGCGACTGCCTGCAGGAATTTCAACGATCAGATTGACCAGACCTGGAGAGGGAGATGGGGATAGAGCCCTGAGATCCATAACTCTCCTTGGCGGTGACGGAGGAGTGGGTGGGGCGATCAGTCAGCACGGCGGCAAGAGGAATGCCCAGACCCGTGATGGCAAGGGTGAACCCGAGAACAGCGAGAGCTGGAATGGCCACGGTCTGCGCAGTGTGCAGAGGTGGCTGGGGGGCAGGCTCAGGGTCCATTCAAAGGTGGTCGGGGACATCCCGGACTCCAGTGCGCAAGGCTCAAGAATCTTCAGAACGACCGGTGGACGAACTGTCGGGAGATGAGATGCTGCCGGGAAGGCGTGATCTCGAATTCATTCTGCCACCACTGGAAGGCTCATGCAGCGGGACGATCCTGACGGTCTCGCCGGGATGCAAGGTCAGAGGGCGCCTCCGGCAGGCCTTCGAGGCGAGACCTGATCTGGCGCAGCTCGTCGAGAATGGCGTTCAGCACCTGCTGAGTGGCAGTGGACGGTGAATTGAGAACTTCAACCGTCACCTCCTTGATGCGCAGCACATCCTTGGCGAAGCGGGCAACCTCATTGGGATGAAAGAGAAGTGGATCTTTTTGATCACTCCTGTACTCAGGATTGAGCTTCCGAGGGTTAAAAATTGGATTGAGATTGCGGGGATCCGTGTTGGTGTAGCGATACACAGACGCCCTTGAACGATTCAGGGATTTCTGAACATCGTCAATTCCAACCAGGGCTTCCGACTGGGAAAGAACGACACCGGCATCACCACGAACATCCGAAGATTCGGTCGCAGCCGGTGCAGAAACGTCGAGCGACCGAGGAAACATGAGACAGCGCTGGGACAGCTTGGATTTCGCAGACCATAGCAGCTGAGACTCAGGACGCCAGCATCGATCACAGCCAAAGTGACAGTTCCCCGATCGACCGTTTTCTCGCAGGTGATAGCTTCCTGACCCATCGATTACTTGCTGCCATGCGCGTCTCCCGCCTCATGCTGGTGACGCTCCGGGATGTACCCGCGGACGCTGAGATTCCATCTCATCAACTGTTGGTTCGTGGTGGTTACATCCGACGTGTTGGATCAGGGATCTATGCCTACCTGCCATTGATGTGGCGCGTTCTGCGCAAGATCAGCAGCATTGTTCGTGATGAACTCGACCAGCTCGGTGCACTTGAAACGCTTCTCCCCCAGCTGCAACCGGCGGAACTCTGGCAGCGCAGCGGCCGCTGGCAGGGCTACACGGCGGGAGAGGGGATCATGTTCCACCTCGATGACCGCCAGGAACGCAGTCTCGGGCTGGGGCCCACCCACGAGGAGGTGATCACTGAACTGGCGGGGGACCTGCTGCGCTCCTACAAGCAGCTGCCCGTGACCCTCTATCAGATTCAGACCAAGTTCAGAGACGAGATTCGCCCTCGTTTCGGCTTGATGCGCGGTCGCGAATTCATCATGAAGGATGCGTATTCCTTTCATGCTGACGAGGCGGATCTCGAACGGGCCTACACCTCCATGGCCGGGGCCTATGCACGCATCTTCAAGCGCTGCGGCCTCAATGCCGTCGGGGTCGATGCTGACAGCGGCGCCATCGGCGGCGCAGCCTCGCAGGAATTCATGGTGACGGCCGACGCGGGCGAGGACCTGATTCTCACCACCGCTGACGGGAGCTATGCCGCCAACCAGGAGAAGGCGGTGTCGATGCCATCCACACCTGAACCGCTTCCTGCAGGAGAGGCGCGAACCCTGTCGACTCCTGGGCAGATCAGCATCGAGCAGCTCTGTCAATCAAATGCGCTTGATCCCAGCCAGACCGTCAAGGTGCTGGTGCTGCTTGCCCGTCTGGAGGATGGAGTCGAGCAACCCCTGCTGGTCAGCTTGCGAGGCGACCAGGAACTCAATGAGGTCAAACTGACCAACACGGTTACCGGGCTCCTCGGCTCGGCCGTTCTGGACATCACTCCCATCAGCGCAGAACAGATCAGGGCACAGGGCGTTGACCCGCTGCCCTTTGGCTCCATCGGCCCGGATCTGGAGGATGCTGTCCTGAAAGGATCCAAAACCTGGGTGAACCGGTTCCTGAGGCTGGCTGATCCAACCGCCCTCGAGCTGGAACGATTCGTCTGCGGTGCCAACCGCCTCGACCAGCACTGCTGGGGAGCTGAATGGAGATCCATGCCGGAGCAGGTCCCCGCTGACCTTCGCAATGCCAGAGCGGGTGACCGCTGTCTTCATGACCCAACGCTGACGCTGGAGGAACGACGTGGGATCGAGGTGGGCCACATCTTCCAGCTTGGGAGGAAATATTCAGAAGCTCTCGAGGCCCGTTTCACCAACAAGGACGGCAGGCAGGAGTCTCTGCTCATGGGTTGTTACGGCATCGGCATCTCCCGTCTCGCCCAGGCGGCGGTGGAACAGCATCACGATGATGCGGGGATCTGCTGGCCCCTCAGCATTGCCCCCTTCCAGGTGATTGTGGTCGTTGCCAACGTTCAGGACAGTGCGCAATTGCAGCTGGGCGAATCCCTCTACAACACACTTCGATCAGCCGGCATCGATGCACTCCTCGATGACCGAAGTGAGCGTGCAGGAGTGAAATTCAAGGACGCGGATTTGATCGGTATCCCCTGGCGAATCGTGGTGGGACGTGAAGCCGCGGAAGGCCGCGTGGAATTGGTGGAACGATCCTCACGGGCCAACGCGACGCTTGCCAAGGAGGATGCTCTGAACCGACTGCTGGAATCGATCCCGGAGCAGCTTCGGATCTAGGACCGCTTCCCCTTAAGGTTGTGCAAATTTTCTCTGTTATGCAAGTTGCGCTGAAACGTCTGAGCCGCCAGATCAGGAGCCTGACTCTGGCCCTCTGCCTTGGTCTCACCCTGTTGCTCACAGCCTGCGGAGACAGCGTTTCAACGCTGACCGGCGACTATGTCGAGGACACAGTCGCTGTGGTGCACGCACTGCAGACGACGCTGGCTCTGCCTGCCGACGCGGAGGGCCTTCAGGAGTCGGAGCACGAGGCCCATGACCTCATCAATGACTACATGTCGAAGTATCGACCCCGGCCCCGGGTGAATGGTCTGAGCTCATTCACCACCATGCAGACGGCACTGAATTCTCTTCAGGGTCACTACAACACCTACACCAATCGCCCGGTGCCCGATGCCCTCCGCACACGGGTCGAGAAGGAGTTGAGCAAAGCTGAAAAAGCAGCTCTTCGCGGCACCTGAGCCGGACAGGCTTTTGATTGAAATCAATCACAAATCCGTAACTCTCTTTGACCCCCGGCAGGTGGATCTGAGAGAGTTGCGGATTGTGCAGAATGGCGGCTTCGGGCCGCGGTGTCTTTGGCCAACGTTGTCGTCATCGGTGCGCAGTGGGGTGACGAGGGAAAAGGAAAAATCACTGATCTCCTCAGCCGCTCCGCTGATGTTGTGGTGCGCTACCAGGGCGGTGTCAATGCAGGGCACACGATCGTGGTGGACGATCAGGTGCTCAAGCTTCATCTGATTCCGTCGGGGATTCTTTATCCGGACACCATCTGTCTGATCGGTTCAGGCACAGTCGTTGACCCCAAGGTGATGCTGGGGGAGCTCGACATGTTGATCGAGAACGGCATCGATATTTCCGGACTGAAACTGGCTTCGACGGCGCACGTGACCATGCCGTACCACCGCCTGCTCGATCAGGCCATGGAAAAGCGGCGAGGTGATCGGCGCATCGGCACCACCGGTCGAGGCATCGGCCCCACTTACGCCGACAAATCCCAGCGCAGTGGCATCCGAGTGATCGATCTCCTCGACGAGGCTCGGCTGCGCGACCGGCTTGAGGGGCCACTCAATGAGAAGAACCAGCTGCTGCAGACCATCTACGGCGTTGAGCCCCTGGATGCGGATGCGGTCATCAACGAATACCTGGCCTATGGGAAGCGGCTAGCCCCCCATGTTGTGGACTGCACCCGCGAGATTCACCATGCGGCCAGAAATCGCAAGAACATCCTGTTCGAGGGTGCCCAGGGAACACTGCTCGATCTTGATCACGGCACCTATCCCTACGTCACATCCTCCAACCCTGTCTCCGGCGGGGCCTGCATCGGTGCGGGCGTTGGCCCGACGCTGATCGACCGTGTGATCGGTGTAGCGAAGGCCTACACCACCCGGGTGGGAGAGGGGCCCTTCCCCACCGAGCTGGATGGCAGCCTGAACGACCATCTCTGCGACCGAGGTGGTGAGTTCGGCACCACCACCGGCCGTCGCAGGCGATGTGGCTGGTTCGATGGTGTGATCGGTCGCTACGCCGTTGGGGTGAATGGCCTTGATTGCCTTGCCATCACCAAGCTCGACGTGCTCGACGAACTCGATGAGCTCCAGGTGTGCGTGGCCTACGAACTCGACGGCGAAAGGATCGAACATTTTCCCTCCTGTGCCGAGGAATTCGCTCGCTGCAAACCGATCTTCGACAGCCTCCCCGGGTGGCAGTGTTCCACCGCTGAATGCCGCACGCTTGCCGACCTGCCTGACAAAGCCATGGCCTACCTGCGCTTCCTGGCTGATCTCATGGAGGTTCCCATCGCCATCGTCTCGCTTGGTGCGGGACGCGATCAGACGATTGTGGTGGAAGACCCGATTCATGGTCCGAAGCGGGCTCTGCTGAGTGCCTGATCGCCGCTGGTCCCTCAAGGCGTAAGACTGCCGCAGTCAAGACATCCGTTTCATGGCCGATTCGTCCCGTTTCCAGCATCAAGCATCACTGGATGTGGTGGGTATCGGCAATGCCATCGTCGACGTGCTTGTTCAGACCAATGACAGCTTCCTGACGGAGCATGGTCTCCAGAAGGGGGGAATGGCCCTCATTGATGAACAGCAGGCTGAAACCCTCTACAAGGCCAGTGGTCCGGGATTGGAAACCTCCGGTGGTTCCGTGGCCAACACCATGGTGGGGGTCGCCCAGCTCGGCGGGCGCACCGGCTTCATCGGGCGGGTGAGGAATGACCAGCTCGGATCGATCTTCTGCCATGACATCCGAGCCGTCGGTGCTCGCTTCGAGACTCCCGCCGCCACCACCGGTGCCACCACCGCACGCTGCCTCATCTATGTGACGCCTGACGCCGAGCGCACGATGTGCACGTTTCTCGGTGCGTCGACCCAGCTTGAGCCGGAGGATCTTGACCTGTCGATGGTCAAGCAGACCAAGGTTCTCTATCTCGAGGGCTACCTCTGGGACAGTCCCGCCGCCAAACGGGCCTTCATCGCAGCGGCACAAGCCTGTCGTGAGGCGGGTGGTCAAGTGGCACTCTCCCTGTCTGACGGATTCTGCGTGGATCGCCACCGAGACAGTTTTCTTGAACTGGTCAACGGACATGTCGACGTGTTGTTCGCCAATGAAGTGGAGATCAAATCGCTCTACCAGACCGAAGACTTCGATGAAGCCCTCGCCGAAGTTCGCGGATGCTGTTCGGTGATTGCGGTCACCCGTGCCGAGCAGGGGTCGGTGCTGCTCAGCGGTGATCAACGCTGGGACATCGGCATCTTCGAGCTGGGCGAACTGGTGGACACGACCGGGGCAGGCGACCTGTACGCCGGAGGATTCCTCCATGGCTACACCCAAGGCGAACCCCTGGAGCGATGCGGGCAACTGGGAGCCCTCTGCGCCGGTTCGATCGTCACCCAGCTGGGGGCGCGTTCCCAGGTGTCGCTTCCTGAGCTGATGAAGCAGCATCTGAACTGATCATCTCCTGAGCCCAGGCGGCATAGGTCGGCTCCGCCTGGGCCGACCAGTGCAGGATCTCGGGGGTGTCGTAACTGTGCAGATCCGTGAGAGCCGCGAGCAGGTCATCCAGACGCTGATCACTGGTTTTGATCAGCAGCTGCACCTCCTCGGAGCGCTCAATCACGCCCTGCCAGCGGTATCTGGAGCAAACGGACGTCAGACTCACGCACGCTGCAAGTCTGCGCTTGATCAGCTGGTCTGCGAGCGCCTCAGCCCTGTGCTGATCCGCCTCCGTTGTGAGCACGAGTCGCAAGTGCATTGCCCGGGTCATCGAGATAACAGCGCAGCTGGTTCAAGGTATGGACAACATCAACATCCTGCGACTGACAGGGGCGCTTCAACTTCCACAGCCGGATGGATCGGTCTCGGGCCAGCCGACTCCAGAGCTCATCCGCCGCACCTCCCGACTGCCGGCACAGCACATCGGTGATCCGCCATCGGCGACAGAGCGCCGCTTCGAGCCCCCCGGGGCGTTCACCTGTCCGCGGCCTCAGCACAGCCAGCTGCTCTCCGCCCAGCCCGGCCGCACCGGCCTGCCGGATGGCATCAGCCGTTGGAAGCACGCGCGCATGAACCACGGCCCCGGCAAACCTGGCTGCATGGGCAGCCGCCGCCAGCTGACGCACGCCCACGGCAAGCAGCAGGCGATGGCCGCCCAGCGGGCAGTCGGCAAGATCTTCGACCCTGCCCAGCAGTGATCCCGGGTCCACAGCGTGATCAGGCCTTTCGAACCGCACCAGGGCCAGACCCTGCGTGGCGCAAACTCTCCTGAGCTGGGAACTGATCCGCAACGCGAAGGGGTGCGTGGCATCGACCACCAGCGTGACCGCCATGGCTGCGCAGTGTCGGCAGAGCGCGTCCTCTGACAGAAATGGCCCCACATGCAAATCCTCCAGGGGCAGTTCGCTGTAGGCCCTCGCCGCGGCTGCCGTGACAACACTGACGCTGACGCGGCGTCCTGCATGCATCAGGGCCATCGCGATGGAGACCCCCTCGCCGGTTCCGGCGAAGAGCAGCACATGGGTCTGGCGATTCCGCTTGCTGTGCATCAGGATGGCGCTCACCGACCCGGCAGAGGATGAATCACTGCGTACTTGAGGTGGATGTTCTCCAGGCTCCCACCCTGCGATACACCCAGGACAATCAGACCCCGATCGCCGAAATGGAGGTCGGTTTCGATGCGCTCCGCGCCGATGACCCTCGAGGTTCGCTGAAGGTTGTTGGCTGGGGCAATCTTGCCCAGGATCTTCAGAATCGCGTTCAGGTCGGCCAGCGACTGGTCATTGAAGGACGACTGCGAATGAACACCGTTCCTCGCCAGGACGGAACCAAGGAAAAACGCGCCGAATTCACCCTCGCCCGTCTGCACCCCGTGGCGGGTGCTGATGCCACTGCCACTGCCAGTGCCCAGCCGCAGACACAGACAGCCTCCAGCCCTCAGGCGGGACGGTCACAGCAGCAAAGCGCTCCTCCGCAATCAAGCCCCGCTCAGGAGCCTGCTGCGCAGTGGAACAGCGCACCGCTTGTCCCCGACACGGACGACATCCCCTTCTGATGACAGACGACCCAGGATTCACCTCAACCTGCATTGCATCGTTCTGAGGCACGCTGAAGCAGCTGCCCCAGTTCCCTCTCCAGGGCAGCAAGGTCGAGGCGAAAGTGCTGCCAGTGACCGCGATCGATCTGCTCGAGCAGCCAGGCGCGATCCTCCTCCAGCTGGCTGATCAGTGCCTCGGCCTCATCCTGCGGGGTCAAATCCTGGTCCGGCGAAGGGATGCTCTCCATGGTTGCTGCCGCAGCTCCGACCATCCTGAACCCCTCACGGTCAGAATGGCGCCACTTCCGACGCCGCATGAACGATCTGCTCTCGCCGGGAAGCCTGGTCACCATCGCAGGCGGTGTGCTCACCGTCGTTGGCGCTGTGGCCTACGGCTCCGGAAATGCCAACCTGAGTCTGCCGACGATTTTCTACGGCATTCCGATCCTGCTGGGCGGCCTTGCGCTCAAATCATCCGAATTGCCACCGACAAGGCGCGTCACGCCGAAGTCCAAGCTGAAACAGGAGCGGAACGATGCACAGCCCGAGCTGGGCAAGCTTCTCGGCGATGTCACCCGATGGCGGTACGGCCAGAAGGCACATCTGGAAAGTTCTCTGGAATCCCTCAAGCTGTGGGATGAAGACCAGCCTCCGCAGCTGATCGAGATCGAGGAGATCATTCGCGGAGGTCACTACGGCCTGCGACTGCGCTTCGCCTGTGAAGCGGTGCCTCTGGAGCGTTGGCAGGAGCGCCGGGAACGCCTGAGCCGTTTCTTCGCGAAGGGACTGGATGCCACGATCACTCCCCTCGAGGGCGATCGATTGGACCTGATCCTGCTGCCTGCGGGTGTCCCCGCGACGGGCGAGCATGATCAGTCCTGAGCACAGTCGAATGGATGATGCCCTCAGGGTCTCCGTTCTCAGCGAGGCCCTTCCCTACATCCAGCGTTTTGCCGGGCGCAGGATCGTCGTCAAGTACGGCGGAGCCGCCATGGCGCACGCCGAGCTGCAATCGGCTGTGTTCAGGGATCTCGCCCTGCTGCGCAGTGTGGGCGTGCAGCCGGTTGTCGTGCATGGTGGCGGCCCGGAGATCAATCACTGGTTGAACCGGCTGGAGATTGCCCCTGAATTCAGGGACGGCCTCAGGGTCACCGACCCAGCGACGATGGACGTGGTCGAGATGGTGCTGGTGGGCCGTGTCAACAAGCAGATCGTCAACGGTCTCAACCGACTCGGCGCCAAGGCGGTGGGCCTCAGCGGCAGTGATGGAAGTCTGGTGGAAGCCCGCGCATGGGGTGATGGAAGTCACGGGATGGTCGGGGATGTGGCGAAGATCAACCCCGATGTGCTTGAGCCCCTGATCGAACGGGGCTACGTGCCCGTGATCTCAAGCGTGGCAGCCAACATTGACGGCGTGGCCCACAACATCAATGCAGACACCGTGGCCGGCGAGGTCGCGGCAGCGCTGGAGGCGGAAAAACTGATCCTGCTGACGGACACGCCCGGCATCCTGCGCAACCGCGAGGATCCCGGGTCGCTGATCCGCCTGATCAAGCTCTCCGAAGCACGGCAACTGATCGACGAGGGGGTGGTGGCTGGTGGGATGACCCCCAAGACCGAATGCTGCATCAGAGCACTCGCTCAGGGGGTTTCAGCAGCGCACATCGTGGATGGTCGGGTGGCGCATGCGCTTCTGCTGGAAGTGTTCACCGACGCTGGCATCGGCACCATGGTTGTGGGACGCAGCTGAAGAATGGTGACGGGGCTTGACGCTGCTGAACAGGCACTCGAACGGGGTGACTACGGCCGGTGCCTGCGTTTGCTGGAGCCCCTGGCAGCGGCCAGCCCGATCACGGAACCGGAGGGAGCCGCGATCCGCATGGTGATGGTCACCGCGTGGATGGGGCAGGGAGAGGATCGCAAAGCGATCGCCACCTGTCGTGTGCTGACCCGCTGCAAGGATGCCGATCTGAGGAACCGTGCCCGTCAGCTGCTCAGCGTGCTTGAGGCACCCAGTCTGGAGCGTCCGGCCAGCTGGTCGATGCAGCTGCCGACTCTGGAGATGGATCCCAAGCTGGGTCGTCGTTCTGGCGTGAGCCGCCGACGCCGCCAGCCAAAACCGCCACCCCCGCCTCCAACCGGGCCGACACAAGCACCGTCTGCAGGCTTCGCCCTGGTGGTGACGGCGGTTCTGCTGGGACTCACCCTGCTGCTCAGCGGATGTGTGCGCGTCAGTGCCGATCTGGAGCTCGATGGACCGGATCGCCTGGCCATGAACTGGCAGATCAGCAGTCTGAGTGGACGCACCCTTCCCTGGCAAGAGAATTTCGCCAAGGCACTGAAGGCGGAGGGCCTGGGCTGGACCGTGACGCGGCCCAGGCCTGGCACGCTGACCCTCAACAGTCCCCGGCTCAGTGCGAAGGACACCGGCAGGCTGATGCGCAGCAGTGTGGATCTCGCGGGCCGGAGCGCAGGCTTGTCACTCCCCACCCCTGATCTCTCGGTACGGGAAACCAACTGGCTGATCGGCGTACAACAGGACCTGAGCCTGAGACTGGATCTCACCCCTCTCGCCGAGTTCCCTGCTGGCGATCTGCAGATCACGGTCAACCCCGTGCGTGATCTCAATCGGGTGAGCAGCAATCCGGCGCGGAGTCAAGTGAAGGGACATGTGCTGCTGTGGCCTCTCAGCAGCGGCAGTGTGAATGAACTGAAGATCCGGCGCTGGCAATGGAGTCGTCTTGGTCTCGGCAGCGTGGTGATCGGTGTTCTGCTGTTGGTGAGCTTCCTGCTCCAGTCCGTGCGACTCAGGCTCGGATTCGGCTACCCCGAACTTCCCCGCTGATCTAAAGCTGAAGCGGATCCGGATCCACCGCCAGGGCCACCTCCCTGGGCAACCCCTCCCAGAGACTGGTCCCCTCTGGCAGAGGGAGTTCACTGTCCTGCGGACCGTGAAGAAGCAGTTGCCAGCGGCTGCGTCCCGACACCCGTGCCACCGGCGCTGGGGCTGGTCCGAGCAACTGCCACCCAGCGGCCAGGCACGGCTCCCGCAGACGCTCAGCCAGAAGTGCTCCTGCAGTGGCGGTGTCACTGGCTGATGGACCTGACAATCGCAGCAGACAGGCTCTGGCGAACGGCACGAGACCGGCCTCACGACGCAACGCCGACTCCTCATCGAGGAATCGCTCGTAACGACCATCCACCAGATGACGGATCACCGGATGGTCAGGGCTGTAGGTCTGCACCAGAACCTCACCTGGCTTTTCCGCACGGCCAGCTCTGCCGGCCAGCTGCAGCAGCAGCTGCAGGCATTGCTCACCAGCCCTGAGATCAGGCCGATGCAGCAGACCATCGGCTGCGAGCACCGCCGCCAGTGTCACCCGCGGAAGATCCATTCCCTTCGCCAGCATCTGGGTTCCCACCAGAACATCGGCCTCACCGGCTGCGAACTGGTCCAGCAGGCGGCGATGACCGTCCCGTCCTCCTGTCGTGTCGCGATCGAAGCGCAACAGGCGCAGATCACCGAGCTCCTCTCCCAGTCGTTCAAGCACCCGCTGCGTGCCAGCACCGAACGGTTTGAAAGCCCTTGATCCGCAGGCTGAACAGCTGGAGGAGATCGGCGCCCGATGGTCGCACCAGTGACAGCGCAGCCACTGACGCTCCCTGCGACTGCCATGAACGGTCAGAGGAACATCGCAGTGAGGGCACATCACCACCTCTCCACAACTGCGACAACTCAGAAAAGTGCTGTAACCGCGGCGTGGGACCAGCACCACCGCCTGTTCGCCTCTGCCTGGCAGCGCTGCCAGCCGATCCATGAGAGCGCGACTGATCAGGCGTTTGTTGCCCTCTGCCAGTTCGAGGCGCATATCGATGATCCGAACCGGCGGTAGTGGCTGTTTCGAGATCCGTGTCTGAAGCCGTGCGAGAACAAGAGGTCCCTCGGGCTGAAGCCGGTTCCAGCTTTCCAGGGATGGTGTGGCGCTGCCGAGCAGAAGCCGGCCGCCATGACATCTCACCCGCTCTGACGCCAGATCCCTGGCGTGGTAACAGGGCATCGGCGAGTCCTGCTTGTAGGAGTTGTCGTGCTCTTCATCCAGCACCACCAGACCAAGAGGGCGTAGAGGCAGGAAAATCGCTGAACGGGTGCCCACAACCACCAGAGGACCGTCACTGTCGAGACAGCGACGCCAGCTGACAACCCTTTCACGATCTGTACAGCCACTGTGGTACTCCATGACCCTTGGTCCAAATCGCTGACGACAGCGATCCACCAACTGCGGAATGAGACCAATCTCTGGCGTGAGCAAGAGAGCGTGGCGGCCTGCCTCAAGCTCAGCTGCTGCAAGCTGAAGATAGACCTCGGTCTTGCCGGACCCTGTGATGCCCCAGAGCAGCAGTCCTCCTCCTTCAGGCAGTGCACTGAAGCGATCAATCACCGCCTGTTGCTCAGAGGTCAGCCGCTGCGGGGTCTCGAGATCAAGGGGTTCCGTGATCTCGGGAGCCCCCCCCCGCTCTCCGGCCAGCCTCTGCTCGCGTCGGATCAATCCCTTGGCTTCCAGCGTCATCACGGTGCCCGACTGAAAACCTGCCTTCAGCAGATCCCGCTGCCAGGCACCACCTCCGGCCTTCGCCAACGCGGCCAACAGGGCTTGCTGTCTGGCGGCCTTGGGGAGGAGAGGGGAATCGTCGGGCGACAGCTGCTCAATCCACCACAACCGACGGCTCTCGGTCGCTGGAACCGATCGCTGACCAAGCCACCCCGGCGGCAGAGCGGCCTTCAGCATGCGAAAGGAACTGGTGTGGCAGCGAACCGCCATGGCATCAAGCCAGGAGCGCCAGGTTGGATCCACAGCGGCAGGCTGGACCAATGCCTCGACAGGTTGAAGGTGATACCCGTCTGTGCGGGATGCCCCTTCCTGCCGCTGGATCGGCCTGCAACCTGTCACCAGCCCCTGCAATCGGCGGCCACGCAGGCGCACCACGACCAGATCCCCCAAACCGACGCCGAGTCCGCGACTGTCGCAATAGCTGAACGTGCGTCCATCCCGACCAGCCTCCAGCCAGACATCGACCTCAGACACTGAATGCTCGGACGACGTCTCAGAAAATAGATCGACTGGGGTTGCCGACATCACATGTTTTTCTTAAGATAATGATGTTGGACAGCTCAAAAGCTGTTGTCGGAACAGAGCAGAGTTCCGTCCAGAGGGAAGACACGAAGCTCGAGCCAAGGTTTCAACCGACGGCCGACCGGTCTGCGAAAGCCCCTGACAGCCCTGCCCCGGACCAAAGCCCACCCCTGATTCTTGATCACTGTTCCCGTGCGTCTGCCCCACTGTCCCGGGGAGACATGATCACAGTGCAACGCTCCTGAGCTGTGCTCTGAAGCGTTGGGTTAATTGCGTAATCCCCGTAAACCTCTTCCGCCTCGTTCACCATGAGTCCTGCTGCGAGCAAGTCAGCTCAGCCCAAGGCTGCTTCGTCGAAAACCACCCCTGCGAAGGCTTCCGCGACAAAGGCTGCTGCGACAAAAGCTGCGGCGGCGAAGTCTGCTCCTGCCATCGTGATGCTGGCGGACTCAAAGGGCCTGCCCAAGGACGTTCCCAGCAAATCCAAGCCCGCTGCAAAAACGACCAAGGCGAAGGCGGGTGCCACAGCGAGCAAGACGAAATCAGCCGCAAAGAGCAGCACTGCCAAGGCAGCATCCTCCGGAAAGGCCACCCGAACAGGCAAGACATCGAAGGCCTCGACCACAGCCAAACCGGCCACCAAGACGGCCCCGGCAAAAACGATCGATCTGGATGCCGCAGCCGATCAATTGCTCGCAAAAGCAGCAGGCAAGTCTGCAGCGGGCAGCGCTAATGGTGCCGCCGGCAAGGAGGAGAAAGCCAAAGCCGATGCCAAAGCGAAAGTGCTTGCCAGCATCAAGGTTGGACCCAAGGGTGTCTACACCGAGGATTCGATCAGGGTCTATCTGCAGGAGATCGGCAGAATCCGTCTGCTGCGCCCAGACGAAGAAATCGAACTGGCGAGAAAGATCGCCGATCTTCTCTATCTCGAGGAGCTGGCTGCCCAGTTCGAGAGTGACAACGGGCGTGAACCCGACAACAAGGAGTGGGCTGCTCTGGTTGAGATGCCCCTGATTCGCTTCCGCCGCCGCCTGATGCTCGGTCGACGGGCCAAGGAAAAAATGGTTCAGTCGAACCTGCGGCTGGTGGTGTCGATCGCCAAGAAGTACATGAACCGGGGCCTGAGTTTCCAGGATCTGATTCAGGAAGGAAGCCTCGGCCTGATTCGCGCCGCCGAGAAATTTGACCACGAGAAAGGTTACAAGTTCTCCACCTACGCAACCTGGTGGATCCGCCAGGCCATTACCCGCGCCATTGCCGACCAGAGCCGCACCATTCGCCTGCCGGTTCACCTTTACGAAACGATCTCACGCATCAAGAAGACCACCAAGGTGCTCAGTCAGGAGTTCGGCCGCAAACCGACCGAAGAGGAGATCGCCGAATCCATGGAAATGACCATTGAGAAGCTGCGCTTCATCGCCAAGAGCGCCCAGCTGCCGATCTCCCTTGAGACCCCGATCGGCAAAGAAGAGGATTCCCGCCTCGGTGACTTCATCGAAGCCGACATCGAGAACCCCGAGCAGGACGTCGCCAAGAACCTTCTGCGTGAGGATCTCGAAGGCGTGCTGGCGACCCTTAGCCCCAGGGAGCGCGACGTGCTCCGGCTTCGCTACGGCCTCGATGACGGACGCATGAAGACCCTCGAGGAAATCGGCCAGATCTTCGATGTCACCCGTGAGCGAATCCGCCAGATCGAAGCCAAGGCATTGCGCAAGCTGCGTCATCCCAATCGCAACGGAGTCCTGAAGGAATACATCAAATAAAGCTTTCAAGACTAATCAGCCCCTAAGTTCCCAGTCATACCAAGGGTTCTCAGGGGCTATTTTTGTGGAGATGTCCCAGGGGATATCAAGGGGATATCAGTTTGGAGCCAAGGGGGCATCGTTACAATTCGACGCCCAACCTTGAATTGTTTACATCTACCAGGTGGTGGATTCCCGGGAAAACATAATAAATAAACTTTGTAGAATAGATCAAAATAATGTCTACCACTAACATCACTAATGAATTAACTAACCACGGATTGTGCCTGTGCAGAACACTTGACTGCGAACCAATTCAACTCTCAAATTACATTGAATCAAAGCTTAAGGCCTATCCTACTGACCTCAGGCCTACAGTTCCTTTCCTGGTGTCTTGATGAATATCCAGCGTCAGATTTGGTTGGATATTGACAGATGATAAATAATGTTAGGGAGATTCCCAACTCTGCAACTCTTGACTGGATCAATAGGCATGACCCAAGTCAATTTGTGAAGTGACGGTAGATAAATAATAAAGGATCACTAATGATCCTCCTAACCAAACATTAAGACCACCCCTTCTGATCCATGAGTAGGTGGTTTTTTTGTGTTTACCAATCGTCCTTGGATGTTGTGTCTGACTTCTCAACACGCTTCAGGACAAAAGATCCATCTGACTCATTGAAGGTGATATCCATCTCATCCCCTGGTTCCAGACCAGCTGCCTTGATACGTGAAGGGGACAGGACCACAGTTCCACCAGACATGATCCGAACTGAATCAGACCCAGGTCCCCTGGTGCCAGTACCAAAGTCATAACCCTCTGCTGCCAGAAGGGCCTTCATGAAGGGAGAGGCCTGAGGAATCTTGGTGTCGTTAGGGCCATCGCTGTAATACCCAGCTTCAATGGCACACCGAGACAGACCAGCACCGTTCTTGATCAGTGCTCGCGTAATGGAGACCAGCTCTTTACCAGTTGTCTTAGCAATGGTTCAGGACTCCTTTTTGACTGGGG
>Ga0160422_10000041_pt1 | contig 60774 bp, 51 predicted proteins | sample Fk160mmetaG_FD_108192 | JGI IMG/M metagenome (GOLD analysis project Ga0160422, IMG submission 108192) | Marine microbial communities from the Central Pacific Ocean - Fk160115 60m metaG | ecosystem: Environmental > Aquatic > Marine > Oceanic > Photic zone | place: The Central Pacific Ocean... | reverse complement strand
TAAAAGAGGAGGAGGTGTCTTTTTTAAAAACATTAGATTCAGGACTTAAAAAGATTGAACACTTAAAATTGTCTAACACTAAATTAGTTAGTGGAAAGCAGGTATTTGAATTATATGACACTTTTGGATTTCCAAAGGATTTGACATCTTTAATTTTATCAGAGTCAAATATGCGATTTAATGAAGAAGAATTTGATGCTTACATGAGTAAGCAAAAAGAAAGATCAAAAAGTTTAAGCCAACTTGAAACAAGTGAATGGGAGGTGTTAGTTAAGGATGATATAGAAGAATTTGTAGGCTACAACACTACAGAGGTAGAAGTCATAATAACTAAATATAGAAGCGTTGTATTACAAAAAAAAATATTTTATCAGCTAGTTTTTAATGTTACTCCATTTTATGCGGAAGGGGGGGGGCAAGTTGGTGATATTGGTAATATAGAAAATAAAGATGAAAGTATCCAAATTATTGATACTAAAAAAGAAAATGGTTTGATTATTCATTACACCAATGAATTACCAAAAAATTTATCGGCAAAGTTTACTGCAGTTGTAAATGCTGACTTTAGAATTTCATGCTCAAGAAATCATTCTGCTACTCATTTACTGCATCATAGTTTAAGAAATATTTTAGGAGAACATATTGTTCAAAAAGGTTCTTTAGTTAACTCAAAAAGTTTAAGATTTGATTTTTCTCATTTTGCTAAGATTGATACTTTTTTATTAAGGAAAATAGAAAAAGATGTAAATGAGAAAATTTTACAAAATATTAAGTTAGAGGTATTTAATAATTTACCATTAAGTCAAGCTAAAGAAATGGGAGCTCTGATGCTTTTTAGCGAAAAATATGATGATGTTGTTAGAATGATACAGTTTGACAATTCAAAAGAATTATGCGGAGGGACTCACGTTAATGCAACAGGAGAAATTGGTATTTTTAAAATTCTTTCTGAAGGTTCAATCGCTTCAGGAGTCAGAAGAATTGAAGCAATAACAGCAGATGATACTTTAAACTATCTCAACCAAACAGAAGATATTTTAAAAGAAATATCTGATTTAGTCAAAAACAAAGAGCCTAAATCCGCTGTTTTACAATTGATGAATTCTAATAAGGAATTAGAAAAAAAGATAGCAGTCTTAAAAAGTAAAAATTCAGAAAGTATAGCAAAAAATATTTTACAATCATCTGATAATATTAATGGAATTAATTTAGTTTCTAAAGTTGTTGAGATGGATGCTGAAGATATGAAAAGTTTGTCATTTAAATTCAGACAAGAGAAAAGTTTAATAATGGTATTAGCATCGTCAGAGCAAAAAAAAGCTGTTTTAACTGTTTTAATTACGGATGACCTGGTAAAAAAAGGCTTAGATGCGTCTTCTTTTGTTAAAGAAATAGCTAAAGAAATAGATGGAGGAGGTGGAGGTCAAAAGTTTTTTGCTACCGCAGGAGGAGCTAAAATAAATGGAGTAGACAAAGCGTTAGAACAAGCTAAAAGTATAGTTAAAAATTTAAAAAGCCAGTAAAATACTGGCTTTTTAAATTTTAGAAAATAGATTCTTTTTTAGAATCTGTATGAAAGACCAAAGTTGAAAGATCCTTCTCTTTCTCCATTGTCATCCTCACTTACAGGCATCATATAGTTTGGCTCAACATATAAACCATTCCATACATTTAATGCAAATCCAAGACCAATCTGCATGTTGTCGGATCCGTCTTCCATTGGCATTTGTAATGCTGCATAAGCACCTTCCATCATTGAAAGATTGTAACGTGCAAATAAATCATAAGCATCGTCATCATGGTCTTCGCCTTCAGCGTGATCATGATTTCCTTTCATTAGGCCAACTGTAAAGTCACCCATCATGTATCCAATCCCCATATTAGCGGTGATCTTATCCACGTTTTCTTCTTGGTCGCCATCATAACTAGTAACAACCATGAATTGTGCAGATGCTGCAAATGTAAATAGCGCAACAAATGCTGATAAAAATAATTTTTTCATTTTTTAAATATTTAAAAAGTTAATAATGGTCGCAAGATACTAAACCTTATTTAAATTATATTTAATTAATATGTGAGATTTCTTAACAATTTTCTGTTAGTTGCTAGATGTTAAAAAAAAAAAGAGCTGCTAAAAATAGCAGCTCTTTTTTATTTTAAGTGGTTGTATTTATTATAAACCTACATTTAAAGTCATCCACATGTATTGTACATCATCTTCGTTAGCCATAGAAACGCTTAATCCAGCATTATCATTTAATGAGTATCCTAAAGAAATCTCAGTAATAGATCTATCAACGTTCTCGTCTAAAGTATTTGTAATGTTATGCATAGTAGCACCTAATGTAAGATCACCCATGTTGTAGTCTAAACCGTAAGATAAATTTTCAGATCCAGCTGATAAATATCCTAAGTTACCAGTTACACCATAAGAACCATCCATGCTAGTTCCATGCATATGAAAATCACCATCTTCTCCGTATACAGTTTGAGCAACATTAATTGTCATGTTGTCCATAGCTGAGTAAGAAAGACCAATCATTCTCATAGTATTTTCGTTGAAATCAGTGTTCATAGATACCATAACTCCTGCTCCCATAACCTCTCCGCTAACATCTATACCAGTTGCAGAGTTGTCTATACCTTCTTCAGTCATGTATAAGAAGTTCCAGTTCCATCCACTCATTTCACCACCAGCATTTAACCACATGTTACCTGCATCATCTGCACCAGAACCGTCATTTTGTCTGTGGTAACCTACCCAGATATCAGCAGTTCCTTCCATGTTGTAGTTAAACCCTAGTCCTTCCCATGTAGTTCTTTTCGCAGCCCATTCATTAGATGACATTAAAGCTCCTGAACCCATGTTAAGTGCTACACGACCAGCTCCGAAAGTTGCTCCCATGAAGTCCGCAGTTGCGTAAGCCTCATAGATACTCATTGAAACGTCAGAGTTTGCACCTAATGTATAGTTTACATCAGAAGAAACGTGAATGTTGTAACCTTCACCTTCCCAGTCTGCACTTAGAGTAACTCTTTGGTCTGTGCTCTTTACTTGATTACCATCGCCATTTGCATCAGACATGTCCATTCTAGTTCTAGAATCAACATCCCATGTTTGCGCGAAAGCAACAGTTGTTATTAGCCCTAAACCTACAGCTAACAAGTTTCGTAAATTCTTTTTCATTTTATTTTAATTTGGTTAATACGGGTGCAAAGATAAACCTCTTTCACAAATGTACCCTACAAAAAAGCACTCTTTTTAACATTTAAATGTTGAGACAATGATTAAAACACTGAAAATCAAAGTTATAAGCAAAGATAAATTATTATAAATTTTATTAAAAAATACTTGATTTTTGAGAAAAAACAGAAAAAAACTGATAAAAAATGATGTTTTTTGTGTGAAGTTAGTACTTAATCCATTTCAATAGTTCTCTGAAACTAGCTTTTTTGCCATACATTAATATTCCTGTTCTATATATTTTACTAGCTAACCATGTAGTCATAATAAATGTACTTATTAGTATTGTCATCGATATGATTATCTGCCAACTATCCACACCAAAAGGAAGTCGAACCATCATTATAATTGGAGAAGTAAATGGTATTATACTCATCCAGAAAGCTAGTGAACCTTCAGGATTATCAATTATTGGCTGTATAAGAATAAATGATAAAATTAACGGTAGAGTAACAGGCAAAATAAATTGCTGAGTATCTGCCTCTGCATCAACAGCAGAACCAACAGCAGCAAACAATGAACTGTACATTAAGTAACCTGCAATAAAATAAAATAGAAATAATATAAATATTTGTATTAAGTTAATACCAGATGTGAGGCTTTTTATCTGAGCAATAATCAAAGATTGACTTTCAGTATTACTTGGTTCAAGTAAAACATCATTTAATAATACCATTTCTGCTAAAGCTGATAGTGCAACAGTAAACATTACCCAAAGTAAGAATTGAGTTAGACCTACTAATGCTACACCAATTATTTTTCCCATCATTAGCTGAAAAGGTCTCAATGATGAAATCATAACTTCTACAATTCTGCTTGTTTTTTCTTCAATTACTCCTCTCATAACCATAGTACCATACATAAAAATAAACATATAGATTAATATCCCACCTAAAAAACCTAGGCCAGTGCTTACTTCTGAGTGAGTGTTTGTGCTTTCTCCTTTTTCGTTTATAATTTTTGTTTTTAAATTAATATTTTGTTCTGCACTTTTAAGTGTTTGATCATCGATGCCAAGCTTTTTTAAATTATTAAATTTTAAAGTGTATTCAATTTGTCTCTTAATTTCATTTATAACGTTTAAAGTTACCTGTTGATTTGAGTATAAGGAATATGTGTCGTCTTGAATTATTAATAAAGCGTAGTATGGACTATCTTTAAAGCTAGTTTTGATATTATCGACTTCATGTTGAGGAATAGTTACAAAATTTAATAACTCATTGTCTTTAAGATTGAAGTCTTTTTGATTAGCTACAGCTACATTTCTTACATCTTGACTATTGTTGGCTAAGTATATTGGTAAGATTAAAATAGATGCTAAAAGTATGGGGCCTAAAAAAGTCATTATAATGAATGATTTTTTTCTTACTCTTACAAGATACTCTCTTTTAATAACAAGCCAAATTTTACGCATTTTTTATAGCTTTTATAAAAACTTCTTCCATTGTTGGGTTTTCCTTTTTGAATGAAAGAATATTATGTTTTTTATTAATAAAATCTAATGCGTCTTTAGAGGATATACCATCATTTAGTGATAATTGAAAACAATTATTATTTTTTATTGCAAATTTAAATAGTTTATTCTTTTCCAAATTAGAATTGTCTAGTTCAACTAAATAAGTATTGTTAGTGTATTCATTTTTTATTTCTTTGATAGGCCCTTCAAGAATTGTTTTGGACTTATTTATAAGCGCTACGTAATCGCAAATTTCCTCAACAGATTCCATTCTGTGTGTTGAAAAAATTATTGTTTTTCCTTTTTTACTAAGATTCATTATTTCTTTTCTAATAACTGCTGCATTTATTGGATCAAATCCAGAGAAAGGTTCATCAAAAATTAATAATTCTGGATCGTGAACAACCGTAACTATAAATTGAATTTTTTGAGCCATCCCTTTACTAAGTTCTTCTACTTTTTTGTCCCACCAGTTGCTGATATTTAGCTTTTTAAACCAAAACTTTAAATTTTTAATTGCATTATCATGCTTCATGCCTTTTAATTGAGCTAAATACAATGCTTGTTCTCCTACTTTCATTTTTTTATATAAACCTCTTTCTTCAGGCATATATCCAATACTAAAGATGTGACTTTTGTTTAATCTTTCATTATTAAAAAATACTGAACCACTGTCTGGACCTGTGATTTGGTTAATAATTCTCATTAGAGTTGTTTTGCCAGCTCCATTAGGACCCAAAAGTGCATAAATCGAACCCTTTGGTACCGATATATTAGCGTTTTCAAGAGCTATATAGTCTCCGTAATTTTTAACTACATTTTTAACTTTTAGAAGGTATTTTGTCATTTTAAACTAGCCAAACATTTCTTTAACTTTATCAAAGAAAGACTTGTCTTTTTTTCCTGGATTTGGAGTAAAAGAGTCTGATGTTTTGCTTTTTTCAAAGAATCTTTTTTCTTCTTTGTTTAATGTTTGAGGTGTCCATACATTTATGTGAATAAGTAGGTCTCCATTTCCATAACTATTAACAGATGGAAGACCTTTGCCTTTTAAACGTAATACTTTTCCGCTTTGAATTCCTGGCTCTAACTTTATCTTTACTTTACCACTAATTGTCGGTATTTGAGCATCTCCACCTAGTACTGCTTCGGAAAAACTGATGTAGTGATCATGATGTAAATTTTGTCCATCTCTAACTAAGGTGTCATGTTCTTCTATTCCAATAAGAACAATTAAATCTCCATTTATACCATCAAAAGGAGCAGCATTTCCTTTACCGCTTACTTTAAGTTGCATACCTTCTTCAACTCCTGCAGGTATATTTATTTCAACTGTTTCAGTTTTTTTTATTTGACCATTTGAATCTGCCTCTTTTGGTTTATTTTCAATAATTTTTCCTGTACCATTACAATGTGGACATGTAGTAGAGGTTTGCATTTGACCAAGAATCGTGTTAGTTATTTTTGTTACTTGACCTGTTCCATTACAATGAGGACACGTTTTGAAAGTAACTTTATCTGCATTAACTAATGTGTTGACCTTGATTTTTTTCTTAACTCCTTCGTTTATTTCTTTTAAAGATAGGTTAATTTTTATGCGAAGATTTGATCCTTTTAAAACTCTTCTTCCTCCACTACCACCTCCTCCAAATCCGCTAAAACCTCCTCCAAAAATATCTCCAAATTGACTAAAAATATCGTCCATATTCATTCCTCCTCCAAATCCTCTACCGGCCCCACCCATGCCAGCGTGGCCAAATTGATCATATCTTTGTTTTTTACTAGGGTCGCTTAGCACATCATATGCTTCAGCAGCTTCTTTAAATTTCTCTTCAGCAGCCTTATCATTTGGATTTTTGTCAGGATGGTATTTAATAGCAAGTTTTCTATAAGCTTTCTTAATTTCCTTTGCATTAGCGCTTTTACTAACCCCTAATATATCGTAATAATCTTTTTTTGCCATTTTTTTAGTTTCCCATTACAACCTTCACGTATCTTAAAATTTTATCGCCTAGCATGTATCCTTTTTCAATTACATCAATTACTTTACCTTTTTCTTTCTTTGTTGGAGCAGGAATGTTTGTGATTGCTTCATGAAAATCAGTGTCAAGTTCTTTTCCAATTGGATTTTCAATTTCTTTTAATCCTTTTTTTTCAAGTTCAGATTTTAATTGTTTAAAAATTAGAACAGGTCCATCTTCATCAGAATACTTGTTAGCCTTGATTGATCTTTCAAAATTATCAAGTACAGGTAAAAGATTGGTGATAAGCTCCTGATTTGCAGTACTAAATAATTCTAATCTTTCTTTTGCAGTTCTTTTTCTAAAATTATCAAATTCAGCAAATAACCTAATATTTTTGTCTTTTTCAATATTTAATAGTTCTTCAAAAGAAGGTTTTTCAGATCTACTTTTAACATTTTTTTTGATTTTTTTAGAACTATCTTTTTTTGTATTTTTTTTCTTGTTGCTCATATATTAATATTTACATACACTACTTGCAAGTACTTTGCCATAGAAAATAGTAAGACATTTTGGCAGTTTATTTAAGTAATTTTTCTAAAAAGCGAGACAAGTCATTACCCCTTAAATTACGTGCAATAATTTTACCCTCCCCATCTATAAGATAATTACTCGGAATTGATCTTATATTATAAATATTTGCCGCATTAGAATTCCATCCTTTAAGGTCAGAAACATGATAATTCCATAAAAGATTGTCTTTTTTTATAGCCTCAGTCCAAGAGCTTTTTTTGGTGTCTAATGAAATAGAGTAGATTTCAAATCCATCACCCTTTGTAAACTTCTTAGATTTAAATTTCTTGTATGTTTTTACAATATTAGGATTTTCTTTTCTACACGGCCCACACCAGCTAGCCCAAAATTCTATTAATACTATTTTGCCTTTTAAGCTAGACAACTTCATTGTCTTATCATTAATATTTTTATACATTAGCTCTGGAGCCAAATCTCCAAAGTTTAGGCCAGTTTGTTTGATTTTCTTTTTGTTTTGTGAAAGACATTGTAAACAACTAATAAGGCATATTATTAGCGTAAGTGAAATTATTTTCTTCATATTTAATTAATCTATTCTTTGAATTTTTGCTCCAATAGCATTTAGTCTTTTATCAATATTTTGGTATCCTCTATCAATTTGTTCTACATTATGAATTATACTCTCTCCATCAGCTGCAAGTGCTGCTAAAAGTAATGAGACTCCAGCTCTTATATCTGGCGATGACATTGTAGTTGGTTTAAACTGAAATTCTTGATTCAAACCAATGACTGTTGCTCTGTGAGGATCGCATAAAATAATTTGTGCTCCCATATCAATTAGTTTATCAACAAAAAATAGTCTAGATTCAAACATTTTTTGATGAATGAGTACGCTTCCTTTGGCTTGAGAAGCAACTACTAAAATAATGCTTAGTAAGTCAGGGGTTAAACCTGGCCATGGGGCATCGGATATAGTTAGTATTGACCCATCAATAAATGAATTTATTTCGTAATTCTCATGTGAAGGGATGTATAAATTATCATCATTAACGTGTATTTCGATACCAAGTTTTTTAAAGACGTTTGGGATTATTCCAAGTTGTTCATATGATACATTTTTAATAGTGATTTCTGATTTTGTTAATGCCGCTAAGCCTATAAAAGATCCAATTTCAATCATATCTGGCAAAATTTTATGTGTACAACCAGATAGACTTTTAACTCCTTCTATTTTTAGTAAATTTGATCCAATGCCTGATATTCTAGCCCCCATTGAATTTAACATTTTGCATAGTTGTTGAATATATGGTTCGCATGCTGCATTATAAATAACTGTTTCTCCATCAGCCATTACCGCGGTCATAATAATATTAGCAGTGCCAGTTACAGAAGCTTCATCTAGTAACATATACGATCCTTTTAACTGCTTGGTACTCACTTCATAATATTCATTTTTATTATCGTAAATAAATTTTGCTCCTAGTTTTTCAAATCCATTAAAGTGAGTATCAACTCTTCTTCTTCCAATTTTATCTCCACCTGGTCTTGGAATAAAACCTTTACCGTATCTTGCAAGTAGTGGCCCTATAAGCATTATGGATCCTCTTATGCGACTACTCTTTTTTTTATATTCTTCAGAAGATAAGTACTCTATATTAACATTTTCAGCTTTGAAAGTATATGTTGAGCTATCTATTTTTTTTACTTCAACATTTAAGTCTTTTAGTAAGTTTATTAAAATGTTTACATCAATGATATCTGGAACATTTTTCATTAATATTTCATCCGAAGTCAGTAAAACAGCACATAAGACTTGTAAAGCTTCATTTTTTGCTCCTTGAGGATGAAGTTCTCCTTTTAGTTTGTGACCTCCTGTGACTTTAAATGTGGTCATTCTTAATTACTTTTCCTTTTTTTAAAATTTTTCTTTTTTGCATTATGTTTTTTGCTACTTGTCTGTCTAACAGATGCAGATCTTATAAATACAAAATCTTCAGATAATTTTAGTTCTCCATTTGATAGTTGATGTAAATGTTGTTTGATTACATTATTATCTACAGAACTTTTATTAAATAAGATATAGGATTTTTTCATTTGATTTGCAATCATTCCTGTTAGAATTTCCTTTTGATCATCTTTCATTTTAATTGCCTTTTTGATCATAGATGAAATTGTGTTTCCATAATATGAAAATCGAATATCGTTGGAAGGATAATTCATTTTAGGAGGCTTTTCATAAAGTTTTTTTTCTTCAGGTTTTGGATAAGGTGACTCTACGTTCAATTGAAAGTTAGACATAATATGCAAATGATCCCATAGTTTGTGCGTGTACGCTTTAACATCACGTAAATGAGGATTCAACTGACCCATAAATGAGATAATTGACTCAACGCACTTTTGTTGTGTTTTTTTGTCCTTGAGTGAAACAGCGTGACTTATCATGTTGTGCACATGCCTTCCATATTCAGGCATAACAAGTGTGTTTTTTTTTGTATTATATTGCATTATTGACAAATTTCTACAAAAATAACAAAAGCCTGAACATCTGGCTTTTTTTTTGCTAGAAATAAATTTACAAACCTAATGTAATTCCTAGCAAATAGTTTCTTGTCGCTTGTGGAAAATAACCTGCCATGTTGTAACCTCTCTCACTGTCAGCATTAACGTATGGGTCATCTGATCTAGGATCATATCCATCAGAAATAAACCTATATACCCAAGCATTATTAACATATTCATTATCTAACAGATTATTAATTTGCAAAGTAATTTTTGCTTGTTTAAAATACTTACTGTTCCATTCATATTTAAAGCGTAAATGATTAACAAGATAGTCGTTTAATATTCTGTCATTTGAAGATGTGTTGTCTATAAACTGTTTGCCCACGTACTTATTAATAAATTCAACATTTATATTTTTATTTAATTTGTAAGTTATTAATGAACTCCATATTATGTTTGGAGAAAAGGCAAGGTCTGTATTTTTGTGATTTATCTCCTCTTGTCCCCAATTATCCCAATTATCTACATATTCAGTATATTCATTTATTTTATTTTCACTTAATGTCAAATTTGCAGACCATTTCAATGATTGATTTAATTTTAAAGAACCCATTAACTCTAAACCTCTTCTATATGAATCCTTAATATTTGTTCTGGTATAAGCTCCAACATCATTTATTTTGCCTGTTAAAACTAACTGATTTTCATACAACATCTGATAAAAATTTACATTGAAATTTATGTTATCTCCTACTTTTTTATATCCAATTTCTGTATCATACAGTGTTTCATGTTTAGGCCTTGAGTTCGGAGTGCTTTCAACATAATCATTTCGATTAGGCTCCTTATTTGCAACAGCAAATGAAACATAAACAGATTGTTGATTATTTAAATTATGAAAAAGACCAAATTTTGGATTAAAAAAAGATAAATTTACTTCTTGATCAAGCATATTGTTATATTCGTCTGGACCTGTAAAAGTATATTCTATATTTCTTCTTTGTAAATCTAAGTAAAGATTTGTGTTATTAGTAAATTTATAGTCAGCTTTCGCAAACATGTTGTGATCAATTTTATTGGCTTTGTTCCAATAATACTGATGATCAAATTGAGAATTTGATGCATATTGCATCCAAATTATATTACCATAATGTTGTCCTGAGTAATGATTTGTGGCACCTCCTAAAATTAAATTAACTTTGTCCATTTTGTGTTTTAACGAATATGTAACTCCTCCAAAATCATTATTTAGCCATTTTCTTCTTATCAAGTCCGATGATGATATGGTATCCAATGAAAAAATTATATTATTTAGCCCATAGTCAGATAAATTTTCATTTAATTTTTCTTGTTCGTAGTACCCTTCACCATGTGTATAATGAGCTGCAACGTTATAGCTGGTTTTATCATCTATTTGTTTGTTAAAGTGTAATTGATAGTGTGTTTGTTGATAGTTATCTATTTCGTTTTCATAAGTATATGAATTGTAAGTTCTGTTGGTATCTAAAAAGTTTAGAGGAACGCCGTTCCACGCTTGATATGTTTTTTCATGTCCATGAAACATTATTGCATTAATAGATGTACTGGCTCCAAAGTATGATCCTTGCAAGTATAAAGATCTTAAGTCTGAACTTGCCCTATCAATATATCCTTCAGAGGTAATTTTTGAAAGTCTCCCTTCGAAAGAAAAGTTATTATTGATGATCCCTGTTCCAAATTTTATATTGTTTTTAAGAGTTTCAAAGCTCCCTAGAGTGTTTTCTGTCAAAAAATATGGTTTTTGAGAAATTTTGTTAGTAGTTAAGTTTATCGATCCTCCAAAAGCTGCGGCCCCATTTGTCGATGTGCCTACTCCTCTTTGAATTTGAATGTTTTCTAATGAAGAACTAAAATCGGGCATATTAACCCACCAAACCCCTTGACTTTCTGAATCGTTTAAGGGTATCCCGTTTATAGTTACATTAATTCTAGTAGGGTCAGTTCCCCTGATTCGAAAATTAGTATATCCTATTCCTGCTCCTGCATCAGAGCTAGTTATAACTGATGGTGTTAATGAAATTAGATAGGGTAGATCTTGTCCTAAGTTCATATTTTCTATTTCACTCTTTGTAATGTCGGTAAAAGCAACTGGAGTTTTTTTATTAGCTTTAGTTGCGTTTATCATAACTTCTGATAATTCTTTTTGCATACTTATTGAATCATTAGATTTTTGTGCAAAACAAATTGAATGAGTAATCAATATGCATATTATTGATTTCATACTTCTTTTTAAAAACATTTTTTTAATATTTTGACAAGTAAGACGAGGTTATTACTTGTGTTACACATTTGTTGACTCACTTCCCTATTCTGAATTACCAGATCAGGTTCAATGGGTATAATCTCAGCCATTCAGGCACCCCGATATAAGATTTAGCAAAATTAAGAAAATACTTTTATAAGTTCAAAATGTCAGAAATAATATTTTTGATATCTGTTTCTCTTTTTTTCTTGTTACCCATAGATATGTAGTAGTTATGCCCTAATTTTTCTAATTCTGACTGGTATATTTTAAAAATATCATCTCTACTATTTGGATGTTCTCTTAATGGATCCGGCTGCCAAACAAAATCTGGCTTACACAAAATATATGTTCTATTATATTTCTTTTGTCGTTTAATTTGTTCAATTATCCAATTATCACATATTCCATATTTATATTCACTCCAAATTTTTATTGTAATTAAGTCTGTATCTAATATTATTTTTTTTTGTTCATTTTGTAATTGTTTTTTAGCAATTAATAGTAAATCATTTTGATTGTAAGGTCTATTTATTTCTAATAAATATTCTCGTGCATATTCTTGTGCAATAGGAAGAAAATATTTTTGGCTAACATATTTAGATAGAGTTGTTTTCCCACTACTTTCTGGTCCTGAGAAAATAATTTTATTCATGTAATAGTTTCTTTTTCCAGTTAATATATCCAACTATTGCAACGCATGTATAAGTCAAAAATAGTATGGATGTTAAATGAAGATCTCTGCTAAAATATATATATACTGAACCAATATCAATAATAATCCAGTATAGCCAATTTTCCAATACTTTTCTGATGACTAAGAATGTTGCAATTATCGAGAAACATGTTGTGAAAGAATCTATAATTGGCATTTTTGCTTCTGTATAAGTTGCCAGATAAAATCCGATTAAAAATGTTATTACAGCCCCAGATAAAATTATCAATATGTGATGTGAAATAGATAATTGTTTGGCAATAAATTTTTTATTGGAATTGTTCCATGAAAAATACCCTAGAAAAGCCATTAAAAGATAAAAAATTTGCAAAATTGTTTCGGCAAATAATTTAGCTTCATAGCATAAGTAAATGTATATACTAACACTTGCAGCAGCAAAAAACCAGCACCAAATATTACCTTTGGCTGCTAAAACAACATAAGTAACGGAAAATATAACTGCCAGTGTTTCAATCCAACTCCAATTGAAGTTTATAGAATTAAAAAAAACACTAAAATCCTCCACACAGTATTTTTGTTGTCAAATTATTCCTCTGTATCATCATTTTCAGCCGGCATTTCATCCTCTGATTCAATTAACTCATAAACCTCAGTATAAACCTCAGGACACTCGTTTGCTTCTGGATTTACTTTAATTGATACAGTATCTACAGCAGTAGCCCCATATGCATCAGTTACTTTTACAGTAAATTCGTATTCACCAATGCCTGCATTAAAGTTAATAGAATTTGTGCTATCTCCTTCATAACTAATATTTTCCCCACTTATTTGAGCCCAAGAGTATGAAAAAGTATCTTCATCGCTGCCATTAGCCTCTATTAGAATTCCTTTTGTATTAGTTTTGGGATCTCCGTCATGATCTATTTCAACGTTGACAAACTTTGCGGCTCTTTCTTCTTCCATTTTAGCTTTTATGTCTTCTTCATCGTTAGCTTTTTTAGTAGAAATAATTGAGCTTGTTGTAAATATTAAAAATGCTGGAAGTAAAATCCAAGTTAAAGTTGTTTCTAATGATTTCATAGTAGTATAGTTATAATTATTTGCTGCTAATGTAATAAAAATATATAATGATTACAAAATAGGAGTTTGTAGAACTTAATAATTAATTGTTAATTTCCATTAAAACTGTTTTACTGCTTGAGCAATTTCTTTGATAAGATCATCGTTCTTTTCTATAGCGTTACCAACAACAATAATATCAGCACCAGCCTTACAGTTACTAATTACTTTTTCAGCAGAGTCAATTCCCCCTCCAATTATTATTGGCAGTTCAACATTATTTCTACATGATTCAATCATTTTTTCTGAAATAGGATTTGCAGCTCCACTTCCTCCGTCCATAAAAATTAATTTTAAACCTAACATTTCTCCAGCCATAGCTGTACAAGTTGCAACCTCATCTTTATCGTGAGGTATAGGTATTGTATTGCTCATGTATGATGCAGTAGTTGGTTTACCACTGTCAATAAGCATATAGCCTGTGGGTAAAATTTCTAGCTTTGATTTTTTTAATATTGGAGCTGTTATGACTTGTTTGCCAATTAGCATCTCTGCGTTTCTGCCGGAAATTAATGACAGAAAAAGAATTGCATCTGCTTTATTGCTTACTTGCATAGCGTTACCAGGAAATAAAATAGTTGGTATATATGAGTTTTCTTTTATAGTGCTTATACAAAGCTCTAAATTGTTGTTTGTTAGTAGGCTTCCGCCAACAAAAAAATAATCTACTTTAGCTTTATTCGCCTTATTAACAAGCGATATTAATTGCTTTTTATCTTGGCGATCAGGATCTATTAGAAGAGCAAATGTTTTTTTATTATTGCTTTTATCCCTTGAAATTTTATTGTAAATATTCATATTTTATTCATTTGCAAACATACACTAAAAAATGATTTTGTAATTTTCTGTAGAATAAAGTAAATTCTTGATTTTTGAAGTTTGCTGTGATTTTACCTTTTTCTTTGATTTTAAAAGAATGTATTTTAATATCATTTAAAAAGTTAACTGATCCCTTTTGATACCATTTGTAAATACATTCTTTGCATGACCACACTAATGTTGCTTCATTTTTGCTTATTTGATTGCTATTTGCTAAGTTAATAAATTTTGATACAGCATTTAAGGCTTTATCATTTATTTCCTGTATATCGATTCCGACCTTAATACGGCTTAAAATTATAGTTACAAATTTTTTTGAATGAGAGATTGATATAAATTTATTATTTTCAACTGTTGGGGCGCCATATTTATTATATTTAATTTTTAAATCAGCATACATATTTTTTAATAATATTCTGCTGGCCAATATTTCTTTTTTTCTCTGTCTGCTAGTAATTTTATTTGATTCTGAAAAATCAGATTTTTTTATAAGATAATCTAATGTTTCAGAGAGTTCCCAAATACCTATTTCACAGTTATTTTCTTTAATTTTTTTAAAAAGGGGCATAACTCAATTAATAAATAGCAAAAATAATAAATATGCGTATATTTGCACTCTTTATAAATATTATGGAAATAGAAACGATGAACTACAAAGTTAAAGACATATCACTTGCAGAATGGGGTAGAAAAGAAATTAAATTAGCTGAGGCTGAAATGCCTGGGCTAATGTCAATTCGTAAAGAATTTGGCGACTCAAAGCCGCTAGAAGGGGCAAGAATAGCGGGTTGTTTGCACATGACTATTCAAACTGCAGTTTTAATTGAGACATTAATACACCTTGGCGCTGAGGTTACATGGTCTTCATGTAATATATTTTCTACACAGGATCAAGCAGCTGCTGCAATGGCTGCTTCTGGTGTACCTGTGTTTGCATGGAAGGGAATGAATGAAGAAGAGTTTGATTGGTGTATATTGCAAACACTTACAGCGTTTAAGGATAACAAACCGCTAAATATGATATTAGATGATGGTGGGGATTTAACTAACATGGTTCTAGATCGCTTTCCTGAAATGGTTGATAGTATCAAAGGACTTTCTGAAGAAACAACAACAGGTGTTCATCGTTTGTATGAAAGAATGGAAAAGGGTACTTTGCCAATACCTGCTATAAATATTAACGATTCAGTCACTAAATCAAAATTTGATAACAAATACGGATGTAAAGAGTCGTTAGTTGATGCCATTAGAAGAGCTACTGATATAATGATGGCAGGAAAGGTAGCTGTCGTTGCTGGATACGGAGATGTTGGAAAAGGTTCTGCTGCTTCATTAAGAGGCGCTGGAGCAAGAGTTATAGTTACTGAAATTGATCCAATTTGTGCCTTGCAAGCTGCAATGGATGGTTTTGCTGTCAAAAGAATGGATGATGTATGTAACAATGCAGATATAATTGTTACCACTACTGGAAATAAAGATATTATTCAATCTCATCATTTTGAAAATATGAAAGATAAAACAATAGTGTGTAATATTGGTCATTTTGATAATGAAATCGATGTTGCCTGGCTAAATGAGAATTGGGGACACACTAAAAACACTATTAAGCCTGAAGTAGACATGTACACAATCAATAATAATGATATTATATTACTTGCAGAAGGTAGATTAGTTAATTTGGGATGTGCTACTGGTCATCCTTCTTTTGTTATGTCCAATTCATTTACGAATCAGGTTCTAGCCCAAATTGAAATATGGAACAATTCTCAAAATTATGATAATAAAGTTTACATGCTCCCAAAGCATTTAGACGAAAAAGTGGCTAGATTACATTTAGAAAAAATAGGTGTTGAGCTAGAAACTTTGCGACCTGATCAGGCAAAATATATAGGTGTAAAAGTTGAAGGCCCCTACAAACCAGAATACTACAGGTATTAGTACACTCTAAATAGTCAAAATTAAACTTATGCTTAAATTTTGTCAAATTTGAACAAAATAATGTATTATTGTGCCTAAAGACTATTTTATGAACAGATTATTAATGATTTTGGTTTGTGTTTTTTCATTTTCAATTGGAAAGGCTCAGTGTGTGATTGATTATAATTATTATCCCGTAGGGGCGAATTATGGGCTTGACCCCGATACACTTCCAGATGCCTATATTGGCCAATTTTATGAACAAGATATGACTTTTTTTCTGCCACTTGATACTAACATCTCTGGAGTTAATGTAACTTTTGAAGATTATCACATAACTTCAATATCTCTTCCCTTGGGATTGACTTGGGAATGTAATAATGCTGCATTAAGCTGTCATTATGACCCCAATGTATCTCAGTATGGTTGTGTTAAAATATCGGGGAATGCGTTAATGTCAGGTTATTATGATGTTGAGGTAAATTTGGTTGCTACTCATAATTTGTCAGCACTAACTGGAACTGAAAATATTTCTTTTACATTACCTTTTAATGTTATCCCTGATACATCTTCATCAAACAATGCCGGATTTGCTATGACAAATGCAAACGGTTGTTTTCCTGTAACAGTTAGTTTTACAAACAATAACACGGGAATGTTATCTTACTACTGGGATTTCGGAAATGGAAGCTCTAGTACAATGGCTCAGCCTGCAGCACAAATTTATAATCAGCCTGGAGATTATATTGTCGAATATTTTGCAGTTCAAACAAATGCAACTTATTTTTTAGAAAGTATTGAGGTTGTTTCGGGAAACTGTGCTGATGGTGGATTATATGGGGATCCAGACTTTTTCTACACTGTATCATCTCCTGCTGGCATACTTGAGGAGGTTACAAATAATAACTATATTACTCAAAATTTCCCATTATTAATCAACAGTTTTAGTCCACTTGAACTTACAGGTCAAACAGTGAGTATTTCTGTGTATGATAACGATGATATCCCTTTTTTTCCAAGTACCGAAGACTGTGGTTCGTTTACTTTCACTCCAATACAACAGGCAGGTACATTTTCAGTTAATGGAGGGGGACTATCACTTAATTATACTGTTATGGAAGTACCTGCAAATATTATTTCATCTAGCGACACAATACATGTTTATGACTATCCATTACCCGCTACTTTAACATATGATACTTCAAATAATATTATTTATACTTATGGCGATACTATAGCCATGCAGTGGTACTATTACAATAGTCCAATTCCAGGTGCAACAGACACGTCTATAAATCCAAATTCTTCTGGTTTATATTCTTTACTTTTAGTAAATGATTTTGGTTGTGGCACTAGTTCATCTCAGGTTTCAGTTGTTATTTGTGATTCTAGTTACCAGCCACTAATCGATGATAATGGCTCAACTGCCTGGATGATAGACTCTGCTCTATATAGTAATCTACAATGGTTTAGTGTTTCAAATGGAATAGTAAGTGGTGCTAATCAATCCTTTTTTCCAGCTATAGTTAGTGGTGAATATTATATAGTTGCTACTGACACATTTGGATGTGATTATTCTTCTGAGTCAGTTTTACTAAGTCCTTTTGTCTCTGTTAATGATTTAGCATATGAAAATTTAATTTCTGTTGGCCCAAATCCCTTAAATGATAACTTGTCATTAAATATTTATTTAAAGAATATTGAGCTTTCAGATGTAACCTTTGTTTTAATGGATGTGTATGGAAGAGAACTGGCAAATAAAAAAGTAAAAGATAAATTTAATTTTTATCAGCTTAGCTTTGAGGAGGTATCATACTTATCTGATGGTATTTATTTTTTAGATATAATATTTAATAATTTAAAAGTACGCAAAAAGCTAATCAGACAGAATTAGTTATATATATGTAGAATATTATTGCTTAAACTCCAACTATATTTTTTTAGTGGAAGAATTGCTGGAGCATTAATTGCTTCGCCAGAGCTGCTAATTAAAAAAGCAGAGGAGCAACATCCGCAAAAGGCAATCCCTGATGAAATTGAGTCAATTTTTGCGCATATTGAGGATGGTTCATAGCTGCAGTTTCTATCATATATTTTAAAATTATCTCCAACATCTTTAAATATAATTATTCCTTCCACACCACCTTCTATAAAAACAGCATTTCCTGTGATATTAATCTCACTGTATTGTGGTAAGCTTAGATCAACAAATTCACTGACGTAGACGTCTTGAATGAAGTCCTCTTGTTTATTGCATGAATTTACAATGCAATAAATAAAAAATATGAGTATTGTTTTTTTCATTTGTTCATGCAATTGTAATTAAAATAAATGAGATTATAAACTTTGCTAATGATAAAAGATTTATATCTTTACGAACTTTAATAATAAAACTATGTTGAGAAGATTTAATTTATTAGCTGCATTTGTATTATTGTGTACATTTGCTTACTCCCAAACAGGAACACTTCAAGGTACAATTGTAGATATAATGACGGGAGAGCCAATTCCATTTGCTAACGTTGTTGCTGAAAAAAATGGTAATCAAATTGGTGGAGCCACAACAGATTTTGATGGTAATTACACTATTAAGCCTCTTGAGCCCGGAAATTATACGGTCAAGGCTACATATGTTGGTTATGGAACAGTTGAAATTACAGGTGTTATTGTTTCTGCAAATAAAATCACACCTCAAAACATTAAATTACAAGAGGGAATTGCTATTGGAGAAGTTAAAATTATTGAATATAAAAAGCCGCTTCTAGATAAAGATAATTTGTCTGGAGAAACTAAAACAGCAGAAGAAATAGTTGCATTACCCACAAGAAATGTTGCATCTATTGCTTCTACCACAGCTGGAATTTATCAAAGGGATGAGGGAGACGCAGTTAATATGAGAGGATCACGTTCAGACGCTACTGAGTATTACATTGATGGTATAAAGGTTCGAGGAGCAATTGGAGTTCCTTCTTCAGGTATTGAGCAAATTACAGTTGTAACAGGAGGTGTCCCGGCAAAGTATGGTGACGCCACTGGGGGGATCATTTCTGTAACAACCAAAGGGCCATCAAATAAAGTTTCTGGAGGACTTGAGTATGAAACATCTTCATTATTCGATGATTATAATTATAATTTACTTGGAATATCTTTGTCTGGCCCTATTTTGAAGAAAACAAAAACAGATGGGACTAAAGGAAGCTCTATATTGGGTTATTTTTTCTCAGGAGAGTATAGGGATATTGATGATACAGATCCTTCTGCAATAGGGATGTGGAAGGTAAAGGATAATGTTCTAGCAGATTTAAGAGAAAATCCATTTGTTATTGCACCTAATGCAGCTGCTGGATTTTTAAGTACATCAGAGTTTTTGAGAGAGAGTGATTTTGAATTAGTTGATGCTAAACTGAATACTAATCAAAAGAGAATTAATCTTTCTGGGAAATTAGATTTTAAACCTGCTCAAAACACTTATTTGTCTTTGGGAGGTTCTTTTTATGCTAGAAAGAGTAATGATTTTTCATCATGGAGATCTATGTTTTCTTGGGAAGATAACAGAAATTCATCTCAAACAACCTATCGTTTATTTGGGAAGCTAACTCAAAAATTTGGTTCTGATGAAACAAATTCAGATGAAAGTGCATCTACAATAAAAAATGCTTTTTTCACTATTCAGGCAGATTATACTAACAATAGATACACTTTTGCAGATGCTAATCACGGAGATAATCTGTTTCATTATGGATATGTTGGTAAATTTAAAACATTAAAAGCTCCAATATTCCAAGACGGGATTGCCGTTGATTCAGCAACAGGACAAATATTTACAGGACAAGTATTAAGTAGCTGGGCAGACACATTGTTCGAATTTACTCCAGGAACAATAAATCCATCGTTAGTAAATTATACGTCTGCCTACTATGATGTTTTTTCTCAGTATGGAATTAATTCTTTTCAATCGGGAACCATGGCTAATTTTGGGGTAGATGCTTCAAATGATGGGATTATTAGAACAGCTGCTGATTTGCAAGGTCAGGGATTACTTAACGGTCAAGATCCAGCAAGTGTATATTCGTTGTTTGGAAATCATGGTTCATGGTATGGATATTCTGTTAAGCAGGAAAACACACAATTAAGTTTCAAAGCTTCTGGATCAGCTGACATAAAATCTCATGAACTATCATTTGGTTTTGAATTTGAACAAAGAGAAGATTATTACTGGCAATTCAATGCTTGGAGATCCATCTGGCAACTTATGAGGCAACAAGCTAACAAGCATATTTTAGAAAGAGATTTAGCTAATCCAAATCCAGTTTTTGAAAATGGTATTTACCAAGACACAGTTTTATATGACAGACTTTACGTAGCTGAAGAGCAATCAAATTTTGATAAAAATTTAAGAAATTTACTCGGACTTGCTGAAAATTCTGTTGAGTACATAGATATTGATTCTTATGATCCAGATCTATATTCACTAGATTTATTTAGTGCAGATGAATTATTAAATAACGGTTCATCGTATGTTTATTATTACGGATATGATATATATGGTAATAAGCCTGATCAAACACCTACCTTGTCTAAATTTTTTGAGGAGGGAAGTGACAGACTAATTGCACCATTTAATCCTATATACACTGCTGGTTATGTTCAAGATAAATTTGCTATTGAAGATTTAATATTCAATATTGGTTTAAGAATAGATCGTTATGATGCTAATCAACAAGTTTTAAAAGATCAACATTTATTATACACAGCATATACAGCTAATGCAAATACATCACTTATGAACACTACCAACATTCCTTCGACGATAGATGGAGATTATGTGGTTTATGTTGATGATATTGAAAACCCATCAGCTGTTGTTGGTTATAGAAATAATAATGGAGATATATGGTATAATTCTGATGGTCTTCAGATTTCAGATCCAACTTTATTGGCTGAAGCTGCAGGAGGTAAAATTGCACCATACTTGATAAATCCAACTAATGCAAAGTCTGGTGTAGTTACGATGGATGCTTTTGAGGATTATACACCAGAAGTTGTATTTATGCCTAGAATAGCTTTTTCATTTCCTATTTCTGATGAAGCACAGTTTTTTGCTCATTACGATGTTTTAACACAAAGACCACCAGAAGGTAATAGGTTAGAGCCTGTAGATTATTTGTTCATGGCTGATAATGTTGGAGCTACATTAAATAACCCTAATTTAAAGCCAGAAAAGACAGTTGATTACGAATTGGGCTTTGCAACAACTTTATCTTTAAAATCTGCATTGAAAATATCAGCATTTTACAAAGAATTACGTGATATGATTCAAAGAACTAGCGTTTTATCAGCATACCCAGCTCAATATTACACATATGGAAATATAGATTTCGGAACTGTTAAAGGTATGTCCATCAATTATGATTTGAGAAGAACTAATAATGTTCAATTAACTGCAAATTACACATTACAGTTTGCTGACGGTACGGGATCTTCTGCAACATCTGGACAAAGCTTAGTTGAAACTGGTCAACCAAATTTAAGAACAACTATCCCATTATCATATGACCAAAGGCACGCAATATCAGCTTCAGTTGATTACAGGTATGGACAAGGTAAAAATTATAATGGACCAGTTTGGTTTGGATCAAAAGTTTTTCAAAATGCTGGTGCTAATCTTACTCTGTCTGCTGGTTCAGGTACACCTTATTCAAAACAGTCAAATATTACGCAAGAAGCTGCTTCGGGAATAAATGATCGTTCAACGTTAGAAGGAAGTTTAAATGGTTCTCGTTTGCCTTGGCAGTTTCGTGTAAATATGAAGGTTAATAAAGAATTTGAAATCAAGTGGAATAAAAATAAAAGTTCATTTTTAAATGTTTATCTACAGGTCCAAAATTTATTGGATGCTAAAAATATAATTAACACTTATCGTGCTACTGGAAACCCGGAGGATGATGGATATTTAACTTCTGCGGCTGCTCAAAATGCTATTAATGCAAAAAATGACCCTGATTCTTTCAGGTATCTTTATTCACTTGCGGTTAATAACCCAAATCATTATAGTTTGCCAAGAATGCTTAGAGCTGGTATTAGTTTTCAATTTTAAAAAAAGATCAATTAAGGATAAAAAAAGAAAGTTTATATGAATATTAAAGTAACACAAATTTTATTACTATCAATAGTTTTTTTGTCATTCTCTGTTTTTTCAAAGGAGAATGTTGAGAATCCAAATATTACTAATGTCGTAAACACAAAAGTAGCTGCTGGATGTAGTCCATCAACTTCCCAAACAGATTTAGATATAAATAATGTTAGAACAACAATTATGGCTGGCGGGGATATGTGGTGGAATCTATCAGATGCCAGATATGAAATTCCGAAAGGAGGAAATAAGCATTCTATGTTTGCTGGGGCATTATGGATTGGTGGCGTTGACGACGGTGGTCAGCTAAAAGTAGCTGCAATGACATATCGTCAATCTGGAAACGATTTTTGGCCCGGACCACTAAATACTTCAAATGCAACCATAACTGCTGAAGAATGTAATAAATGGGACAAACATTTTAAACTTGAACGTGCTGAAGTTGAAGAATATGTTGCAAGATTTGGAGTTGACCCAACTTATGTGATTCCTAATTCTATTCTTGAATGGCCAGCACATGGTGATCCAGCTCAGGGCCAAGATGAATTTTTAGCACCATTTTTTGATCTTAATGGAAACGGTCTTTATGAACCATATGATGGGGACTATCCTGATTATAATATAACTGGAACAAATGAAGATGCTAAATTATTCGGAGATCAAACATTGTTTTGGATTTTCAATGACAAAGGAAATATTCATACAGAAACAGAAGCTGAACCCTTAGGCTTAGAAGTACATGCTCAGGCGTTTGGATTTACATCAGACAATGAAGTAAACGATATGACTTTTTATAATTACAAAGTTATTAATCGATCCACATTACCCTTGAATAATACTTATTTTGGTCAGTGGGTTGATCCTGACTTAGGTTACTATTTAGATGATTATGTTGGTTGTGATGTAGGATTAGGACTAGGTTTTTGTTATAATGGTGATGCAGAGGACGAAGGAGCTCAAGGATATGGATTTAATCCCCCTGCGATTGGAGTGGATTTTTTCCAAGGTCCTTTATCTGATTTAAATGACGGACTTGACAATGATAGAGATGGGCTTGTTGACGAGATTGATACTTTAATTAATTCACCAGGTGACACCTCATTTTTAACAGAACAAATCATAATGTCTAAGTTTGTTTATTATAATAACGATTTTACTGTTACTGGTAACCCTGAAAGCGGAACAGATATATATAATTATTTAAGAGGTATATGGAAGGATAATGTTCCTATGACTTATGGGGGTGATGGTCATGGAGGAGGATCTGGAAGTACAACTACTGAGTGTAATTTCATGTTTCCTGGTACATCTGACGCTGATTTTCCAGCACAAGAGTGGACTGAAGTTACAGCTGGAAATGTTCCAGCTGACAGACGTTTCTTACAGTCTGCAGGACCTTTTACATTAGAGCCTGGTGCAGTCAATACTATAACAACTGGAGTTGTATGGGCAAGAGCTAAATCTGGAGGTCAAACAGCTTCAATTCAATTGTTGAAAATTTATGACAGAGAAGCACAAGCTTTGTTTGATAACAACTTTAATATTCTCAACGGTCCGGATGCTCCTGACTTAACCATAAGAGAACTTGATAAAGAATTGATTTTTACTTTATCAAACAGTGGCTCATCAAATAATATTAATGAGTCGTACTCAGAAAAAGACCCATATATCACAAAACCTTACAATTTAGCTAATTCACCAAACTATGAGTTTCAAGGCTATTTAGTTTACCAACTGAGAGACGAAACAGTTTCGGTTACTGATTTATCTGATCCTGATAAAGCTAGACTAATTTATAGATCTGATGTAAAAGATGATGTTAAAGGTATTGTTAATCATTATTTAGATCCGATATTAGGAGTTTATACTCCTGTAGAAGAAGTAGCCTCTATATTAAGTGAGGGAGTAATTGGATCTGTTGATAATGGAGTTGAATATTCTTTTCAAATTACTGATGATAAGTTTGCTCTTGGAGATACAAGATTAGTAAACCATAAAACTTATTATTTTATGTCTTTGGCATATGGATATAATAGAGCTGAAGAAAATGCTTCTCCTTATGATGTAAGTGACACAGCTTACGATGGAAGAAATCAGCCTTACATTTCAGGTAGAAGAAATATTCAAGTTTATTCTGCAATACCTCACTTTATTGAATCTACAGGAACAATGTCAGCTTCAACATATGGAGACGGCGTGGAAATGACAAGAATTGAGGGACAAGGAAATGGAGGGTTCTCGCTTGAGTTGACAGAGGAAACTGTTGCAGAGATTCTAAATTCTGCAGATCACCGAAGTCTAAATCCAAAATACCAACAAGGAAAAGGTCCAGTGTCAATAACTGTAGTTGATCCCCTCAAAATACCAGAAGGAAATTTTACATTTAAATTAATGAATCCTAGCTTAACTTCTAACGGAGCTGTAGTTTCATATGGGAGCTGGCAATTAATTAATTCTGATAATGGAGATGTAGTCGCTTCTGCAAATGATGATATAACAATTGGTTCAGATAAATATATTTCAAGTCTTGGGCTTAATGTGAGAGTTGTTCAAGCTTTAAATCCAGGGTCTGACCCTACAAATATTGATAACAATGGTTTACTTTCTGGTACTATTGAGTTTGAAGATATGAATGATAGATGGTTGAGTGGTATTGCTGACAGAGATGATGAGTCTCAATTTTTTAGTATTTGGGGATTCAATTGGATTAGATCTGGAACATATACAAATGATAATGATGGGCAATTAAGTGATTATGGCAATGCTACTGAAGATCCTAACGGTATATTTGAAAGTGCTGTTATTCAAAATAATGTAGTTGCATCTCCTTTTGGTTCATTTGAATGGTCAGGTGGAACTTGGGCCCCATACAGATTTGCATCATATTTTAATGATGGCCCTGGACTTCAAAGCTCAATAACTAACTTGGCAAAATTAGAAAACTTAAATTCTGTTGACGTTGTAATCACTGATGATACATCGCTTTGGAGTAGAGTATGTGTAGTTGAGGCTCAGGATGATCCTGCTTTATCAGTTGGAGGTCAAACAAAAATGGGATTACGTAATTCTCCTTCAGTAGACAAGCAAGGAAACCCAGATGGAAGTGGTACACAAGGTCTTGGCTGGTTTCCTGGATATGCAATTGATATTGAAACTGGAGAAAGGTTAAATATAATTTTTTCTGAAGATTCATGGCAAACCTCAGAAAATGGTAATGATATGTTATGGAATCCAACTGAAAAATTAATTACTGATGACTTCCCAGTATATGATGGCCAAGAATTTTCAGGGGGTAACTATTTGCTTGGAGGAAAACATTATATATATGTAGTTAAAGGTGAGTCTTGGGTTAAAGGAACAGACGACTATATTAACGATATTTCTAACTGCGACTTCCCACCAAATTATGATGAGTCAAAATGGATATATGCTCTTCTTTCTGCAAATACACTACAAGGAAAATGGGCAGTATTTAAAAATGTAACATGGGTAGGATCTACTCTATTAGCCCCAGGAAGATCATTAAATTTATCAAATAAAGCGACAGTTAAATTACGTGTAACAAAACCTTATAAGCAATATGAAAGTGTTTTGTCAAATAAAATTTTAGATAAAACAATGTCTTTAACAATAGGAAATACATATGTTGTGGCATATGAAAATGCTGCTACTACATGGGGCGGAAAAAAAGTAACATATGATGGCGAAGATTATGAGCCTGGAGAATCTTTTGTAGCAAATGGCCCAACTAATTTAAGTGGTTCAACCTCAACAAAAGCAAGGGTCATTGAAGCTAACTCTTTGAATAGTTTTAACCCAGCTTATAATTTTAGTACAGAAAATATAGTTTCTGTTAGTAGCGTAGATATAGCTTTAGATGCTATGGAATCCATAAATGCAGTTCCAAATCCTTACTATGGTTATTCATCATATGAGATAAATCAGCTAGATAATCGAGTTAAAATCACTAATCTACCGAAGAGAGCTACTGTTAAAATATTTACTGTTTCTGGAACTTTAGTGCGAACATTAAGTAAAGATGATAATATGACATCAATAGATTGGGATTTAAAAAATGATTTTGGAATACCAATTGCTTCAGGTTTATATATGATTCATGTTAGAGCTAAATTATGGGATTCAGATGCAAATGCATATGTTGAGAAAGATAAAGTTATAAAATGGTTTGGAGCGTTGAGACCAATCGATTTAGATACTTTCTAGTTATAATAAATGATTTTAAAATTGACAGATATGAAACAAATTAATAATATTAGAAAAGTAATTATAGTATTTTGTTTTTTACTTTTAGCTATTAGTTATGGCTATGCAGGCAACCCACAAAGAGCCGGTCAAGCAGGAGCATCAGAACTTTTAATAAATCCATGGGCACGTACTTCTGGTTGGGGAGGAGCTAATGTTGCAGGTGTTCGTGGATTAGAAGGGATATACTCTAATGTTGCTGGCTTAGCTTTTACAGAAAAGACTGAATTAATTTTTTCTCAAACATCATGGTTGCAATATGGTAGTAAGATGTTTAGTACAGATCATGCTGTAAGTAATATAAGTTCTTTTGGTATATCTCAAAGAGTTGGAGAATCAGGGGCGTTAGGTTTTGCTGTTATGAGTATGGATTTTGGTAATATTGAAATAACAACAGTTGATTTGCCAGACGGAGGTATTGGAACATATTCGCCAAGATTTATGAATCTTGCTTTATCTTATGCAAAGATATTTTCTAATAGTATATATGGTGGTGTTACTATGAAAGTTATCTCAGAGCAAATTTCTAATGTTGGAGCAAGTGGTGTAGCTTTGGATGCAGGTATACAATATGTTACAGGATCAAAAGATAATTTAAAGTTTGGTATTTCACTAAAAAATGTGGGACCAAGGATGTCTTTTAGTGGTGATGGTCTATCTTTTCGTGGATTTGTAGGAGACGAGGATGATTATAAAATGACTGTTGAACAAAGGTCTTCAGAGCTTGAACTGCCTGCCTTACTAAACATAGGGATGTCCTATGACATAAATATAAACAGACATAGAATTACTGGTGCTGGAACTTTTACTTCTAATTCATTTCAAAAAGATCAATACAGACTTGGAGGTGAATATTCATATAGAGATATGCTAATGTTGCGTTTAGGTTATACTTATGAAGAAGGGATTCGTACACCAAATACTAGAACAACTGCGTTACGCGGCCCTTCTGGAGGTTTTACTATTGAACTACCTATGGGTGAAAATGGATCAACATTTGGTTTAGATTATTCTTACAGACATACAGATCCGTTTCAAGGATCTCACACTATTGGTGCAAGAATTAATTTGTAATTCTTTTTAACAAGTTTTTAGAAAACAAAAATTTATTTTCTTTTTTATTAATAAGATTATTATGAGTATAATATATTTATCAAAGCAAGGTTTGGATAACCTAAAATTAGAATTGAATAAACTTAAATCAATTGATCGTCCTAATATTATAAATCAAATTGCTGAAGCTAGAGACAAAGGAGATTTATCTGAAAATGCCGAATATGATGCTGCAAAGGAAGCTCAAGGATTACTTGAGGCAAGGATTGCTAAATTAGAAAATGATATTGCAAATTCTAGAGTTTTAGACAAGGTTACAGATACTTCAACTGTACACTTATTAACCGAAGTCGTTATAAAGAATTTGCAAAATGGAGTGGAAATGAAATATGCAATTGTTTCTGAGTCAGAAGCTGATTTTAAAAATAAGAAAATTTCAGTTGAATCTCCGATAGGAAAGGGTTTGATGGGTAAGTCTATTGGTGAGATTGCAAGAATAGAGGTTCCAAATGGAACAATTGAGTTTGAAGTAATGCAAATTAATTCGCTGTAATGCCAAGTGTCTTTACACAAATTATAGATAGAAAGTTACCAGCTTATATAATTGCTGAAGATAATGATCATATTGCATTTTTAGATATAAACCCAATTGCATATGGGCATGTTCTTGTTGTTCCAAAAAAAGAAATAGATTATATTTTTGATATTAACGACACATGCTATATTAAGCTTTTTTGCTTTGCAAAAAAAGTTTCTAAAGCTATGAAAATGGCTATAAGTTGTCAAAGAATTGGTATTTCCGTAATTGGTATAGAAGTTCCTCATGCTCATATTCATCTGATCCCATTAAATAATATCTCTGATATTAATTTCGAAAAGAAAAAGTTATCAATATCCAAAATTAGGATGCAGGAAATAGCAGCAAAAATCAAATTATTTATTTAATTTTATTTGGGTTTTTTTGTATAAAAGATTTCCAGTTCGAATAGCTTTTATTTTTATTATCATGTCTTTGAAAATGGTGACAAACTGCTGCAGCTAAACCATCGCTAGCATCTAAATTCTTTGGCATTTCAGTAATATTTAATATTGACTTTAACATTGATGCTACTTGTTGTTTACTTGATGTACCTTTACCTGTGATTGCCATTTTGATCTTTTTTGGTGCATATTCAAAAATCGGAATATTTCTATACAACCCTGCTGACATAGCAACACCTTGTGCTCTTCCTAATTTTAGCATAGATTGTACATTTTTTCCAAAAAATGGAGCTTCTATTGCTAATTCATCTGGCTTGTACTCATCAATCAAATTTAATGTTCGATCAAATATTTTTTTTAGCTTTAGTTCATGAGAAGATAATTTCGTTAAATTTATGACTCCCATTTGAATCATGATCATTTTTTTCTTTTTTATGTGAATTAATCCATAACCCGTAAGACTTGTTCCCGGATCAATACCTAAAATTATTTTATCAGTTTGCAATTGTTATATTTGTATACAAACATACTCAATGAAATCTAAAAAAGCTATTAGCTTCTTGTTAAAAATATCAATTGTTGCTTTAGCATTATTCTTTTTGTATGACCAATTAAAATCCAATATAAGTTTTAGGCAATTTGATTTAAATAATATTTTTTTGACCTTAAAAAATAACCTTTCAGTTTTAATCTTAGTTATTTTTTTAATGTTTTTAAATTGGTTTGTTGAATCTTTAAAATGGAGATTTTTAATTTCTAAAATTGAAAAAGTATCAATAAAAACATCATTAAGAGCAGTATTTTCAGGTATTACAGTTTCATCTTTTACTCCCAATAGAGTTGGGGAGTATGGAGGAAGAGTTTTTTGCCTTAAATATGCTGATAGAATTCAAGGCGTATTAATTACAGTTATTGGCTCAATGGCACAACTAATTGTAACCATTGTCTTTGGGTTAGTTGGAATTTTATTACTACCAAATTTAATGCCTTCTTTTGATTTATTTCTTAAAGATTTAGAATTCTCATACCCTATCATTTTATTTGTTGTTATATTATTATCTACTCTTCTTATTTTATTGTTTCTAAATGCTTCAGTCTTTACTGTTCTTCTTTCTAAGTTTAGATTTTTAACTAAATTTTCAAAATACAGTAAAGTTTTTTCATTTTATAGTTCATCTGAATTATTAGAGGTTTTAGTATATTCATTTGTTAGGTATATTATATTTACTTCTCAATATTTTATTCTTTTAAATATTTTTTCAGTCGAAGTGTCTTACATTAATTCAATGATTCTAATTACTACTATGCTATTTGTTGTTTCAGTAATTCCTACAGTTGCCATAGCCGAAATAGGCATACGTGGTTCAGTTGCTTTATATTTATTTGGTTTATTATCGAATAATTCAATTGGTATTTTATCCGCTACTTTTTGCTTGTGGATTATTAACTTAGTTCTTCCAGCACTGATTGGCATTATTTTTATTTTTACCCTTAGATTTTTTAGAAAATAATGCAAACTATTTTTTATATTATTTTAATGGCATATGCTTATCAAATTATTCGATATAAAATTGGTTGGAGTTTAATAAAGCCATCTCAAAAAAAAACATACAGACCATCAGTTAGTGTGATAGTTGCTTTAAGAAATGAAGAAAAAAATATTAATAATTTACTTGAGTTTTTAAAAAATCAAAATTATAATGATAAAGTTTTAGAGTTTATTTTAGTTAATGACCATTCCTCTGATAACACTCTTTCATTATTACATAAATCAAATATTGAGAATTTGAGAATTATTAATTTAAAGGATAATGAATATGGAAAAAAAACTGCAATAATAAAAGCGATTAATATTGCAAATGGAGAAATTATTTTAGCTACTGATGCAGATTGTTGTTTTGATATTAATTGGGTCTCTAGTATGGTTTCTTATTTCCAAGATCCAGACGTGCATTTAGTTTCAGGTCCAGTTATATACCATAAAAAAAATAGTTTTTTTCAAAAGCTTCAGTGTTTGGAATTTGTCTCATTAGTTGCATCTGCTGCTGGTTCAATTGGTATCAATAACGCCATTTTTTGTAATGGAGCTAACATGGCATATAGAAAAAAGTCTTTTCTTAAATTAAATGATTTCAATGAAAGTCGTTCCCCTAGTGGAGACGATGTTTTTTTACTTCATAGTATTAAGTCTAAAAATAATAAATCTATCGTTTTTGCAAAAGAAAAAAATGCTATTGTAGCTACAGATGGTCAACCCTCATTATCATCTTTTATTAATCAAAGAAAAAGATGGGCTTCTAAAAGTACACTTTATAAAGACGTTGCTAGCATATATGTATCCTATTTAGTTTTTTTTACAAATTTAACCTTCGCATTTTTATCAATAATGTCTTTTTTTAGTTCAACCCTTTTAATTTCTTTTATTTTATTTTTTATTGTTAAATCTATTGTGGACTTTTTATTACTATTTCCAGTTCTTAAATTCTTTAAAAGAATTGATTTAGCTAAATTGATTTTTCCTTTTGAGTTATTCTATTCTTTTTATATTGTTGTTATTGCTTGTTTATCTTTTTATAAATCATTTGAGTGGAAAGATAGAATGTATAGATAAATTTATGAATAATATATCACTAAATAAAATAGCATGGATTACATTAAGGAAAAATAAGCTAGCTTTTTTTTCATTTTGTTACATTTTATTTTCATTATTTGTTGCATTATTTGTTGTGTTGATAAGTCCTGATAATTCACCAAATGCAAATGAGATGCATATTCAAATAGCAAAAAAAAAGCCATTAACAGAAATTAAATTTTTGCATATAGCTGAGGAAAATGAAGTTCACAGTTCTTTTTTAAAATCTTTTTTTGTAGGAGTTGAGAAAAACTATAAAAGAATTCCAGTTGATTACTATAAAAAGTTGGATTTTCAAAAGTATTCAGATTCAGTAAAATCTGTACATTCTTTTGACGAAAATAAAAAAATATTAGAGTACTGTGTATATGGTTCTAATAAAAAAATTGTACACATAGGTGATTATGAAATTGTTTCACAAAAATTTTGGCTTGGAACTGACAAGTTTGGAAGAGACTATTTAAGTAGAGTTCTTCATGGAACTAGAATCTCACTTTCAGTTGGTTTAATTTCGGTATTTATATCTCTAATTATTGGTATAACACTTGGATTGCTAGCAGGCTATTATAGAGGATTTGTAGATAATCTAATTATGTGGTTTGTAAATGTAATCTGGAGTATACCTACATTATTAATGGTAATTGCAATAACTTTAGCCTTAGGAAAAGGGTTTTGGCAAGTTTTTATTGCTATTGGTTTTACAATGTGGGTCGAAGTAGCAAGGGTAGTAAGAGGTCAAGTTTTAATAGTAAGAGAGTTAGAGTATATCGAAGCAGGTAAGGTTTTAGCTTATAAATCTTATAGAATTATATTTAAACATATTTTACCAAATGTGCTAGGGCCAATAATTGTAATTTCAGCTGCTAACTTTGCTTCAGCTATTTTAATAGAATCAGGGCTTTCTTTTTTAGGTATAGGTGCTCAGCCTCCCATAGCTAGCTGGGGGAATATGATTAAAGACCATTATTCTTATATAATTATGGATAAAGCATACTTAGCTATTGTGCCTGGAGTTGCTATAATGTCTTTTGTTTTAGCATTCATGCTATTAGGAAACGGACTCAGAGAAGTCTTCGATGTCAAAAAAACTAACAATTAAAATAATAATAATCCACTCACAAATATTAAAGTTCCAATAAAAAGTAGCACTAAAGTATATGGCAGTATTTCTTTTGCTTTTAGGTCAGTTATTGCCAGTAAAGGAAGTGCCCAAAATGGTTGAAGCATATTTGTAATTTGATCACCATATGCTAGTGCCATTACACTTTTTTCAATATTTATTTTGAAGCTTGAAGCCTCTATAGCTTCAACAATAATAGGCCCTTGTATTGCCCATTGTCCACCACCACTTGGAACAAAAATATTAATAATTCCAGCGCTGACAAATGTTAAAATAGGAAATGTCTTTTCATTAGAAATTGAAACAAAAAAATTAGACATTATTTCAACTAGTCCTGATTCAGTCATGATTCCCATTATTCCAAAATAAAGAGGGAATTGAATTAAAATACCAGAAGTTCCCCCAATTGATTGTTGTATTGATTTTAAAAAATTAGAGAATGTTTGATGCATCAGTATACATAAACCAAGAAGCAGAAAATTTATGTAATTAGGTGTTATTATGCTTAAAGATATATTTTTAGGAAGTATAAAAGTTTTGTAAATAATAAAACAAATTATAATACTTCCAAAAATTGATGCTAACATTTTACTATGGTCTAATTTTTCAATACCATATTTTTGAGTTTTTTCTGACTTTTCTATTTTTTTGGCTGAAATATTAATAATATGACCTTTACTTTTTTTTCCTATGAAATACATGCATAGAGGTAATATCAAGATGAGTAAAATTGAAATTGTTATATTCATAGTGGAAAAAATAGTGCTTCCTTGAGATATTACACCAATTTTTTCTGATAAAAAGTGCCCTTCTTCAGCAATCTTAATCGGAGCAGAACCTGAAATACCTCCATGCCAAACCATCATTCCAGAATAGCCGGCTGCTCCAATCAAAGGATAATTTAGCTTGATACTATTTTTACTAGCGTATTCTCCGACTTTCCTCGCAAAAATTGCGCCAAAAACTAGTCCTAATCCCCAATTAAAAAAAGAGACTAAAATAGTTGAAAATGTAATGATAGCAGCTGATGTAGAAGTGTTCGAACAATAGTTGAGAACCTTAGAAATCAAGTTTTCAATCGGACGACTTAATGCAAGTGTATGCCCAAGAACTAACATTAACATCATCTGAATGGCAAACTCTAACAGTTTGGAGTTCCAAATCCCTTGTTCCCAAAAATCTAAGATTTGCAAAAAATAACTACCTTTTTGTTTTGGTTCTGTAATGAACAAAGCGAGCAAAATAGTTACAAAGGTTAATAATACTGCAATTGTGAATGGAGCAGGTAAAAAACTTTTTAAATTATTTTTTTTTACCATTTAAAATGGCAAATCATCATCATCATTAGATGGACTATTAAATTCTGTAAAACTTTCTTCTTTTTCTGTAGATTCATTAGCTAGGCTTTCTATTTTCCAAGCGTCAATATTATGAAAGTATCTGCCATTATATTCTTTTGAAAATAAATTAAAAGAAACTTTGATATGTTCTCCTTCATCATGATGGTTTAATAGTTCAATTTTTTCATCTCCAAACAGTTGAAAGCATATTTCGGGATTATATTGGGATCCAGTATCTAATATAAATGTTTGTTTTTTCCATTCATTTCCTGCCTTTGATGTACCACTTTCAACACTTAGTTTTCTACTTAATTTTCCCGTAATTGTTAAACTCATATTATTTAATTTTATACAAACTTACTTATTTTTGTAACCTTAAAAATCTTTAAAGTTGATTTTATGCATTAATGTTAAAAAATAATATCTTTGTCTTGTTGCGGGTGTGGCGGAATTGGTAGACGTGCTAGACTTAGGATCTAGTGCCGCAAGGCGTGGGGGTTCGACTCCCTTCACCCGCACAATTTTTCTTTTTTTTAATCAAATAATCTAGTAAACTTTCATCACATATCTTTTTTTTTAATCAGATAAATAAGTGTATTTTCGTACGCTAAAATATAGTGTATGAAAATTACAACCAAAAATACAAAGAGTCAAACCTTAATAATTACTGTAGATATTATCCAATCAGACTATATTGATGCTGTTAATAAAGTTTTGGAGGATTATAGAAAAAAAGTTCAAATTCCTGGATTTCGAAAGGGTAAAGCTCCAATGGGTATAGTTAAAAAGCAATATGAAAAACCAGTTTTAATCGACGAAGTTAATAAGTTGATTCAGCAAGAACTATACAAATATATATCTTCTGAAAAAATAGAAACTTTGGGTTCTCCTCTTCCAATTGATAATGACATAGATTGGGATAATAGTAGAGATTTTGTTTTTAAGTATGAAGTTGGTATAACTCCAACAATAGAAGTTAATATTACACAAAAGGATAAACTTGATTATTATAAAATAAAAGTTGAGAAAAAAGTAGTTGACAATTATTGTAATGATATTGCTAAGAGATACGGAAAGATGAGTAGTGTTACAAAATCAGATAATGGTGATTTGATTTTTTGTAGTATTGAACAAGTAGATTTCAGCGGAAAAATACTAGAGGATGGTATTAAAAATGATGCCACTGTTTCAATGGATTATATTAAAGAAGATAAAATCAAAAAAATGTTTTGTAACTTAAAAGTTAATGACACACTAATTATAAATGTTAAAAAAGCATTTTCTAACATCTCTGATTTATCAGCAATGCTTGCAGTAGATCAAAATACAGTGAACAACTTGGAATATAATGAATTTAAATTCTCAGTAAAAAATATAAATAGATTACAACCTGCTAATTTAAACACAGATTTGTTTGATAAAGTGTATGGAAATGGTAAAGTGAAAACAAAAAAAGAATTTGAAAACAAAGTAAAAGATGAAGTGCAATTACAATTTGACAGTGAAAGTGATCGTATGCTAAAAAATGATGTCGTAAATTATTTAATGAAGAAGTTTGATTTTGATTTACCTAATGACTATCTTAAAAATTGGTTATTAAAAACATCAGACAAGAAAATTTCAATGGATCAAATTGAAAAAGAATATGATATGTACTCCAAGAGCTTAAAGTGGCAATTATTAGAGAATAATATTATTAAAAAAAATGATATTAAAGTCGTAGATGATGATGTGCTTGAGCATACAAAAAAAATGATTAAGTTACAGATGAAACAGTATGGTCAGCCTGAAGGAGATGATAAGCAACTAATAGAAATAGCAAATAATGTACTAAAAAATGAGAAGGAGAAGAAAAAGATTTATGATCATCTTTATGATGAGAAAACATTAGGGTTATATAAAGAGCAGTTTAAATTAAAAGAAAAAATTATCACTTATGATGATTTTGTTAAATTAGCGACAGAAAAAAACCAAAATATTTAATATGAATTATTCCAAAGAATTTGAAAAATATGTAACTAAAAAAAAAGGTATCAGCAGTTTGCATCTATCTGAATTTAAGTCAGTTTATGGCAACTATATATCTCCAACCATTATTGAAGAAAGACAAATGAATATTGCTAGTATGGATGTTTTTTCTAGATTAATGATGGATAGAATTATTTTTTTGGGAGTACCTATCAATGATTACGTTGCTAATATAATTCAGGCACAATTACTATTTCTTGAGTCTGTGGATGCAAAAAAGGATATTTTAATTTATCTTAATTCACCAGGAGGTAGTGTTTATGCGGGACTTGGTATTTATGATACAATGCAATATATTAATCCTGATGTTTCAACAATATGTACAGGAATGGCAGCATCTATGGGTGCAGTTTTATTATGCGCTGGAGCTAAATCTAAAAGAAGCGCATTAAAACATTCTAGAGTAATGATACATCAACCACTTGGTGGAGCTCAAGGGCAAGCTTCAGATATAGAGATTACAGCTAACGAGATTAAGAAACTCAAAAATGAATTATATGATATCATTGCTCAGCATTCTGGTCAAGAATTTGACAAGGTGTGGTCTGACAGTGATCGAGACTACTGGATGACGGCTGAAGAGGCAAAAGAATATGGAATGATTGATGAAGTTTTAGAAAGAAAAAAATAATGTCAAACGTTGAAAAAGTTAATTGTTCATTTTGCGGTAAGAACAAACAAGATACAAATATTTTAATTGCTGGACACTCCGCTCATATTTGTGATCTGTGTATTCAGCAAGCACATGAGATTGTTAAAGAAGATCTTGTTTCAAAAAAATCAATTATTGATGAGTTTAAACTGCTCAAGCCTAAAAAGATCAAAGCTTATTTGGATGACTTTGTTATTGGCCAAAATGATGTAAAAAAAATCATCTCTGTTGCTGTTTATAATCATTATAAGAGAATACTTCATGTGGAAAATGATCAAGATAGTATAGATATTGAAAAGTCAAATATTATAATGGTTGGCAGGACAGGTACAGGAAAAACTTTAATTGCTAAAACGATAGCTAAATTATTAAATGTCCCATTTTGTATTGCTGACGCAACAGTTTTGACTGAGGCAGGTTATGTAGGTGAAGATGTTGAAAGTATTTTAACAAGACTACTACAAGCAGCTGACTATGATGTTTCAAAAGCGGAACGAGGTATAGTATTTATTGACGAAATTGATAAAATAGCACGTCGAGGCGATAATCCCTCAATAACAAGAGATGTTAGTGGAGAAGGAGTACAACAGGCAATGCTCAAGCTACTAGAAGGAACGATAGTAAACGTTCCACCTCAAGGAGGAAGAAAACATCCTGATCAAAAAATGATCGCGTTAAACACAAATAATATTTTATTTATAAGTGGTGGTGCTTTTGACGGTATTGAACAGCATATTTCAAAGAGAATGAATACCAGATCTATTGGATTTAGATCTATTAAAGAAGATGATTTAGATTCTCAAAATATTTTAAAATATATTTCTCCTGTTGATTTGAAATCATTTGGACTTATACCTGAATTAATTGGGAGAATGCCAGTAGTATCTTACTTGAATCCGTTAAATAGTGAAGCTCTTAAAAGAATTTTAGTTGAACCAAAAAATGCACTGATCAAACAATATCAAAAATTATTTGAAATTGAAGGAATAATATTGACTTTTGATCGAAAGGCTATTGATATTATAGTAAACAAGGCTATAGAATTTAACTTAGGTGCAAGAGGGTTACGATCAATCTGTGAAACTATTATGTTAGACTTGATGTATAATGCTCCATCTGATAAGTCAAAAAAAGAAGTAAGGATAACTGCAACATATGCCAAAAATCAGATATCAAAATTGCCATTTACCAATTTAGATGCAGCTTAATTAATATTCTATTACTAAAGGATAAGTTTCTTCATCAGTTACAACATCTACATTACAGTTACATGAAGAGTCACCGTAATAAATCGTTCTAGAAGGATAGCCATTTGGAGATATTTTAGAGCTTCCACTTGTTATCACACAATATGGTAAACAGCTTTGATCCATATGCAACGGGTCTATTATTTCAACAGAAAACTCATTTCCATTAGCAGCATTACCAGTTGAAGTACCAGTAATTCTATAAACATCATCTGAATCATCTAAGTATGTTTCATCTCCAGCAATTAATTCTCTTATTCTGTTTGATTGCCAGTTAATAATACCATTGTCAGTGTTTATACTAGCATTGTTCACATCAATATTATAGACTAGATTTTGACTGTTATTTTTGCCATTGTTTGTAACAATCATTTCACCTTGAATCAATTTATTATTTATATAAAAATTATCAAAAGTTGTAGTAATGACAGAAAGGGAATCTCTATAATTTCCTGAAAAGGTAACATTTATTATTCCTTTTCTTAGTTTATTGTTATAAAGATAATTAATATTACCAAAATTAATTAAGAGAGTATCAAAATTTGAAGTGTCATTATTGAAGACAGTAAATTTAGGGTATTGATTTCCTTTATTATTCAAGATTCCATTTTCAACAATTCTTAAAACGTCATTAAAAATACTTTCTGCTATTAAATTGTCTTGTGATGCTTGAGTGCTATTGAGTTCTGGAGTTAAAATTACTTCATCTTCTGTGCATGAAATAAACACAAATAAAAGGGTAAATACTATAACAAAATATTTCATGTCTTTTTTCGTAAAATTAATTATTTTTTTCAAATATTAAAAAGCTAAAGCTATATCTGTGTTTTGCATCAGCTTCATGTTTAATCCTATTTATTTCTTTCCATTTTTGGTGTAATTTAGGAAAAAACGTATCCCCATCAAATTTATGATGTATTCTAGTAAGATATATTCTATCTACTAAATCTTCTTGTAGCGCAAGCTTATATATTTCTCCTCCTCCAATGATAAACGGCTCTTTATCATTATTTTTTTTTGCAATTTCTATCGCTTTTTTTATTGAATCTACTACTAAGCAATCTTGTGCAATATAATTTCTATTTCTAGTAATTATAATATTAGTTCTGTTAGGAAGTGGTCTATATTTATGTGGTATAGATTCAAAATTTTTACGTCCCATTATCACATGATGATTTTTTGTTGTTTCTTTAAAAAAATTCATGTCAATTGGAAGGTTCCATATTAGATCGTTATCTTTACCAATAACATTGTTTTCACATGCAGCTACTATTATTGAAACTCTCATGATGTTTTTGTCATTTTATATTTAACACCTCTTTTTTCTAAATAATCTTTAATTTCTTTAAAGTGATTGCCAAGAAATTCTGGCGGAGAGATACCTATTTGATTATATTTTTGATTTATAACCAAGTTCGCAACAGCTGTGCATGTAAATCCAGTAGTTCTAGCCATAGATATAGTATCATCTTTAAATTTATCTAACAAATTATATTGATATTGTACTTGTTTATCATTTTCAAGCCCTTTTATAATTATTCTCATTACAGTAAAATCTTTATCACCTTCTTTCATTTTCCATTTTGGAAATAATAATTTAGCAGTCATATCTATTGGTCGTATTTTATGACCATTTACATCAATTTCATCATATGAAAAGAATCCACTTTCTCTAAGAACTTTTAAATATTCAACACATCCAGGATATCTTAAAGTTTTTTCAATCATATTTGGAACATGAGGCATAGTTTTTATTAATGTTCTCAAACCATCAGAGTTCCAGCTTTCTAGTGTGCCTATATCTTTAAAATTTACTAGCTCAGTATCAGAAAGGGCTTCTTTGATTATTAGTGATGAGTTTTGAACGTATCTAGCAGGCCGGATATATTCTTCAATTACATCAATTGGGGAGAATACCGCTTGGTATTCATATGGCCATTCTCTTTTTTCAGGTAATCCTCCAACTAAGCATTCATAGTCAGTTATTTTCATGTTTTTATCATGATAACCAAAAATAATATTTCCCATTCCTGGAGCTACTCCACAATCCATTATCGCAATTACTTTATTTTGTTTTGCCAATTTATCAAGACCAAAAGGATCTTCGGGATAAAAGGAAATGTCAACAATATTTTTTTTAGATTCAATTACATCTTTCATCATTTTATAGCCTATAAATCCAGGAACAGCTCCAATGACTAAATCGAAATCACCTATTAGTGATTTTAGTTTTTTTGTATTTGAAATGTCTGCACAAATAGTTTTTATACTCGTTAATTTACTTAAATTCTCCTTTGATATATCTACGCACGTTACATCGTGGTTCATTGCTAAATCTCTAGCCATTACACCACCTACTAAACCCGCCCCCAAAACAATTATATTTGCCATTACACTGCTACTTTTCCTTTTATATGTGGATGATATTCATAATCAAACAATTCAAAATCATCAAATTTGAAATCAAAGATATCTTTTACAACTGGATTTATTTTCATTTTTGGTAACTTTTTACAGTCTCTTGATAATTGTAATTCGACCTGTTCAAAGTGATTAGTATAAATATGAGCATCACCTAAAGTGTGTATAAATTCTCCAAGTTTAAGATTACAAACTTGTGCTATCATCATTGTAAGTAAAGCATATGAAGCAATGTTGAAAGGAACTCCTAAAAAAATATCTGCACTTCTTTGATACAGCTGACATGATAGTTTGTTATTTGCTACATAAAACTGGAAAAAAGCGTGGCAGGGAGGTAAAGCCATCTGATCAATTTCTCCAACATTCCATGCGCTGACAATAATTCTTCTACTATTTGGGTTATTTTTTAATGCACTTATTGTTTGTTGAATCTGATCAATGTGTTTGCCATCTGGTGTTGGCCAGCTTCTCCACTGATATCCATATACATGACCAAGGTCTCCTTTTTCATCTGCCCATTCATCCCAAATACGAACTCCATTATCTTTCAGATATTTAATATTAGTATCGCCCTTTAAAAACCAAAGTAGTTCATGGATGATAGACTTTAAATGTAGTTTTTTAGTGGTAACACAAGGGAACCCCTCAGACAAATCAAATCGCATTTGATAACCAAAGATACTCTTAGTGCCTGTACCTGTCCTATCTTCTTTCAGCGTGCCTTCTTGCATCACTTTATCCATTAAATCTAAATATTGTCTCATTTATTTAATTTATTTATTAAGTTTATTTATGTCAAGTTTTATAAAATAGTTCCTTCTAACTTTTTGATTAAAAATTATACTTCACAACATAAAATTAAACAATCATTCCCACAATTACTGCAGTAAATAATGATGCTAATGTCCCAGCTAATAAAGCTAAAAACCCCAGTTTAGATAAATCTCTTTTTCTAGAAGGGGCAAGAGCACCTATTCCTCCAATTTGAATTCCAATAGAGGCAAAATTGGCGAAGCCACATAAGATATATGTAGCAATGATAATAGATTTATACTCTACAAAAGCTCCTACGCTTTTCATCTCTCCCAAAGATACATAAGCTACAAATTCATTTAGTACAGTTTTTTCTCCTAATAACTGTCCTACCAGAAACATATCTTCTTTACATACGCCCATTAGCCAAGCTAAGGGGGCCCCTAGATATCCAAGAATCATATTTAAAGATAACTCAGAATACTGCGTGTTTTCAGCTATTAAAGAATTTATAGTTGTCCAATGTCCGATTTTCTGAAGCACAAAGTTAGACATAGATATTAAAGCAATAAATACTAATAGCATTGCTCCAACATTTACTGCTAACTTAATTCCGTCTGTTGTTCCTTTAGATATTGCTTCTAAAGCATTAGTTCCGATATTTTCTTCAGAAAGCTCAATCTTTTCTTCAAACTTTTCTTCTTCCGGCCATAATATTTTTGCTGCAATAACCGCTGCTGGAGCAGACATTACAGAAGCGGCTAATAAATGCTTTGCAAACATTATTTGTTGCGTAGGGTTATCGCCTCCTAAAAAGCCAATGTAAGCTGCTAATACACCACCAGCTATAGTAGCCATCCCTCCGCTCATTAGACATAAAATTTCTGACATTGTCATTTTATTTAAATAGGGTTTAACTAAAAGTGGTGATTCGGTTTGACCTAAAAATATGTTTCCAGCAGCAGCAACACTTTCTGGACCAGAAAGTCCCATAGATTTTTTCATAATCCAAGCAAATCCATAAATAATTTTTGGGATAATTTTCCAATAGTAAAACAAAGATGTTAAAGCAGAAAAGAATATTACAGTGGGTAATATCATCACAACAAAATTCACTAGTGGAGATTCAATAATGCCGCTACTAAATGATCTAAATAAAAACATAGTGCCATCTTGAGTAAAAGAAATAATTTTTGTAAATATTTTTCCAATGAATTCAAATGATGAAGAAACAAAAGGTACTTTCAAAACAAGAACAGCAAAAATTATTTGAATTATCAAACCTTTTATAATTAAATTCCAGTCGATAGCCTTTTTGTTTCTACTAAATAAGAATGAGATAAATAATAGTGCTGAAATTCCTAACATCCCTCTAAAGATTGAGTTAATTGAAAATCCACTTGAGTGTTTGTATGATTTTATTTCGTCAATTTTTTTATTATCCTTGATAAATGTGTAGTTAATTTTATTTTCAGAAAGAATTAGTTGATTTTGTTTGACTTTTATTTTATACGTACGTATGGTATCAATGTCTAAAAGATGCTGATAATCAGGAGCTTTTTCACCTGATAATCTTTTGTTTAAATAATAAAATGTAAGATCTAGTTTACTTGAATCTAAAGACCATCTACCTCTTTTATATTTTTTTACCTCTTTGAGTTCATATAAAAAAGTTCCATCTTCATTAATAAGCATATAGTCATCTTGTGCTATTGGTATTAAATTTTTATTACTTGAATTCTCAGAGGATTTAATATTTTTAAAAATCCATTTACCTGCAATGTCAATAGAAAATAAATTTGTATTGTAGAATATGAATAATGAGATAATAAATATTTTTTTCATTTATTTTTTTCTCTTTTCTTAATTTCATCTCTAATTTTTGAAGCTTTCTCATAGTCTTCTTCTTCAATAGCAATATTTAGTAATTCTTTAAGTTTTTTCAGACTAATTGTAACGGATTTTTTAGCTTTTTTGCCTTTGATATCTATAGATTTATCTGCTTGTCTTGAACTATTTATAATTATACCTGCTCGTGTTAAAATATCTTCGTATGTAAAAATAGGGCACTTATATCTTAATGCAATTGCAATTGCATCTGATGTTCTTGCATCTATTATTTCTTCCTGGCCAGTATTATTGTTCTTACAATAAAATGCAGCATGAAATATACCTTCAATTAATGTGTGAATTACTACTTTTTGGACAGTTAAATTAAATTTATCTCCTATTTTTTTAAATAAGTCATGTGTTAGAGGTCTATTTTGTTTAGAAGATCCTTCAAGAGCTATTGCAATAGAGCGAGCTTCGCACCATCCAATAACAATTGGTAATTGTCTTTTACCAGTTAATTCATTCAATATCAAAACGTATGCGTTGTTTTGAGAATCACTTTGTTTAATGGCTGAAATATCTAGTTGAATCAAATCCAAACTATCTTATTTTTTTTATTTCTTCAATCAACTTTGGAACTACTTCAAAAGCATCACCTACTATTCCGTAGTCCGCAGATTTGAAGAAAGGAGCTTCAGGGTCAGTGTTAATTACTACCATTACTTTTGAGGAGTTAACACCTGCCAAATGTTGTATAGCACCAGATATACCTATTGCAAAATATAGATTAGGAGCAACAGCTTTACCAGTTTGCCCAACGTGTTCATCGTGAGATCTCCATCCAATATCAGAAACAGGCTTGGAGCATGCTGTTGCAGCACCTAAAGTTTCTGCTAAATCTTCTATCATTTTCCAGTTTTCAGGTCCCTTTAGTCCTCTACCTGCAGAAACAATAATTTCAGCCTCTGCCAATGATAATTTTCCGCTTGCGATCTTCTGATCTTTAAAGTTAATGTGACTTGAAGCATTAACTTTATGTTTTTCAATCTTACAATTTTTATTATTTTCAATAACACCAAATGAATTTGAAGCTAACATGATAATAGCTTTACTTGAGTTAATTTTTACTTTTTCTATTGCCTTACTCGAAAAAGATTTACGCTTCAAAGTCAAAGGACTTATGTTAGAGGGTAGTTCAATTATATTAGAAACTATACCAGCTTTAATTTTTGCACTAAGTCTTGAAGCAATCATTTTGGAAGTGTTTGTAGTTGCAAATACAATGATATTTGCATCAATACTATTTTCTGCTAAGAAACTACTTGTCGCTTCACTATCTCCTTTTTCAATTTGGTTGCAGGCAAGTACTTTTTCAGCTCCATATTTACCTAATTTTTCTAACTCATCATTACTCTCTTCTCCAAATGCAATAGCAATAACTTCTGATGAATACATTTTTGCTATTTCACTAGCGTAAGAAAGAGCTTCAAATGTACTTTTTCTAAATTTTCCTTCCCAACTTTCTGTATAAACTAATATTGACATTTTCTTTTATTTTAAATTACTTTAGCTTCATTTTGAAGTAATGAAACTAGCTCAGATATATTTTCATTAGAAATAATTTTACAATCACCCCTTTCACTTGGTTTTTCAAAACTTATTGATTCAGTTAAAACCTCATTCATTTTAGGTTCAATTACCAAAAGAGGTTTTGTTCTTGCTTGCATGATTCCTCGCATGTTTGGTATTCGCAGTTCAGATTCTTCAACTAATCCTTTTTGACCTCCTATAACTATTGGTAAATCAATTTCAAGATTTTCTTTTCCACCATCAATCTCTCTGTAAAGATTTGCGGTATTTTGAGTTATACTTAATCCGTTGCAAGCGTTTACAAACGGCAGATTTGTTATTTCAGCAATTATTCCTCCAACGACTCCTCCATTATAGTCACTGGATTCTTTACCACAGATAATAAGATCAAATGTATTTTCACTGATATAGTTGCTAATTTCAACTGCTGTTGAATAACTATCTTTAGGAGACATATTCACTCTTACAGCTTCATCTGCACCAATTGCAAGAGCTTTTCTTATAACAGGTTCTATGTTCGATTCTCCTACAGTTATTGTAGTTACTTTACCTCCATGTTTTTCTTTTAACATTATTGCTTTTGTTAATCCAAATTCATCATAGGGGTTAATTACAAACTGTACGCCTGAAGAATCAAATTTGCTCCCATTATCTGAAAAATTAATTTTTGTTGTGGTATCAGGTACGCTACTGATACAAACTAAAATATTCATTTTTTTTTTGTTTATGTTATTAATAAAGCAAATTTAATTAAAATGCTGCAAATAGAAATATTAATATTAATTTAAATATCAGAAGATTAATAATATTTGGCTATCTAATATTTCATTTATTTAAAAAGATTATTTTTGCAACCATCTTAATAAAAAGTTTAATATAAAATTAATAAAATGGAGTCATTTATGATTTATATACCAGCTATTTTAGCAGTAGTTGGATTAGTATATATGTTGGCAAAAAGATCTTGGGTAATGAAACAAGATGCTGGCGATGGTAAAATGAAAGAAATTTCTGATTACATTTATGAAGGAGCATTAGCTTTTTTAAGAGCTGAGTATAAATTATTGTCAATTTTTGTATTGATTGTTAGTGCTTTACTCTTTTTAGTTTCAACAATAGTAGAAACAACACATTGGATGATAGTAATTGCTTTTGTCTTTGGAGCTATTTTTTCAGCTTTTGCAGGTAATATAGGGATGAAGATTGCTACAAGAACTAATGTTAGAACAACTCAGGCAGCTAAAACATCTTTACCAAAAGCATTAAAAATTTCTTTTGGCGGAGGTACTGTTATGGGATTAGGTGTTGCTGGACTGGCTGTGCTGGGTTTAACTGGTTTTTTCATCTTCTTTTTCAATTACTTTTCAGGATTAGAAAATGCGATGTTAGTTACTTTAGAAGCATTAGCCGGTTTCTCATTAGGGGCTGAATCTATCGCATTATTTGCTCGTGTTGGAGGAGGAATTTATACAAAAGCAGCAGATGTTGGTGCAGATTTAGTTGGTAAAGTAGAAGCTGATATTCCTGAAGATGATCCTAGAAATCCAGCGACAATTGCAGATAATGTTGGTGATAACGTTGGTGATGTTGCAGGAATGGGGGCTGATTTATTTGGATCTTATGTCGCTACTGTTTTAGCTGCTATGTTGCTTGGTTATTATTTAATTGAAGATATGACAAGTACAGCTTTTGAACAAGTGGGAGGGATTCTTAATGGGGCTATACTACTACCTATGGCAATAGCAGGAGCAGGAATTATTATATCTGCGATAGGAACTATGCTAGTAAAAATCAAAGATAACAATGCAAAGGAAAATAAAGTAATGGCTGCATTAAACGTAGGAAATATTACCTCCATTGTATTAGTTGCAATATCAAGTTATTTTTTGACAGTTTACATGTTACCTAAAACAATGATAATGAACTTCTTTGGTGAAGGGATGATCGAGTTTACTTCACTAGATGTTTTTTATGCTTCATTAGTTGGTTTGGTAGTAGGTGGTCTAATTTCATCAGTAACAGAGTATTATACAGGCCTTGGGAAAAAACCAATACTAAAAATTGTTCAACAATCAAGTACAGGGGCAGCTACAAACATAATTTCTGGATTAGCAACAGGGATGATTTCAACTTTCCCATCAGTTTTACTGTTTGCTGGAGCAATTTGGGCATCTTATGAATTTGCTGGTTTTTATGGTGTTGCAATGTCTGCATCAGCAATGATGGCAACAACAGCGATGCAGTTAGCAATTGATGCTTTTGGTCCAATATCGGATAATGCGGGTGGAATAGCTGAGATGAGTGAGCAGGATCCTATTGTAAGAGAAAGAACAGATATTTTAGATTCAGTTGGAAATACCACAGCAGCAACTGGAAAAGGCTTTGCAATAGCTTCGGCAGCTTTGACATCTCTTGCTTTATTCGCTGCATACGTAACATTTACAGGAATTGATGGGATTAATATTTTTAAAGCTCCTGTATTAGCTATGCTTTTTGTTGGAGGTATGGTTCCTGTTGTGTTTTCTGCACTTGCAATGAATGCTGTGGGAAAGGCAGCAATGGAAATGGTGTATGAAGTAAGGAGACAGTTTAAAGAAATTGCCGGAATCATGAAAGGAAAAGGTAAGCCAGAATATGATAAATGTGTAGATATTTCAACAAAAGCATCACTAAAAGAAATGATGGCTCCTGGACTAATGACAATTTTGTTTCCATTAGCTATCGCATTTCTACCTATGATTTTTGGTATGGATAATAAAGAAATTGCTGAAATGCTAGGTGGATATATGGCTGGTGTTACAGTAAGTGGAGTTTTATGGGCAATTTTTCAAAACAATGCTGGAGGAGCTTGGGATAATGCAAAAAAATCTTTTGAAGCTGGAGTGGAAATTAATGGGGAGATGACTTATAAAGGATCAGAAGCGCACAAGGCGTCTGTAACAGGAGATACTGTTGGAGACCCTTTTAAAGATACATCTGGCCCTTCCATGAACATTTTAATAAAACTGACTTGTTTAATAGGATTAGTTGTTGCTCCAATTTTAGGATCTCATTCTTCTGCAAGTAATGTAGATGATCAAGTAACAGAAGACTTAGGAATAGAATTAAGTATGGAGCAAGAAGCTATGAAATATGTAGAAGATTGTGTGTGTCCACAAATTGAATTGGACAAAGAAATACAAATTAAATCAGATGAGCTCCTGAAAAAATATCCAACAGATAGTGAGGATTTTGAAAAATTGAGAAATCTTATTATGCAATATGCGCAAGAAAAAAATTGTGTGCAATAGGTCATTTTAAATTTTTATATACACTAAAAAAGCCGAGAAAATATTTTCTCGGCTTTTTAATTTAAATGAAAGATCTCTAAGATTAAAACAGACCATTTATTTTCGCATCTATTTTCTCAATGACTTTGCTTAAATCTTCATCTTTTTCTGCATAATCTAAATTGTCAACATCGATAATAAGTAAATTACCTTTGTCATATTCTCCAATCCAGGCTTCGTAACGCTCATTCAGTCTAGTTAAGTAATCTAATCTAATACTATTTTCGTACTCTCTACCTCTCTTTTGTATTTGTTCAACTAAAATAGGTACACTTGCTCTTAAGTATATCAGTAAGTCAGGACCATCAATAAATCCATCCATTAGATTAAAAATTTCCATATAGTTCTCAAAATCTCTTGTACTCATCAAACCCATATGGTGAAGGTTAGGGGCAAATATTTTTGCGTCCTCATATATTGTTCTGTCTTGAATGTAACTTTTTTTGCTATTCTTAATAGAGATTATTTGTCTAAATCGGCTATTTAAGAAATATACCTGCAAATTAAATGACCATCTCTGCATATCTTTATAGAAATCGTTTAAATATGGATTGTTTTCTACATCTTCGTAGTGTGCTTCCCATTTGTAATGTTTTACTAACTTAGTTGTTAAGGTTGTTTTGCCAGATCCGATATTTCCTGCTATAGCTATATGCATTTTTATAATTTTTTACTAAAATAAAAAAAGAATTATTTTAAATGAATATTAATTGTTATTTGTGTTTTGATTTGTTGAAAACTTATTTTTTATTGTGATAATTTCTTCAGCAATAATTCTGCTTTCATTCAATCTAGGGATTTTATTTTGTCCTCCAAGACGTTTATTTTGTTTTAGCCATTTGTAAAATTCTTTATTTTGAAGAATTATAACCTCTGGAAATTTTAGAATAAGATTGTCTGTTCTTTTTGCTTCATAATCTGAGTTAAGTTTTTTTAGAGTATCATCAATTTCTTTCATAAATAATCTAATGTTTGAAGGTTTTTTTTCAAACTCAATAAGCCATTGGTGACCCCCAGAATTATTAGCAATAAAAACAGGCGCTACTGTGTAATCATTTATAGAACAGTTATGTTTTTTGCATGCTTCACTTACTGCTTGGTCGGTATTATGAACCATTAGTTCTTCACCAAACGTATTAATACAGCTTTTTGTCCTTCCAGCAATTTTTATTCTAAATGGAGAAATAGAAGTGAACTCTATAATATCTCCAATCATATATCTCCAAAGTCCTGCATTTGTTGACATAATTAGTGCATATTTTTTACCCAATTCAACATGCTTTAAATCAATTGCGGACATATCACCTTTTCTATATTTTTCTATATCAAGAAACTCATAAAATATTCCATAATCAAGCATGAGTAGCATGCCTTTTGATACAGACTGATCTTGAACAGCAATAAAGCCCTCAGATGCGTTATAGTTTTCTAAGTAGTTCATTTTTTTACTTGGAATAAGCTCTTCAAACTGTTTTTTATATGGTTCAAAGTTGACTCCTCCATGCATATATAATTCTAGATTAGGCCATAATTCAGAAATATTTTTTGCTCCACTTAAAGCTAAAACTCGCTTTAATAATATGAGCATCCATGATGGAACACCTGTTAAGCTTGTTATATTTTCACTAATAGCTTGATGAGCAATCTTATTTAATTTCTCATCCCATTCTTTCATAAGTGCAGTTTCTAAATCTGGCACTCTATGATAGCTTACCCAAAATGGAAATTCGTTCAATAATATTGCAGAAAGGTCTCCTTCTTGAATTTTTTCTTTTGAAAATTTATCTAGAGATCCTCCAAGCATTAGGCCTTTCCCATTATACAAGTCACTCTTGGGAAAATTATTTTCATAAAGAGAAAGCATATCTTTACCCGCTTTAAAATGACATTCTTGTAAACATTCATCTGTTACTGGAATATATTTACTTTTACTATTTGTAGTACCTGAAGATTTTGCAAATCGTTTTATTTTACCAGGCCATAATACATCAGTATCTCCATTTCTTATTTTATTTATATAATTAGCTAATTCTTCATATTTTCTTATAGGAACATTTTTTTTAAAGCTGTTGTAATCAGAAATTTCATTAAAATTATGTTCTTTACCAAAAGAGGTTTTTTTACCTTTTTTAACTAAATATTTTAAAATCTCACTTTGGCAATCAAAAGGATTGCTAATAAATTTATAAATATTTTTAATACGTTTTTGTATTACTAAAGAAAGTATGGAGTTTTTAACTGAGAAGTTAGCCAATTTTGTAAATTTAAGGGCTGAAAAATACAAAATTATGTTGAGAGATTCACTAAAAAAAATGAGTACTGAATTATTAGATGTTGTAAATTATCAACTCAACATTAATGGTAAGAATCATTTGATGAATGATTATTTAGAAAAAAAAATAAAAATTTCTTGGAAGGGGTTAGTTATATGTCATTGTGGAAAAGAAATGAGAAAATTTTTTCGTTCAGGATTTTGCTATAATTGTTATTGGACGTTACCACAAGCATCCCCAAGTATCTTTAAGCCTGAACTATGTACTGCTCACCTTGGTATTGAAGAGCGAGATCTTACCTGGGAAAAAGAGTTTCAGCTGACAACCCATTATGTGTATTTAGCTAATTCTTCTGGTATTAAGGTAGGAATAACAAGAGCAAGTCAAGGTGTAGTTAGATGGATGGATCAGGGAGCTAGTCAAGCTATTTTATTAGCCAAGGTTCCAAACAGAAGATTTTCTGGAGACATTGAAGTTGCATTAAAACCCTATGTCTCAGACAAAACCAATTGGCGGAAAATGCTTTCTGGAGAACCTAATACAGTTGACTTAGTTAAGTTTAAACATCAGTTGGTTAAACATGTGCCTTCAAAACTAAAAAAATATATACTAGATGATGATTATGTAACTGAAGTAAGATATCCTGTACAACAATATCCAAAAAAAATCAAGAGTGTTAAACTTGAAAAAAGTAGCACTATTGAAGGGTTATTATTAGGAATTAAGGGTCAGTATTTAATCTTAGATCAGGACAGAGTATTTAACGTGCGTTCACATGAAGGATTTGTTGTTGATTTCTCTGTTATGGATTAATTCAATACAAACTATTTTAATTCAATAACATATGGTATTCTTGCTTGAATTTTATCTTGGGATAATAAATCTTCAATAGTTTTTATTAATCTAATATTAATCCCTAACTTTTGAATCAATAAATTAGAGATCGTCGTCTCTTCTCCAACATTTAATACTAAATCAATTAAAAAATCCTTTTTCCTTGGTAAAGAGATTATTTGATATTTTTTAATTTTAGCTAAATCACATGCAACATTTATTGCCTCCTCCAACCCACCATGCGAATCTATTAGGCCTATTGATTTTGCATCAACTCCGCTCCATACTCTACCTTGACCAATTTTATCAACTTCTTTTTTTGTCATTTCTCTTCCTGCTGATACCTTAGATATAAAAGTGTTGTATGTTTCTTCTACTCCTTTTTGAATTTTTTTTCGTTCAAATTCTGTTAGTGCTCTATTAATACCCATATCAGCAGATTTGTGTGTATTAACTGTGTCAATTGATATCCCAATTTTATTTTTATAAAAATTTTGTAGATTCGGTATCATTCCAAAAACACCTATTGAACCTGTGAGTGTAGTTGGATTTGCAACAATATGATCAGCTTCACACGCAATATAATACCCTCCACTTGCTGCGTAGTCACCCATAGAAACAACAAATGGTTTTTTAATTAATTGAGTTTCTCTCCATATCACATCAGATGCCAAAGCACTACCACCTCCAGAATTTATACGTAAAATAATTGCTTTAATATTTTTATCCTCTCTTGCTTTTTTAATTGCTTTGGCAGTAGTTATTGATCCAATACTTGTTTCATTACCCTTACCCATATCTATTGTGCCTGTAGCATAAATAATAGCGATTTTGTTAGAGCTACTTTTCTTGTTTTTATTTTTAACTTCATTATATTTTGTTAGAGAAACTAAATTTAATTTTTTCTCTTTTGTAATAGAAATAAGTTTTTTTTCTAATTGATCTTGATAAATCAATCCATCAACATATCCAAGATCAAGACATTTTTTTGCATTTTCTAGACTTAAATTATTTGTATGCTGATTTATTAACTCTGTAGACAGCTTTCTCTCTTTGGCAATACTTGAAATAATATTATTTGATAGAGAATTAACCAATAATGACATTTGTTCTCTATTTTCATCACTCATTTCATTTAAAGTAAATGGTTCAACAGCGCTTTTGAATTTACCATGTCTTATAATTTGTATATCTATGTCAAGTTTTTCTAGTAAATCTTTGTAAAACATTTGAGATATAGAAAATCCTTTAAGCTCTACAATTCCGGCTGGATTTAAATAAATTTCATCAGCAATAGAAGCTAAATAATAGGCTGTTTGTGAGTATACTTCTGAATACGCGATGATAGGTTTTTTTGAGGATTTAAAATCCAATAGTTTATTTCTTATCTCTTCAATTTGTGATAATCCTGCATTAACATAAGCGGTATTAATATAAATAGCTTTAATATTATCATCCTTTTTGGCTTTTTCAATATTATCTAATATTTCTTTGAGTTCAATTGATTTTGACGTGTTTCCACTTAAATTAAACTCTTCAAAAGGATTGTCTGTTGATCTTTCAACTACATTAAAATCTGATAAATTTATTTTTAAAATACTGTTTTTTTTAATTTCAAAATCATTATCAGGTATTATTAAAGTGATTATCCCTACTAAAAATAATATAAAAATTAGAGAAGAGATAATTGTCCCTAATATATTTGTAAGTAATCCTTTAAAAAATGATTTCATAGATATATAAATTTGGTTGATAAAAATACAACATTTTAATTTTTAAGTTCTTTCTTTCTTTCTATATTTGATTAATTTTAATGTAATGAATAAACTTTTTTTACAACTTGGTAGTAATTTGGGTGACAGAGTGCAGATGATTAAAGATGCCACTAACTTTATAAATGAAAAATTAGGCAAAGTTTTATCTGCATCCAAAATTTATGAAAGTGATCCGTGGAGGGTAGATGGTCAGCAAAACTATTTAAATCAAATACTTGAAGTAAACTCATTGTTATCACCCAAAGAAGCGTTAAAAACTATTCTAAGCATAGAAAATGAATTAGGTAGAGTAAGAATTGAAAAGTGGGGAGAACGTCTGATAGATATTGATATTATTTTTTTTAATAATGAAATTATTGAGACTTTTGATCTATGTATACCACATAAACATATGCACGAAAGAAATTTTGTTTTAATTCCTTTAAATGAAATTGTACCCAAATATGTTCATCCAAAATATAATAAATCAGTCGCTGATTTGTTGCATGAATCTAAAGATACTGAAAATGTAGTTGAATATGCAATATAATCATATTGCAATTGAGGGAAATATAGGTAGTGGAAAAACTACATTAGCAGGAATGTTAGCTGCTGACTATAATGTAAGACTAATTCTGGAAAAATTCGCTGATAATCCTTTTTTACCGAAATTTTATAAAGAACCTGAAAAAAATGCATTCCCATTAGAGCTTTTTTTTATGGCAGAAAGATATCACCAGCTAAAAAGTAATAAAGAACAAGACTTATTTCAGCCTCAAAAAATTTCGGATTATTTTTTTGTTAAATCAAAATTATTTGCCCAAAACAATCTTAAGGATGATGAGAGACAACTTTTTAATAGATTCTTTGAAATTATTTTTTCTTCACTACCTAGCCCTGATTTAGTGGTTTATTTATATTCAAGTATTGAAAGGTTAAGAAAAAATATTATTAAAAGAGGAAGGGATTTTGAACAAGATATCTCAGACAAGTATTTAGAAAATATTCAGCATAATTATCTCGACTATTTAAGAAAACAACATCATTTTCCTGTCCTTATGCTTGATGTTTCAGACGTTGATTTTGTTAAGCAAAAAGATGTATATGATTCAATCAAAGAGCTAATTAATAATAACTATGACATAGGTATTCATCGTAAAGAATTATAAATAAAATCATTATGTAAAAAAAAACAGCTTCATTTAAAGCTGTTTTAATTTTTAGTATATGAGTTTTATTAATTGATTAAATTCTTAAACTCTTCATTATCACGAAGGTTGAAAAATTCTAAATCATTAGCAGCTTCACTTTTTAACGAACTATCAGAATTTATTGCTTGTTTAAGATATCTGATTACTTCACTATTATTTCCTTGTCTTGCTGCTGCAATAGCGTTTATGTAGTTATCTTCACATCTAAGATCATAATTTCCATTAAGTATGTTAGCTAATACGGCATTATATGAATTATTTCCTTTATAGAATCTGACAGCTTTTGCGTATTCTCCTTGCTTGATATCAAGTACAGCTTGATTCTTTTCTGAAGCACTTCCTTCGTTAAATAGTTGTTGAGCTCTATCTAATTCCCCTTTTATTGCAGCAATTATTCCTCTATTAATTAAAATATCACTTTGTATTCCACCTATATCCTCTGCTTTATCTAAATGTGAAACAGCACTAGAAAGATCTCCTTCATTAATAAATAAGCATGCTATGTTATTATAACCTCTCCAGTCATTGTGAAGCTCTACTGCTTTAGAATATATATTTACAATAGTTTCATTATCTGAAAACAGATTTGCAGCATGTAATAATTCTTTTATATCTAATTCTTCAGCACTTGTTGTCGCCAAAGATGCTATTTCTTCATCTGTTCTTTTCGGCTCAAAAGATCTAATAATAATTGTTGCTTTTCTGAGTTGAGGTAAGATATCATCTTCAATAGCATCATAAACTTCTGCTAAATCTCTAATTCTCTGCTCTCTTACTTCAACATCTTCAATGTTGTTGACAATTCTATTTATTCTTCCTTTGTCTTTTATGTTTGATGCATCTACTAGGCTTTCAAACCCCATCCAGTCTTCTCCAACTGATGTAAGTGTGTACAAGTCATTATTTCTTGCTCCGTCAAATTTTAAAGATCTGAGAAGTTGTTTTGTATAATTTACAGTGCTTTTCATTCTTCTTTCAGAAACATTATCATTTAAGTTTACTTTTCCTTCAGGAGAAGCATATGAAATAATTTCTATAGAATGAGTCTTGTATCCGTTTTTAGCAAAATCTTTTAAATCTTTAATGTCATCTTTACTTTTTTCTGTTGTTCTAATATTTGACTGATTTACTAAAAAATAAATTGTTGCGGTTTTCTCAAGAATTGTTTCATATTCATAACCATCATTTTTATTTGCAAGATCATAGTCTTCTTCAACTCTTGTAGATGTAGCGATTACCCCTTTAGCAATATTTACTGGGCCTAATATTTTTTCTTTGTCTTTTAGTCTAGCTACTGCTCGAAGCTCTAAATTAGAATTAAACATTTCTTCTGTATACTTAATGTCATCAGCGTAACTGAAATTCCCCCCGGTAGAATTAAAAATTGTAGCTTCTCCACCTGTAGCTTGTTCACCCTGTACAGTTATTGTTTTAAATGAAGTTTCACCTCCTTCATATACAAGAACAGGTGTAAAGTCAACAGTTGCTTTTTTTATAAAGTATTTTGGTTGAAATGACGCTTCAAACGAAAGGGCAACTTTACCTGCATGGGTTTCTAGTGTAGGAGGAGCTGTTGTAAAGCTTGTTGTATCATATTTTTTTGCCATTTGCTCAAGTCCACAAGCACTTAAAACTATTGATGCCAACAGAATATAAAATGTACTTTTCATATTTTTTTAGGTTTATTAATAATTTATGCAAATTTAAACAAATAAAATACCTTTTTGTTGTGTATATTTCTAGTTTATGCACAATAGTTGTTAGTAATTTTTTGATATTGAAACAATTAATTAGATTTGCATGAATTAATTTGTTTGTTATGAAAAAATGTTTAGTAATTAGTTTTTTGTTTTTTTATGCTAACTTGTTTTTAGTTGATGCTCAAGAAAATGATATTGCTGATGTAATGAACAATAATTTATTTAATAATTCCAAATCGAATGAAAGTAGAGTGTTAAACTTTGATTCACAAATATTTAAAGGCTGGACAATGGGTATAAGTTATGGTTTAACAAGATTTAAAGGAGATATTGCCCAATACGATCACTACCCAGCTTATCAAGAGGTTGGGAATTTCTATGAATTAAAAACTGCAGCTTCATTAAGTTTAATTAAGAGGATTAACCCATTATATTCTTTTTCACTTGAAGCAGTTCAAGGAAAATTTGCTGGTTTAAGAAGAGTAGATCAATATGTTGGATTGAATGTTTTTGATCCTTACAATAATTATGAAGGCAGAGGTGATAAATTTGTTGCTAATTTTAGTGAAATAGATTTGCTATTGTTTATTAACTTAGACAATACTATGTCTTATTTTTCGCATTATCCAAAATTTAATGAGGTTAATTTATTTGCAAAAGTAGGAATTGGGTATAATATTTTTAGGTCTGTAAGAAGAAATTTGTATTCTGACAGTTATATATATAGTTACGGTTATGAAGATGAAGGTAATAATATTATTGATACTGAATATGGGACAGATAAAAAATCATTTTTTAATCAAACTAGTGAAACTGTTTATGTTTATGGTCTTAGAGCAGATTATAAGTTAAATGATAGAATAAATTTGCACTTAGATTATACAGTTAGAAATGCATTTGGAGATAAATGGGATGCCTCAATTATGAGTACTCAAAATGAAACTGATAATTTTGCTTTTATTTCTTTTGGATGTACTTTTAAAATAGGAAATCATGATTACAGTAGTGAATGGAGTAGTCCTTTAGATGCAATTAAACAAAATATTTCAAGCTTAAATGTAGAAATTGAAGGATTTACTGAAGATGCTGATAATGACGGAGTTTCAGATGCATTTGATAAAGATCCCAATACACCTATAGGAGTACCAGTAGATGGAGCAGGTAAATCATTAGATGTTGATATGGATGGTGTGCCAGATTACAGAGATGCAGATCCATTTTCTAACAGAGGTGCTATTGTAGATAATAATGGAGTGGAATATGATGATGATAATGATGGAGTTCCAAATATTAAAGATTTAGAAACTAATACCCCAATAGGGCACATGGTTAATCAGTTTGGTATTAGTATTGGTAATAGTTTTACAAATGAAAGTGTAATTTATTTTCCCTCTATTTATTTTGATGTGGGAAGTGTACAGATTAATCCATCAAACCAAAATAAATTAGCAACGATAGCTATCCTATTAAAAAATAATAAATTTTTAAAGTTAAATGTAATTGGTCACACTGACAAGAGTGGTAGTCAAAATAATAATAAAGTGTTGGGACTAAAAAGAGCAAATACGGTAATTAATTATTTGGTGTCAAATTTTAATATTTCTGCTGATCAACTCTTTGCTATAAGCATGGGAGAAGAAAATCCACTTCAATTAGATCACAACTTGTTAAAAGATCAAGAACAAAATAGCATTAGAAATGATAAATTATACATTAATAGGAGAGTTGATTTTGAAATTAGAAACTAACTATTAATTTTTTGCCAAAGGTCCCAAACAACAATTCCACATGCAATTGAAATATTTAAAGAATGTTTTGTGCCGAATTGGGGTATTTCAATAATTGAATCACAATTATTTATCACATTTTGATCAACACCATAAACTTCATTACCAAAAATAACTGCTATTGGTTTTTCAGGTATTTTATAATTATTTAACATAGTAGAGTTATTAGTTTGTTCAACTGCAGCAATATGATAATTAAGGTTTTTTAATTTATTTATTGCTTGAATAGTTTCTTTTTCATATTCCCAGCAAACACTTGTAGATGAACCTAATGCCACTTTTCTTATTTCTTTATGTGGAGGTATTGTTGTGATACCACATAAAATTATTTTTTCAATTAAAAAGGCATCAGCTGTTCTAAATAATGACCCAACATTTAGTCCACTTCTTACATTATCAACTACAATAGTAATTGGTGTTTTTTTACTTTTTTTAAACTCTTCAACTGTGATTCTTTGTAAATCTTCGTTTTTTAACTTACGCATCTGCTATATTTGCTACAAAATTAAATAATAAATTTTTGAAAGCTAAGAAAGTTAAAAAAGTTACTCCTTTAATGAAGCAGTACAATGCTATTAAGTCAAAGCATGCTAGCGCTTTATTATTATTTAGAGTCGGAGATTTTTATGAAACTTTTGGTCAAGATGCAATTAAAGCTTCAAAAATATTAGGTATTGTGCTTACCAGTAGAAACAATGGTGATTCAAATATAGAACTAGCAGGTTTTCCTCACCACGCATTAGATACTTATTTGCCTAAGCTAGTAAGAGCGGGTGAAAGAGTTGCAATATGCGATCAGTTAGAAGATCCTAAACTTACAAAAGGAATTGTTAAAAGAGGGGTAACTGAGCTTGTTACTCCGGGAGTTTCTTATAATGATCTTACCTTAGAGGTAAAGAAAAATAATTTTTTAGCTTCAATTTCTTATGGAAAAAATATAGGATTATCACTTTTAGATATATCTACAGGAGAGTTTTTAGTAGCAGAGGGAGACAAAGAATATATAGACAAGCTATTACAAAGTTTTTCGCCATCAGAAATTCTATTCCAAAAAAACAATAAAAAAAAGATTGAAAAAGATTTTGGTAATTCTTACTGTTCTTTTATGCTTGATGATTGGGTTTTTTCATCTGAATATGCTAATGAACTATTAACTAAAAAATTTGGCACAAAATCATTAAAGGGATTTGGTATTTCAGATTTATCAGAAGCTGTTATTGCTGCAGGCGTAGCTTTACATTATTTAAAAGAGACAGAGCATCATCAAACAGATCATATTTTAAGTTTGAGTAGAGTAGAACAAACTAAATATGTTTGGATGGATCGTTTTACAATAAAAAATTTAGAGCTTTTCTATTCTCCTAATGATAATGCTATAACATTAATTGATATTCTTGATCATACTAAATCTGCAATGGGAAGCAGAATGCTTAGAAGATGGCTTTCTTTACCACTAAAAAATATTGTAGAAATAAAGCGTAGACATGAAATAGTTGACAAATTGATTGAAGATGATGATATATCAGCTCAATTTAGTAATCAGTTTAAAATTATTGGAGACTTGGAGAGACTGATATCCAAAGTAGCTACATTAAAGATAAGTCCAAGAGAATGTGGTACGCTAAAAAATGCTTTATATGCGCTTAATGTAGTTAAAGAGATTTGCCACAACTCATCTTTTAAACCTTTTGATGAAATAGCAAAAAAAATAGATGTCTGTGTTTCTTTAAGAGAAAAAATTGAAAATGAACTGAGTGAATATCCTCCTGCACTTGTACACAAGGGTAATGTTATCAAGCCCGGAGTTTGTAAAGAGTTAGATGATTTAAGACTAATGCAAAAATCTGGTAAAGATTTTTTACAAAAGATTTTAGAAAGAGAAATAAAAAATACGGGAATTTCCTCACTTAAAATTTCTTTTAACAATGTTTTTGGATATTATTTAGAAGTTAGGAATAAGTATAAGGATAATGTTCCCGAACAATGGATAAGAAAGCAAACTTTAGTAAATGCTGAAAGGTATATTACTGAGGAGCTAAAGGAATATGAGGCGCAAATTTTAAATGCTGAAGAAAGGATTTCAACCTTAGAGTATCAACTCTATAATAATTTAATTCAACAAATATCTAATTATATAAAACCTATTCAAATAAACGCTAATTTAATTTCTGAATTAGATTGCTTATTAAGCTTTTCTATAATTGCTAGTAAATATAATTATAAAAAACCTTCACTAAACGAAAAAAATTCAATCAATATTAAAGAGGGTAGACACCCAGTTATTGAACAGCAACTTCCAGGTGGTGAATCATATATTTCAAATGATATTTTTTTGGATGATGCAACACAGCAAATAATGATGATAACCGGACCCAATATGTCCGGAAAGTCTGCTATTTTAAGGCAAACCGCTTTAATTGTACTCATGGCTCAAATTGGAAGTTTTGTTCCTGCAGAATCTGCTGAAATTGGTATAGTTGATAAAATATTTACAAGAGTTGGTGCTTCTGATAACATATCAATGGGAGAGTCTACATTTATGGTAGAAATGCACGAGGCAGCAAGTATTTTAAATAATTTGTCAGAAAAGAGTTTAGTATTGTTAGATGAAATTGGTAGAGGAACAAGTACATACGATGGCGTTTCAATTGCATGGGCAATTACTGAGTATTTGCATGAACATAAATTTAAGCCTAAAACAATGTTTGCAACTCATTATCACGAACTTAACAAGATGACTAAGCAATTTAATCGTATCATAAATTACAACGTATCTGTCAAAGAAATTAAAAATGACATTATATTTATTAGAAAATTGAAGAAAGGAGGTAGTGAACACAGTTTTGGAATTCATGTAGCTAAAATGGCAGGAGTTCCCAAAAAAATCATCTTAAATGCAGATGCAGTTTTAAAAAGATTAGAATCAACTAAAGAAGATGGAGATAAAAGTCTTGAGAATATTAAGAAGGATAACGACTTGCAGTTAAGCTTTTTTAAGTTAGATGATCCTGTTTTAGAAAAGATGCGTGATGAATTAATGGATCTAGATATAAATTCATTAACTCCTGTTGAGGCATTGATGAAGTTAAATGAAATTAAAAAATTATTAGGAAAATAGTTTTAACGTTTATTCTATTTATTTAAATTTGCGTCCCAATTGCGAGTGTAGCTCAGGGGTAGAGCATCACCTTGCCAAGGTGAGGGTCGTGGGTTCGAATCCCATCACTCGCTCGCAAAAGACACTGCCCGGGTGGTGGAATTGGTAGACACGTTGGACTTAAAATCCAATGGACATTTGTCCGTACGGGTTCAAGTCCCGTCCCGGGTACTT
>Ga0160422_10000040_pt1 | contig 61274 bp, 50 predicted proteins | sample Fk160mmetaG_FD_108192 | JGI IMG/M metagenome (GOLD analysis project Ga0160422, IMG submission 108192) | Marine microbial communities from the Central Pacific Ocean - Fk160115 60m metaG | ecosystem: Environmental > Aquatic > Marine > Oceanic > Photic zone | place: The Central Pacific Ocean... | reverse complement strand
TTTGATTTAACTTATGAATCAACTATGTTTGTACAAATAACAAATGAAGAGATTTCTCAAAATATAGCAAGAGAGATGGTTAGAGTAACCAAAAAAAACGGATTTATAATTATTTTTGATTGGCGTTTTCAAAAATTTAAAAACCCTAATTTCTTAGCTTGTGATCAAAAAAGAATACAAAAAATGTTTTCATTAAATAAATCTACAAAATTAATTTCAATGGAAAATGGAATGCTAATTCCACCAATAGGAAGATTTTTATCGAAATATATGAGTTCTTCATATTTTGTTGTTGCAAAACTATTTCCTTTCTTTGTAGGTCACGTATCTTATATTCTCCAAAAAAAATAAATAAATTTAATCAAATTAGCTTCGTAATATAAATAGTATTTTTTTATCTAAAAATTAAATCTTCGATTCCTACAGTTTTATTGGTTTTTATATTTAAACTTATAAAATAATATATTTTTTGAGATTTATTTATAAGCTTTTTTAAGTTATAAAAATCAAAGAAGATCTTTTTTAAAAATTAAGAAAGTTGTTTTCATAACGTCTATATGGAAAAGAAAGGACATCATAAAATATTTAATCAAGGGATATGTTTAAAATTTATAATTTTATGATACCATCATATTTATTAACGGGGCCATAGCTCAGCTGGTAGAGCACCTGCATGGCATGCAGGGGGCCAGCGGTTCGAGTCCGCTTGGCTCCATTTGATTTTTACATTAATACCAATATTTTTCAGACAGTGTCTAATAACATATTATTTGTCAGTGCTTGTCCAACCTTGTTTATGATGTCCTTCTCTTTAAAAAGGACTTAGAGGTGTTTTTAATTTCTGGGTTTATATTTATTTATTTTTTAAAATTTTTTTTATAAGAATAGCAGTCACTCCACTATTAAGAATATTTGAGTTATAAGTAAGCTTTTCATCTTTAATATCAACTATTGAAATCTCATCTATTTTTAATAATTGATCAATCAACCATGAATGTGTAAACCTGCATCCCCAAGCTTGACCAGGGCAAGGAGCAATGAAATTGAGATCTTTTTTAAATCTTTCTTTTGAAGTAATTGTATGAATAATTAAATACCCTCCAATCTCTAGAGCATTTATAGATAACATAATCAGACCTATTGGATCTTGAATATGATAAAGCCCTCCTGAACATATTATTATTGAATAAATTCCTTTTAAGTTAAAGATATCTTCTTTTAAAAAAGTACACTTATTAGATGTGCCAAGAAGAGAGGCGATAAGATTAGCATGATCAATATTATTTCTTCTAATTTCTCCCTCTCCAGATTCTTCACAGATATCTAACCCATATGCATGATCGCCTTTCATTTTGATGAAATGTTGTGAATAATAGCCATCAGCACAAAATAGCTCGCAAGATGTAATGTATTTTGTTTGTTTATTTTTATTATTTTTTAAGTCTGTAATAGCTTTTTTTAACATTGGAAGAATTAATTTGTCTTTGCAAATTTGAGCTTTTTTATAATAATCATTTGGAATTTGAATTGTCTTAATTCCAAAAATATAAAAATCATGGTACCAATTTGGTCTTTTCAACTCTTTTGCTTTGGATAACGAAAGGTTTTTAAAATTTTTTGAATTATTTAAATTATTTATTGTAATAAAATATAAGGCTCTATATGGAGCTATAGAATCTAAAAATTTGTATAAATATGAGGATATTATTTTTTTAACTTTAACTTTAAATTTAACCATTATTGATTTTGATTATCTAAACAATTAAACTTTAAATCTATGTACATAAATATATCTAAAGATAGGTTTTATTTTAATATAAATTCTTTAAATTGTTAATTAAAAGTAAAAACCTTTATGTTTTTCCCATAACAAGAATTATGTAGGTCGAAATTAAATCTATTTTAAAATATTCATCTCAAGTTCTTGAGCTTCAGCTTTAAATTTTATATAACTTTTTGATTGTAGAATTAACAAATAAAACTAAAACTTTCCTGATAAAATTGCTATTGGCCTGAATTTCTTTAAAGAAATAGGTTTATTTTTAAAAGGTTGATAAATTAATTCATATTTTTTAAACCTGTTTTCTGCAAATTTTTCTATTTTTAGTGGATCAACCCAAAATGCTTCAAATTTTGGGAGTGTAATTTGTTTATTTCCCATTTCATATGTTTGAACATTAGATAATTTATTTTTTATCTTAAGAAATTTTTCAAAATATTTTTTTAATTTAAACTTATAAAGTATTGATTTTACGAGTTTCTTAAAAAGAACATAACTTGAACTTTTTGCATCAGTACTGGACATGTATTTTTTGTACCAAACTATTGGCATATCAATAATTAATAATTTTCCATTAATTCTTAAAGCCTTAAAAGCCAAATTTAGAAAATCATCAAAATATTCTTCTGATGGAAAATATTGCGTAACGCTATGAAGGAAAATAAGGTCAAAACCTGATTCGTATATATCTGGATTTTCTAACTTAAATGACTCAAGATCATTATTATAAAGAAAGCATTTTGAACAATTTTTTTTTGCAGTATTTATTTGATTTAAGCTAAAATCTATACCGAAAATATTTTTTGAAATAGAAATTTTTTCAATATTGCTCAATATCTTTCCGGTCCCGCAGCCTATCTCTAAAATTTTTTTTTGTTCAGAATCCTTCCCTAATTTATCTACTACAAAATCTGCAATTTCTTTGAATATTTCATCACGCATAGGTTTGCCATTATCATCGATCCAATAATCTTTGTATCCATCTGGAACTTGCTTACTATAACTTTCCCACCAATCTTGTACATTTTTTGTAGATAAATTTTTTTTCAAGATAAAAATTTTAACTAACTATAATATAGAGTTAACTTTTTATATTTGAAATAATTATTAGTCTTTAATTTTAATGAATTTTGTTTTCCAATTATCCCTATATTTTTAAAAGACGTTTAATAGTAATATAACTTTTTTAAGTACTTTCCCTCTTCCCTGGAATTATTCAGATGGTATAAAAAATCTATTTAAAAGATTCTTCTCAAGTTCTTGAGCTTCGGCTTCAACTTTTTTTTGATTTTTAAAAGATTGATTAATTATGGAATTAAGTTCTTCAGGGTCAAAAATAGTAAAAACTAACGAAAGATATACCTCTAATATATAGCCTATTTACCATATTTAGCTATACTAAAAGTGTTGTAAGAGGTGCAATATGGCGTAATTAGTGATACTGCAACTGACCTTTTTTTATTGCTAAATGTAATTAATAAATATACTAAAAGCTATTTATATTAATAGATTTACTACTTTACGAACGCTTAGACAAAACTGCACTTATTCCTGCAATCAGCTATGTTGAAATACTGTCATAGAATCTGTAATTGCCATTATTTGCAAGGCTTTTGGCTACTGAATGGCATGTAGGGGTCAGAGGTTCTAGTCCGCTTAGCTACATAAAGATTTTTTACTTCCCATACCAATTATTTTGGTCAATAATCTCTATCTGTAAACAATAGATAAATATTTATAAATATGCGTTCTCTGCAAACCACTCAGCAAACCACTCTGCTAGCCACTATTCTTGAACATTAGTATTAAAGAAATTATGTATTAGTATGTTTTAAGAATAAAAATAATTGTTTTATTTATGAAATTTAAAGTTGCTTTTTATTTGATAAAAATAATGATTGGATTCTCAATTTTTATAAAAATATAAATTATACTTGAATAATTTCTTAATCTTTGACTTTTTTGATTATAAAGAAATAGAAGATTTTGATATAGTATTCATAATTGGTTATACAAGAATTCTTCCGAATCAATTTTTGCAAAAAAATAGGTTAAATTTAGTTATACATGAGAGTGATTTATCAAAAGGAAAAGGTTTTTCACCAATTCAATGGCAACTTCTTGAAGGGAAATCAGAAATAAAAATCACTCTAATAGAAGCTACTAGTAAAGTAGATAGTGGAGATATTTTTCTACAAAAAAGGCTTATATTTAAAGGAACTGAGCTACATGATGAAATCAGAGAAATACAATCAAAGGGAACTTATTCAAGTATTTATGAATTCTTAGAAAATTATCCAAATATTAAACAAAAAAAAACAAGTTGGAGAAGAATCTTTCTATCCAAGGAGGACAAAGGATGATGGATAATGAGATATATCAAAAACAATAGAAGAGAATTTTAATTTGATGCGCATAGGTAATAACCAATCTTGGCCATCTTTTTTTTACTACAAGGGTAATAAATTCATAATAAATATTTTCAAAGAAAGTTCTTGAATAATAAAAGCTTGTTTATATCCTTTAAATTAATGTAAAGTTTTTCTTTTCTTAATAGCCTCATACTAAAAATAATTTGATAAAGAATTCATAATTGTAAGTTAAATATATTTAAGGTCACTTGGTAAAGATAAATAAAGAGTAACTTTATCTTTATTGTTAACAATGGTAACTCTGCGAGTAAATTGCCAGAAACAACTGAAAAAAGCTAGTTAAAGCTTTATTAGTGATCTGTATGGCATGCATGGGGCAGTGGTTCGATTCCCCTTGGCCCAATAGAATTTTAATAAGATATACCAATTAGCTTGACTGATTTATCATAACAAAACGATAAGTTTTGATAAGGTAAAATATTCCCCTCTACGACCAGTAAGTCTTGCAAATAATATTAACTCTTATTCTTACAGGCCATGCCAAAGCTACTCTTTGAAAAGAAATTATAAGAATAGTAAAAAAATTTTTTAGATGCTGATTTTAATGAAATAAAAATATAAGCCTCTATATGGTGCTATAAAATTTAAAAATTTGCATAAAAATGAGGATAATTTTTTTAGTATTAATTTAACCATTATCGATTTTGATTTTCTGAAAGAAGACTTATAATTCTCAATATTTTTATCCACTTATGGTTTATTATAATATCATTTGAGAAAATCCTAATTGAAAAAATTTTAAGATTCTAAATATTATTCAAAATTTTATGCAACTTATAGTTAAGAAAATACTTTCTTTAAAAAATTTTCTAAAAAGATTTTATGGAAAGCTTTTTAATATAATAACTCTTCATATTCCAAGAGCAGCTACATTTAATTTATGGCCCACTAAAGACTATGAGATTTGGATATTTTTGCAATATATACTCTTAAAAGAAAAACCAAAAAAGTTAGTAGAGTTTGGCTCAGGGAGAAGTACACATTATCTTGCTGAATATAATCAAAAATTTAGTGGGGAATTCTTTTCCTTAGAGGAAAACTTCATGTTCGTTCTTAAAAATTGGATTGGTTTGAAATTTAGTTATTTAAGTAATTTCAGATTATTCTATGTTCCAATAAATAATAATTGGTTTTGTTTAAGAAAGTTACGTAAAATTAAGTTTATAAATGATGCTGAATTTGTTTTTATCGATGCACCAGGAGGAGCTACAAACATAATAGATAAAGGTTCAAGATGTTCAGAAAATGCAATAAATTATATGTTGGAAAATTTCAGTACTACAGAAACAATAGTGATTGATGATTTACAATCTGAAGAAGCCTTTATTTTTTGCCAAAATTTTTTAATTATGAGAAGGGATCTATACTACCTTTTACTAAAATATAGAAAAGACAGGTTAATTTTATTTTGTATAAAGAATATTAATAAAGAAAAATATCTTGAATTTTTAAATTTATCTGAAATTTCTAATTCGCTTTTATATTCAAATTCAGATTTTAAAAAGGTTGAAGATTATATTATCAAAAATGGATTAGTAATTGAATAAATTATTAAAACTCTTTGTTAATTGAGAGTCTTTAATTTATAACTTTATTTGTAATTTGTTTTTTATTAACATCTTGGAAAATTAATTTACATAGCTGATGCTAAAAATTTTATAGTAAGAAATATATAAAAATTTATTTAAAAAATAATTAAGATAAAATTCAAGATTTTATTAGAAATTTAATTAAAGTATTAAATATAAAAAGTACATTAATACATATATATTGAATGTATAATTAAAGTAAAATATTAATCTTTATGAAAGCAGGAGATAATATTAACGCAAAAGTAAGTTCATGGGAATTTTCAGGCAAAACTTCTTCCTCTTTTGATGAGCATATAGAGAAATCAGTTCCTGGATATCTTTTCGGTCAAACATTAGTAACAACTTACTCAGATTATTTTATAAATTTAACTCCAAAAATAATTTATGATTTGGGCTGCTCAACTGGTTCTTTATTAGCTAAAATAGAATCTCGTCATTCTGAAAAAGAAATAAAATACTATGGCCTAGATATTATCCCTGAAATGATAGATAAAGCAAGAAAAAGAAAATACATAAATCCTAATCGCTTTGATTTTCAATGCAAAGACATAACAAATATTGATTTTAAAAAATCATCAATCATTATTTCTTACTACACCTTACAATTTATACTTCCTAGTGTAAGACAGGAATTAGTTAATAAAATTTATGACTCATTAGCATGGGGAGGAGCTTTTTTTGTTTTTGAAAAAACTCGTGCTCCCGATGCAAGGTTCCAAGATATTAATACCCATGTTTATAATGAATATAAACTTAATCAAGGTTATAATCCTGAAGAGATTTTCTCCAAAAGTAGATCTCTCACTGGAGTTTTAGAACCATTTTCAGATGCAGGCAACCATGATATGTTTAAAAGGGCGGGATTTAAGGACATAGAATATATTTTTACGAATATCTGTTTTAAAGGTTGGATATGCATAAAATAATCAGATTTAATTTTTAATACTCATAACAAACTTAATTAAAATTAAGTTTTATAATAAAAACTTTTTTTACAGCACCATTAAAAATTAAATTTCATTATGAAGCCATTGAAAATTTAGGAAATATTTTATTTATATTTGGAATATTAATTTTCTTAGACGTTTTATTCCTTCAATGAAATTTTCTTAAGATATATTTGTAAGAATAAAAGGATTAGATTTTTATTTTTCTGATATGAAAAGTGAACTTTCCACTTATCCAGAAATATTTTATGAGAAAAGGTATGAAAAGGTTTCTTTTTTTATTCCTAAAAATGTTTATAGGTTTTTGATGTTGGCAGCCTTATAGGTTTCTTTACAATAAAGTCTGCAAAAAAAATGTTGAAATAAATGTAAGGTGTTTTGCTTTGAACCAGATCCAGATATTTTTAAAGAACTTAAAAAGAATATAGATATAATGTTTTATTAAATGTAAATTCAAATAATGTTGCTATTTCAGATCAAAAAGGATTAATTAATTTAAGAATTGGAGAATTTAGTGAAGGATCGACAATTATGGAAAAAGGGATTTTTTTTACTCCGACTTTACTGAAATGGAAAGTACTACTTTAGATGAGATAATTTAACGAGAGAATATTAAAAATTGATATTTTAAAAATAGATGCTAAGTGTGCCTAGGTGTTGATATTAAAAGGTGCGTTTAAAAAACTTTTCCTTCAGTTAAAAAAATATTGATTGAAATATATTTATTGCAATCAAATAAAACAGTATAAGAAATTTTAATTAAGGAAGGTTTAAGTTGCATCCTTGAAATCTTCTCTGGAGTTAATAATCAAGGTGAATGTAATCTAATATATTTCTCTAGATGATATTAAGAGGATTTAATTCATAAATTTAAATTTAAAATCTTTAAAAAGATTAAGGGGAAAAATGTTAATAAAATCGCTTAATTAGAAGCCTTGTAATAATTAATCTGAATTGTGATCAATATTTTGTAGTATTCAATAACTGATTTATAATTTATTGCAAAAGAATTCCTAATGAAAAAATTATTTGCTGTTACTGTATTTTTGTCACTAACCTTTATGTCAAAAGTATCTCTTGCTGATCACATTAAACCAAAAAAACGTGAGTTAAGACCAGGTGCTGATTTAATGCATACAAAACTTGGTGGTGCCAGACTTTATCTTGCTAAATTGAATGGCGCCAATCTGAGTAATGCATTTATGAGTGGAGCCTTCCTATATGGCGCCAACTTGAATGGTGCCAAACTAACTGGTGCCAATCTTACTAGTGCAAATATGACTGGTGCCCTTCTGCGGGGAGCATATATGGATCGAGTCATTTTAACTAAAGCTAATCTTTCTCTTGCTAATCTTAGTGGGGCTTACTTGAGTGGCGCCCTCCTTAGTGGTTCTAATCTTAAAGGAGCTAATTTGACTGGTGCTAACCTAAGAGGCGTTACCGCAACTAATCTTATTAATTGTCCTGAAGTTTTACCAATTGGATGGGTATGCGAAAACAATTCTCTAATAGAACGCTAATTTATAAATATATTTATATTTTATTTTTAAAAATAAAATAAATATAAGTTTATTCTGCTCTTCTCCACCATGGAATTTAAACTTTAAAAAAGATCTTAATGAAAGTGATTTATATTTTAAAGAAGTTTAAATATTCAAATTATGAAAAATCTGCAAAAATTATTTACTTAATATTGCTTATAAGATTTATATTAGATCAATTTTTCGAAGCTACTTTTCAGAACATAAAGCTTATTGATTCTTTATTGTTGTATTAAGGTTAAAATATATAAAAGCATGGATTAAATTGCCTGTTATTGATCATCTTAAGAACATTACAAATGTTCTAGTAATTGGAAATTTATTTATGAAGAAAAGTATCTAAAGTTATCTCTTCCATTCCATTTTTTATAATAACCTTGGTAATGGTCTTCAATAGATTATTTGGATAATTCATTTACCTCAGGGAGGATATAAGTATAAAGATCTTTCTTCTTACATAATTCATCAGTTCAGTTTATTGGATTATCTCATATTTGATTCTCTCTTATAAAAGATTTTATAAATTTTTTGCCTTATGCTTACATCTAGAGTTAAATTAAAATTAAGTCTTAAAGTCTTATTTCAAACAGTTCATTATTTTATAATTGGTTAAAGTTTATACAGTTATTTTTTAATAATAAAGGAACCAATAAAAAGTTCATCAATTCCAGTACTATAAAAGCATCTTAAAGCTTGTTCAGGGTTTTCTACTATTGGCTCTCCTTTAACATTAAAAGAAGTATTCAACACTATTGGATGATCTTGCAGCAACTTTAATTCATTTAGTAAATTCCAGTAAAGAGGATTATTATTTTTACTTACTTTTTGTGGCCTTGCTGTATTGTCAATATGAATACATGAAGGGATTTGGCTTAATAAATTTTTATGAACTTCAAAGGCTATTATCATATATTCTTTATTGCAAACTGAATCAGGTTCAACAAAATAATTATTAAAGCTTTCTTCTAGAACAGATGGACAAAATGGTCGCCATTTTTCTCTGTTTTTTACATTGACATTAACTAGATCTCGAGCATCCTTAGAAATTGGATTTGCGAGTATTGATCTAGCACCTAAAGCTCTTGCACCTACCTCCATTCGACCCTGAAACCATCCTATTATTTTATTTTCATTGATAGATTTGGCTGCTTCCTTTGCTATATTTTTTGATTTAATATATTTTATTTTTGATTTCTTAAGAATCTTTTCAATTTCATTATCGCTATATGAACTTCCTTGATAAAGGGATTGCATTTGCCCACTGATAATTTTTGAAGTATTTGAGAATTTTTTCTGAGCTATTATAGCTGCCCCTAGACTGACCCCATTATCTGATGAGGCAGGTTGAAAAAAACATCTTTTAAAAATATTTCTACTGACAATCTTTCCATTAGCTTTACAATTCATATGTATCCCACCTGCATAAAAACAATTTTCAGCTCCAGTTTTTTCTTTAGTCCATTCAGACATATTTATTAGGATTTCTTCTAGAGAAGATTGTAGGGCAAATGCTATATTTTTAAATCTAGGTTCCATAGGCGATTCTTCAGACTTTCTAGGAGGCCCAAGTAGATCTACTAATTTGTCAGAAAATCTATTTCCATATGACCTTTGATAGTTGTATCTATAGGTGGGGTCGCTTTCAAAAAAACCATCACTAGCAGATAAGGGTTTAATTATTTTATTAAAGGCATTTTTTAAATAATTATTGTATCTTCCATAACAAGATAAGCCCATAACTCTTCCTTCGTCTTCATAAGCACGATATCCAAGATATTCTGTTATTGCTGCGTAAACTGAACCTAGACTATTTGGTAACTTAACTTGTTTAATAGGATCGTGCAGAATTTTATCCTTATATTGAAAAATTGCAGATGAGACAATTCCGCCGACTCCATCATTTGTAATTATTGCACTATCGTTTAACGATGGAGATAAAGGAATTGTCGATGCTGCATGGCATAAATGGTGTGATATGAAATAAATAGGTGGGGTGTTATTTAAATTAAATTTTCTAAAAAATAAATCTAATTTATTTTTAATAACTAAAGGATTATAAATTAGATTAAGTTTCTCTTGAGAAATTGAATTTAATTTATCACTTGATGATGGAAACTTTGATGCAGTTTCCTTTAAGTTTCTATTAGCAGTCTCTTTATAATTTTCACAATCCCAACCGTATCCAATGGCTTTAATTTCAGATGCATCTCTTTTTAAAAAATCTAAACCCTTTTGAATTGAGATTAAAGGCAATGAATTTGGAGAAGTTTTGATTCTAGTAAATCTCTCTTCCTCAGCCCAGAAAATAATATGACCATTTTCTATAAAACAAGCAGAGGGATTAGGTCCTGGACCAAATAAACCTAAAAACAAAACAAATCATATAATTTGAACTAATTATACTTAATAAGTTGCAAATATAAATAAAAATCGAATGCAATTTGTTTAATAAATAACTTCTATGAAAAAGACACTTCTTTTATCTCCCTAACCAGAGAATATATTCGAAACAGTAAGCAAAACTAAAGACGAAGTTTTTATTCTAAATGAACAATTTAATATAGATTTTCTACAAAACAGTATTAATATTATTATTTCATATGGTTATAAATTTATAATCAGTAAAGATATTATTTATTCTTTCTCAGGAGAAATATATAATCTACATATTAGTTATCTACCTTCTAATAAAAGTTATTATACAAACTTATCAAGCTTTGTTGACATTACACCAACTTGTATCTAAATTCATGAAATAGATTAGGGCATTTATACAGAAAGAATTATTTTTAGAGAAATGATTCAAATTTGTATCGTAAATAATAAATTAGAAACCTCCTACTTTGTTTTTAAAAAAGAAGTAAAATTTCTTTTTGATTCTAAATGGGAGTAACTTAGAAATAAGAACATCCTGGCTTTTATATGGCTGATAAAAGTACTTCGTATTTAAAGTAAGATGATGATTTAATTTTAAGTAAACTTCCTAGTGGTTGGAAAACAAAATTATCAGATATTATAAATTTAAGAGAAAAATTAAAAGAAAATTTAATTAATAAAAGATAAAATAAAAAAGAGTTTTATAATCACTTAAAAAATCAAATGATTGAATTTGAAGAAATAGATAAAAAAAGCGAAGTTCATAAAAAGTTAACTTATGAAATATTAAGTAAAAGAGTTCATAATATTAGTCATATTAAAAACGTTTCTTTTAATGAGCATCAAACCTTTGTTAATAACCATCCTTATAGAATCTGGTATTTAATAAAGCATAAAGTAAAATATATTGGAACTACATATATCTCAGATAACAATACCATTGGAATAAATTTACTAAATTATAATGATAAAATTTTGACTACTATATTGAATTTTATACTTTCATCTTATAAACCCTTACCTCCCATAGAATCAATAAGGTCAGAAAATTTTTTAATTAATATAAATCCAGAAAATCAATCATTTATTAGATTTTTAGAATCTTACGGAGCGATTCATATTCAAAATACATATAAACTCTCTTAATTATCAATGTATGTTTTTTAATTAAGGTATAATTTTCCTATATTTAAAGTAAATTATGTTTTCCATAAATGGAAGGAATATTGGAATAAATGAACCTCCTTACGTTATTGCAGAATTATCCGCTAACCATAATGGATCATTAGAATTAGCAAAGAAATCAATATTATTGGCAAAAGAAACTGGCGTTGATGCAGTCAAACTACAAACTTATAATGCATCATCAATGACTATAGATTCTGATAAAGAAGACTTTATAATAAAAGGGGGTTTGTGGAATGGATATAAATTATATGATCTTTATGAAATAGCTAGTACTCCTTATGAATGGCATGCTGAGTTATTTCAATTTGCAAATGAAATTGGTATAACATTATTCTCCACTCCATTTGATGAAAAGGCAGTAGATCTATTGGAATCTTTGAATACTCCAGCTTATAAGATAGCCTCTTTTGAATTAACAGACTTATCTCTCATTAGTTACGCAGCCTCCAAAAACAAACCATTACTTATTTCAACAGGAATGGGTTCTGAAGAAGAAATATCTGAAGCTATTCAAGTTGCTAAGTCATCAGGATGCAAAGATATACTTATTTTTCATTGTATAAGTAGTTACCCTGCACCTACTGAACAGTCAAATCTAAAAATGATAAAGAAGTTAAGAGAGGTATTTGACGTTGAAGTAGGTCTCTCAGATCATACTTTGGATAATATTACTTCTATAGCTGCAGTTTCTTTTAATGCTGTTGCTCTGGAAAAACATTTTATTTTAGACAGGTCCCTTAAAGGACCAGATAGTGAATTTTCTCTTGAACCTGATGAATTTAAAAATCTGGTTAAAGAAACAAAAAAAGCCTGGCTTGCTAAAGGACAAGATAACTTCTCTAGATCTGCGGCAGAAGCTAAAAGTATGGTATTTAGACGATCTTTATATTTTGTAAATAATTTAAGCCTAGGAGATATCATTACTGAGAATGATATTAGAAGAATCAGACCTGGTTTTGGATTACCTCCTAAATATTTAAAACAAATAATCGGGAAAAGGGTATCTAAGAATGTGAGTAAAGGCGATAGGGTAGAATGGGCTTCAATACTAGATTGAAAATATTTTGGTTAATTAATTTTATTAATTTCTAACAATTTTTCTAATTATTTCAAAAGCTTCTGCTAATTCTAATCCGCTTTCACCCCCTCTAAATTCTGCTAGGTTTTTTATTTTATTTAATGATCTTGAGTTAGGGTAAGTCATCAATTCATCCCTATAGCAATTAAGAGCTTCTAATTTTTTGGACCATTGATCCTTAATATTTATATATAGGTTAGGATTGAATTTTCCCGATAAATGATTATGGCTATAATCTGTAGAGGATGGTATTTCGAATGATCTTATCTCTTCCCAGATTTCTTCTGCTTTAGGCCTAAAGGCTGTCAAAGTAGCTCTGCTTACAATTTGATGATCTATATTTAAATCAGAATAGCTATGAGTATAAATTATTTTTGGCTTAATCTTGTTTTTCCAATATTCTATAAATTTGACTATTTCTAGAAACGGTATTGTATCTAATTGATTGTCAGGAAAATTATTATTTTCAAGCCATTCAAAGCCTAGAATTTTACTTGATAATAATGAGGCCTGAATTCTTGAATTAATTTCTTTATTTGTAACTTTTGATCGAGAACTAACTCCGTCTGTCATAGAAAGTGCAAAAACCTTATCTCCATTTGATACATGTTTTGCAATAGTACCTCCTAATCCAAGAGTTTCATCATCTGTATGAGCCGCGACAATTAAAATTATATGACTATCAGTTTTCATAGGTTCTTTATTTGAACAATATCAAGTAATTAAAATTTAATTTATCTAAAAATGATAATTCCTAATTTAGCATTATTTTGCAAATTAATTTAATCTTTTAAAACCAGAAATAGATACAGGAGATTCTAATAACTCTAGGATATTTTGATAATCATTCTCACATTCTGCGATCTTACAAAAAATATTATCCATCTTTTCAAAATATTCATCAACTATATACTCTTTATGAGATAAACATGCATAAAAAAGATTACTAGCTAAAAATTTATTTTTAAGCATTTCTTGAGTGATAAAAGTCTTATATTCTTGAGACTTATTGCTCTTAAAATTAAAACATGCTAGAGATGGAATACCACTTTGCATTATTTCTAGTTTATATTTATTTGCTAATTTCTCCCAATCTCTTTTAACTCTTTTTCCAATAGAAGTTATTTGTTGCCAACTCTGTTCTTTCTTCATTACTTCTAAAGTTTTTAAAGCCGCTACTGGACCAATTCTTTCAGTCCAAAAAGTACTGCTTATGAAACTATCTTGAGCTGAGTCCATTACACTCTCTCTACCGATTATTGCAGTGATAGCATATCCATTTCCTAATGCTTTTCCAAAGATTGCCATATCAGGATTAACATTGTATTTTTTATGCAAGCCTCCGTAAGTTTCTCTGAATCCTGATGTACATTCATCAAATATTAAAACAATTCCTTTTTCAGTACATAAACTTCTCACCTTTTTAAGAAATTCATCTTTAGGTGGTTCTGATCTTTCTACTTCCATTTTAATTGCAGCTAACTTATTTTTGTTAACTATTTCTTTAATAGAATCAAAATCATTATATTTAAATGGTAAAACACTTCCCTTTAATCCTTTAGGAACACCTAATGGATTTAATCCAGCTAGTAAGTGGCCGTCTAGATTATTATTATCTTCTATATTTGAGGCAAGATACCAATCATGCCAACCATGATATCCACAAATTGCAACTTTATCTCTACCTGTTGCCGCTCTAGCAATTCTGATAGAAATAGCATTTGCTTCTCCACCAGTTCGAGCTAATTTAACCATTTTTGCCCATGGATGCATATCTATAAGTTTTTCTGCTAATGCAACTTCTTCTGGACAATTAAATGTGGACATATTGCCTGATGCTACAGCTTTAGTAACAGCTTCATCTACTTCTTTATTGGCGTAACCTAAAATATTAGTACCTATTCCCATAATACTCATATCAATATATTCACTACCATCTAAGTCAATAATTCTGCACCCTTTTGCAGATGAAAAATAAGCGGGCCATTTTTCTGGTAAGAACATTTCTGACCTTTTTGATAACAGCATATTTCCTCCTGGGATTATTTTTTTTGCTCTTCTCCATAATTTGCTGCCTTTCGATAAAAACTCTCCCTCATTTCTCTTGAATTTTTTATTTGGTTCAAAAATCTCAGGAGACTTTTTATATAAATTAATAACGTCTTTATAAGTAAAAAAATAATTTTTTGGAAAGGAATCTACTATTGATCTGATAACAGTTAAGTCTTCTGGCTCATCAATTGTCACCCTTAAAGAAGAATAATCAATATCATTTTTGTAAGAAAACTTTTTATAGTTCTCATTTTTTTGAATCCAAGTTGTTACATGTTCTTTCATTACTTTTTCGTTGCAATGTAAAAATGCATCCTTAAGAGATTTCTTTGTGAAAATCTCCACATCAAATCCATCTGGAAATGAAGCCTCAATAGTATTACTTAAGTAGTCAACTTCTTTTTCTTTAAAAAGACTAATTACTTGAGAAACTATTTCAGGATCTAACAAAGGACAATCGCCAGTAACTCTAATTATGTTTTCACTTTTTAATTTTAGTGAAGCATAATAAAATCTTGATAGTACATCATCTTCACTTCCTCTAAAAACGATCACTCCTAACTTCTCTCCAAGATTGACAATTTGTTCATCCTCTTGATTTGTAGTTGTGGCTATTAATATTTCATCTAAACCTTTTGATCTTCTTAACCTTTTCACTAAGTACTCTAATATTGATATGCCATCTAAAGTTTGAAGAACTTTACCTGGAAATCTTGTAGACCCCATTCTTGCTTGTATTATTGCAGCTACCATAATAAATTCATTTATATATAGAAATTAGATTAACTATAAAAAATTTTTAAATTTTCGGATGAATTTAATTCCATTTCGAAATTAGTTTTGTGGCCATTGCCTTGGATCTATATCTTTTCTTATACCCCAGTTTAAATCAAGTTCTTTATGTAAATAATCTTTTTTATTTTTCTTAATTGAATTCAAAATATCTAAAATATTAGAAAGCTCATTATTATTTGTAATTCCAATTAAAACTGCATCTATTTTTTCAATGCTAAAAGCAAATCCTAATGCCTCTTCAAGCATACTAAGATTCTTCTTATTTATTTTTTCTTCAGTTTTTTTATGATGTTTTTTAAATTTTTTTGAAAGGAAATTTGGCCATTTACTAGAATCCTGAAGAATTAATCCTTGTAAAAAAATACTCCTTATATATATTTTTTTACCTAATGAATAAAGTTTATTAATAATCCCCTTTTTCAAGAATCTCTGATCATAAATTGATAAAGGTAACTGAATTAAATCAAATTTTTCAATAGGGATCTGATAAATATCCTCTTCATCGTATATTGATATCCCTATGCTTTTAACAATTGATTCTTTTTTTAGGTCTTCCATCCACTTCATAATCAAAGGACCATCCTTGCCTAAAATATCTTTTTTATTATGAATCATAAAACCATCAAGTTTTGATATTCCTAGATTATCTAAGCTTTTATTTAGACCAATTTGCCAACTTTTTAATCTTTCATAAGTATCTTCTAAATTTGATAAATTTGAAAATTTACTGATAATTTTGAAATGATTTTTTATTAGATTTGTTTTTCCAATTCTTTTCTCTGCATCTCCATAGTTCTGTGCCGTATCTAAATATAAAATTTTGTTTGATAAGGCATTTTGCAGAATTTTTTGGATTTCCTCTTGACTTACTTGGCCATTTTTATTTGTAATGCCATAATCCAAGCCAAATTGCGCAGTGCCTAGGCATAATTCGGGATACATAATAGCTAATTAATGAATTTAATAATAATTTTACGAGATTTATAAACTATAAAGATTATGAAATTATCTAGGTATAAAATCTTTATCAACATGTTTCAGAATTAGATCTCTGATTTCACTAATAGAAAGAAAGTTATCATTGTTTAGAGAATTGTAAGAGAATCCTTCTAAAACTTTTTTAAATTTAATATTCAAAGATTTATATTTTTCTAATATTGAGCCATCTGCTGGCAGTATTGCATACTTATTACCAAGGTCAATCGTATTAATACTATCTGAAGTAGTTATCATTTCTTCATGTATTTTTTCACCATCTCTTATTCCTAAAATATTATGTCTACAATTGGGACCAATTGCATTAGCTACATCCATTATTTTATAGCTTGATAGTTTGGGTATAAAGATTTCTCCACCCAAAGAATCATTAATAACAGAAATCACAAAATCGACGGCTTCATTAATAGTTATATTAAATCTAGTCATTTTACTATCAGTTATTGGTAATTCCCCCATTTTAGATTTATTAATAAATAAGGGTATAACTGAACCCCTAGAACCCAATACATTCCCATACCTCACTACAGAAAATTTTATATTTTTAGAACCTGATATGTTGTTTGCAGCTGTAATTAGTTTATCGGCACATAATTTTGTAGCTCCATACAAGTTTATCGGTGAAGCTGCTTTATCCGTGCTTAGAGAAATGACTGTTTTTACTTCATTTTCTAAACATGCCTGAACAATATTTTCAGTACCTAATACGTTAGTTCTAATAAATTCAATTGGATTGTATTCTGCTGCAGGAACCTGTTTTAATGCTGCAGCATGTATTACAGTATCAATACCCTTAAGAGCGACTGAAAATCTCTTTAAATCTCTTATATCTCCAATAAAAAAGCGTAAGTTTGGAAATTCATCAACAGGAAATTCGTTTGTCATTTCCCATTGTTTATATTCATCTCTACTGTAAATTACAATTCTTGGAATATTAGGGAATCTCTTAATTATTGTTTTTAAGAAAGCTTTTCCAAAAGTGCCTGTTCCACCTGTAATAAGTATACCTTTAGAGTTTTCTATAGCCATAATTTATTAATCTTCAGTTTTTATTTTTATCAATTTTAGTATATTGTACGCTTTGGGATATTAATATATTATTATCAATAGCTTTTAGAAAATTTATTTAATAAAAAGATGGATATAAGACTTGAAGATTTTAATAATATGAAGATTTTATTTATTGATTTTGGTAATGATGCAAATAGCTTAAAAAATAATTTGAGAATCCATGAATATTTAAGTCAAATTGATAAAGATTTAATTTCTATAAATAGAAAGTTTTTTTATTTATTATTTAGAAATTTATTTAAGGTTCATAAATGGAGATTATTTAAAGTATTATTTATTTGTTCTTCAATATATATAATAACTAAAGAAACAAAGAATATTTTATCAAGAGATTCAGAATACTATACGCGTTTGAGGGACTGCATTTTAGATCAAATTGAAAGAGAAAATGGAAAACTTTGCACAATTAATACTTCCAAAAAATTTATCAGAAAAAATTTCTTAAACTTTATATTCAAAACTTTCAAATTATCTCTGATAAATTACATAATCGAAAATAAAATTAATAAGCACTCTATAAATACAATATTTATCCCTCAAATTGATGGTTTTCCTTATTACTCAATAACCTCTCTTTGTTTAAAAAAAAATATTTATATAGGCTCTTGTACTTTTAATCCTGATTTCATTTGCTTAATAAGAAAGGATATGCTTTATGAAAGGATACCATTGCCTGATGATATTAATAAATTGAATTCTATAAAAGATAACGAATTAGATAAGGAAATATTGAAAATTAAAGATACTTATATCAAACATGAGGATCCAATTGCATCTCCAAATACATATAAAAACAATAGTCTTGCAATTGATCTTAAATACTACAAAAATTTATTTAGAAATAATAAAAAAAATGGAATAGTACTTTTGCATTGTTTTACTGATCAAGCAAGAGTTCGGCTTAAAAATACTTGGTACTCTTCTTATTTTGATTGGATATTAGAGACAATTAAATTTTGCAAACTTAATGATAATATCAATTGGTTTTTTAAGGCTCATCCATGGGAGGATAAGTATCCTATAGATAAAAGTTGTAGAAATTTAATTTTGGAAGAACTTTCAAAAAATAACTTTATTTATATAGATTCTAAAAAACAATTACTTCATGGAGAGGTAGCTCAATTTAACTCTTTGGTTGTTACTTGTAATGGGACGTGTAAAATCGAATATCCAGCACTTTATAATATCCCTGTTATTTCATGCTCAGGCGAATATATTGTTTATGATCCTATAGAACAACCTTTCAATGCAAATTCACGAAGTGAATATAAAAATCTTATTTTAAATGCGCATAATTTAAAACTTAAAAGTCATGAAATTAGAGCCAATAAAGAACTACTATATTTTTTAAAGCATAAACCTAATAATTTAGATAATACTTCTAAATTTAAGCTCTATAAATACTTTGATAAAGAAGGCAAGGTGGTATATCGTAATCATTAAATATATTTTATATAAAAATTATGTTTTAAACTGGAAATCATTTAATATTTAAAGGTATATAATAATAATTAAAGTTAAGCTTAATGAATAGAAATAACATAAGTATTTATCAAATTTTATTATCTGTTTTTAATAATTTAAATAGTGCAAGAAAGACTCAAATCATAATGTTTTTTGGTTTTATATCTTTCTCTGCTTTTTTTGAAACATTAAGTATTGCATCAGCAATACCTTTTTTTAATTTCTTATTGAATCCTGCAAAATCTTTTGAAGATAATTTATTCAGTTCTATTTTACAATTTTTTGAACTTTATTACCCTGAGAATTTGATTTTATCAGCTTCAGCATTACTAGCTTTGGCCGCCTTGATTGCATCAATAACTAAAATATTAAGTATTTGGTTTGGTTCCAGATTATCAGGATTAATTGGGGTTGATTTAAGTTCAGAATGTTTTAAGAGAAGCATTTTTCGGAAATATGAAGAGCATTTAAATAGTAATAGTAGTAAATTGATAACTACAAATACAATTTTTATTAATAGAACTGTTGACTTACTTTTAATATCATCAAGATTTTTTATTTCATTAATTTCTGGAATATTTATTACAATCTTTCTTATAATTTATAATTCAAATATTGCTTTTTCTGCGGTATTAATTTTCTTTTTAATATACTTTCTTTTCTCCAGGATATTAAGGAAACAACTAAAAATAAATAGCAAAATCATTGCTAATTTATCAGAGGATCAGATGAAAATGATGCAAGAGTCTTTGGGTGGTATTAGAGATATTATTCTTAAAAGTAGTTATTATAAATATTTAGATATTTATATTAATCTCGATAAGAAAATTAGGTTTAGTATTGCCAATAATGAATTTATAAATCTTTTTCCTAGATATGCTATTGAAGGAATTTTTATAATATTAATTTCTTTAATGACTTGTTTACTTGCTTTAAGGAGTTCTAATTATTTAGAAATTCTTCCTGTTTTAGGAATATTTGCAATTGGCGCGCAGAAATTAATTCCCTGCATGCAACAATGTTATTCTAGTTGGTCTTATTTAAGTGGAAATAAATCATCAATATTAAATGTTTTATCAATATTAAACTCGCCTTTTGAAGAGAAGAAAGACGTTAATGGATTAATAGGGCTTCCTTTCAAAAGTAATATAAATTTAATTAATCTTTCATACCACTTCCAATTGAGTCCTCTTAAAATTCTTAGAAATGTAAATTTAAGAATTAATAAAGGTGAAAAGATTGGTTTTGTTGGCAAAACAGGATCTGGTAAAAGTACTTTGATGGATCTTATTATTGGATTACTTTATCCAACAGCTGGGACAATTGAAATAGATGGTTTAGATGTTTTTAATAAGGATCATTCTGAAAGACTTTTACAATGGAGGAAGTGTATTGCACATGTCCCACAAAATATATATCTAAAAGATGCAACAATTGCTGAAAACATTGCGTTTGGCCTTGAATATAGAAATATTAACTTTAAAAAACTTAGGTCTGTTGCAAAAGATGCAATGATAGATGAATTTATTTCTAGTAAGCCACTGAAGTATAAAAGTATAGTTGGCGAAAATGGTATCCAACTAAGTGGAGGCCAGAAACAAAGAATAGCTATTGCAAGAGCTTTATATCAAGATTCAAAATTAATAGTTTTTGATGAGGCAACAAGTGCACTTGATACTAAAACAGAAGAAAAAATTATGGATACAATCTATAACTTAGATAAAGAGATAACTATCTTAATAATTACTCATAGAGAAAGTACTATTTCTAAGTGTGATAAAGTCTTCGAAATTAAAAATGGCATTATTAATCAAAGATCTATTAATTCTCAAAAATAAAATGAAAAATAAAGAAGAATTGAATAATAGATATATCCCTTATGGAAAGCACAATATTAATAAAGATGATATAAGGAAAGTAATTAAAGTATTAAGAAGTAATAATCTTACTCAAGGTGAGTCTGTTCCTTTATTTGAGAAAAGTATTAATTTAGCAGTCAATTCTAAATACTCTGTGGCGGTAAACAGTGCTACAAGTGCTCTTCATTTAGCATGTCTCGCGTTAGGTCTTGAAGATGGTAATTATCTTTGGACATCGCCTACTACTTTTGTAGCATCAGCTAATTGTGGATTATACTGTGGTGCAAAGATTGATTTTGTCGATATTGATCCTAAAAGCGGACTAATTAGTATTTTAGAGCTAAAAAAGAAATTAGTCACAGCTGAAAAGAATGGAACCCTTCCAAGAATTCTAATACCTGTTCATTTAGCTGGTAATCCATGTGACATGAGAGAAATATGGAATTTATCTAAGAAATATGGATTTAAGATTATTGAGGACGCAAGTCACGCTATTGGAGCTAAATATGAAGGGAAGCCAGTTGGAAATTGCGAATTCAGCGATATTACAGTATTTAGTTTTCATCCAGTAAAAATAATAACCACGGCTGAAGGTGGTATCGCGACAACTAATCAAGAATCTTTATCTAAAAAAATGAGAGAACTCAGAAGTCATGGTATAACAAAAGATTCAAGTTTTTACATTAGTAAATCTTCAGACCCATGGTACTATGAACAGCAAGATTTAGGATTTAATTATCGTATGAGTGATATTCATGCGTCTTTAGGTATAAGTCAAATAAAAAGATTAAATCAAATTGTAAGAGAAAGGAATAGATTGATTAGGAGATATAAAAATAAGTTAGCTGGGCTACCTATTAGTTTTCTAGAGAATTCAAAAGATACCTATTCTTCTGTCCATTTAGCTATTATCAGATTTAATAACAAAGATTGCAATTTTCATCGCAAAATTTTTAACTATCTTCGCAATGCCGCTATAGGAGTTCAAATTCATTACATACCAGTGCATTTACACCCATATTTTAAAAAGCTTGGTTTTAAAAAAGGCGATTTTCCTGAGGCGGAGCTATATTCTCATAATGCAATAAGTTTGCCGCTTTATTTTGGTTTAAGTAATAGAGATCAAGATAGAGTAATTAAATTACTTAAAACATTTTTTGATTAAAATCCTTTTATTGATTAATGATTTTCTTTGCAAGTGTTAAATAATAAATTATTATCATTAGATGATAAAAATATAATTAAAAAAATAATGATTGGGTGAGTTAGTATTTCTTGTGAACCTGCAGTTATAAAAATATAAATTGCAGTGATGGATAATATTTTAAAATCAGATTGTGAAATTTTCGCCGTTACTGAATTTTTAAAGTTAATTATTATTAATCTAAGATAGGTAACAAATGCAAAACAACCAACAATTAAACCATAATAATAAATGTAATTCAGTTGAGAAATTTCTGTTTTATCAAATATGTCTTTATAAGAATTATAAATGGGACCATTAATACCAAAACCAAATAATTTTCTTGTGAAATTAATATTTTCAAGAAAATAATCAATGTAACCTAACCTGATATCAAATCCATTATTGTTATAACTATTTAATCTAAGAAGATTAAATAATTGTTGGAATTCTGAAAATGAAAAGAAAATCGCAAAGAATATAATTACAAGGAAAAATTTTATATTTCTTTTAGATATGAATTTTTGAAAATTAATTTTATTTAAAATGTATATAAATAATGCTGCAGTAACAATAATTGTTCCGGTTCTTGTTCCGCTTAGGGATAATCCTACATAAGATATAGCGAAATATAGATATTTATTTTTATATAAATAATATATAGCTGGAATAATAAATAATAGTATGATATTAGTTGAAAAAGTTGCATTACTAATTTGATTCATTTTCCCGACGTAATCCCAATCAAAAGTAAAAAAGAAAGCATTTTTTGATAAATAATTGAAATTAGTTAAATTTAATTTAATACTGATATTTATAATCGCATGCATTAAAGAACTTACAAATAATGGTCTTATAATAATTTCAATATTTTTATAATTATTAAAGGTATATATACCGATAAATAATAAAACAAAATTTCTAATAATTTGTATATAGCCTTCTAATCCAAAATATCCATATATAAAAATATCATTTATGGAGGTAATAATTAAAGGAAATAAAAACAAAGAAAGAATAATAAAAATTTGACTAAAATTAATTTTTGAAAAAAATTCTTCCTTATTTTCTTTGAATTTTAAATATACTAAAATTAAGGCAATTAAAGTAATTATATATTTTATTGATCTAGGGATATAATAAAAGCTATAACTTACGCAAAGTAATTCAATAATTATAGGAATTAAATCATTTCTTTTTATAATAGAAAAATAATCCTTTCTTTTTATAATAGAAAAATCATTCTTTCTTAAGAGAAATATTGTTATGCAAAATAAGGAATAAACTAATTTAATAGGATTATTAAATAATGTAGCAAATGGTATAAACAATAAATAAGAATAAAAAATTATTGTTGAATTAAAATTATTAACATAATATTTAATCTTTCTTACTAACATTTTAAGAGAAATTGATTTTATTCTTTGGTAAATTTAATATTTAAGACGCTTTTCTCTATAAGAAAAATTCTTAAAGGACTTTAAATCTACAACAAAACCTTAACATAATCGGGAAATATTTAGAAAAAATATTTTCTTTTTTAAATTATCGATTTTATTTATCTTTGCACTTTATAAAAAAAATGTTTTTCTTCCAACTTAAAAATTACTAGCCATTTTTAGTATTAATCCCTTTTTTATTAATAAATAATAATCCTTTAGGGAGAAATATTAATACATAGGAAGTCATCACAATTGGATAACCTATAAACAAGCAAAGAAAATGTACTAATAAAATAAAACTATAAAAAGTTTTATTTATATAATTCATTTCACTTTTTGTTATGTCATTAAAAGTTAAACCAAAAAGAAAAATAATACATAGTAATCCTGTTAATCCTGTATCTAATAATAAAGCAACTATACCTTGTAATTGAGTGACATCTTTTTTCGTTAACCTTTCATTTAAATTATATTGATCAATCATTTTATTTCTAGTCGAATTTATAGTTATTCTTGAGGTATACCATCCTGAACCAAATAATTTTTCAATAAAACTATTTTCTAAAAATTTGTTTATCCCTACAGAAAGTTCAAAATATCTACCAGAAATATTTTCATAATTTTTTTCTTTATTTATTAAATTCTTCCCTGAAGAGATGTTTTTGTTTAAACTTTTTAAATCAGTAATTATAGATTCTTCAGGATTAATAACATTTTTAGCTATTGATTTTTTATCATTTAATTTAAAGACATATGGATTTTCATGGTTAACATATTCCATATTTATTTCATTAAAGAAAATAGAAAAACTGTTATAGCTAAAAATAATAATTGTTAAAATTACAAATCCTCTTAATAGTTTTCTTTGGTATATGGATTTCAAAAAGATAAAAAAGGAAAATAGAATTAAATATACTAAGCCAAGATTCGAATTATTAATATTTATAAGAACTGAATATAATATTATCAATATTGAATATGAAGAAAATATTTCAAACTCTTTAGTTGACCATCTATCGAATAGTTGAGTTAAAAATAAAGAGCTTATACAGAATGAACTAGCTCCTCCTATCCATGAATTAATTTGTATGTCATACCAATTCCCGTAAATATAAAGACTTAAAATATTCATGAAAATATAAATTATAAAATATATAATTGATGAAGAAAAAAGGATGTCTTTTATTTTATGTTTATATCTTTGGTTATTTTCTAATTTATAATTATGAAAAATATAAGCATACATGCAGGTAAAAAAGTAAGGGACCCAAAATATAATAATTCTTAAATCGTTAATTCTTATAGCTCCAATAAAGGAGTTTATTATTAATAAAAGGAATATAAAAGATACATATTTTATTTTAATATCAGAACTAACTAAGAAGTTATTTAATAATTTAAATTTAAGGACTAGGAATGGTATTAAAAGAAAAAATAAAGTTACATATCCAAATGTTTTAAAAGCAGATGTCAAAATTAATAATGAAATTATATCTAAATAAGATGGGTATTTATTTAATTTAATATTCATTAATTTACAAGTAATATTAAATTTTTATCAATATATTTTATTAACTCTTAGCTTTTGTAATTATTCTTTAAGTTATATATTTCATATAATAGATATTGAGATTATTTTTACTTTATAAGATTTAAACATTAAATATTTAAAAATAATCTTTATTTTTAACTAAAAATATCTTTGCTCTCCTCTATCCAATCACTTTTTGAGGTTTTAGGAATATGCCATGTATTACCATATCTCATTTTTAACCAATCCTTAATTTCACTATGAGAAATATATTCTCTTCCATCACTCAACTTATATTTTGTGGGGATATAAAATTTTGTTTTTTGTAATCTAAAGCCCTTTATCTCCGGTGCCTTAAATTTTATATCCTCTCCCTCTTTCTTCCAGTTGCAGAAATCTATTATTACTTTATTTTTATGAAAGATTAATTGATATGTATGAAAATTTCTAATTAATATTCTCATTGGTTTCCATCCAGATTTGATTAATATAAAAAATAATTTGAATATCTTTTTACTATCAATAAGAGCAAAATCTATGTCATTATCATGTCTTATAAATTTATCTTCTCTATATAATCCTAATATTGTTCCATCAGTTATGAAGTAACGTAATTTTATTTTTTCGAGAATTGGAATTAATTTAAATAATTCATCAATAGAATTTTCTGGTAATGGTAAATTAGGATTGAAGGGAACTATGAAAATATCAATAAATCCCTTTGTTAAGCCTTTATAAAAGGAATTTAAAAAGACAAATAAAGTTTGAAATGATGTCATTTTAATTGAGGATTAAATATAAATTGTAGTTTTAATTGCTAGATTTATATCATTACAAATTTCACTAAAAGGTTTTAAAAGATCCTTAATTTTAGTTAAGTTTAAAATTATTAAATAAGATTCTATAAAATCTAATTGTTCTGAATATGTCATAAAAATATAATAACAATTGAGTTTGCCAAATAAAAGAAATTTATAAAAATTATATTTTTTTTAATAAATATGAAATTTATTTATGTATCTTTAAATAATACCTCTTACTAAACTATAGATAATAAAATTGATAATATAGAAACTTTTTTAGTTTATTTGCAAAATAAATATTGCTATATTATAGGGTAATATTTCTAAGATGCTAAATAATAATGAATTATTTGAATTTTAAGAAAATTAATAAATTTATTAATGAAGGAGAGGATTTCTCAGATAAATTTATCTTAGTAATAAATCTAGATAATCAAGGAAGTTTATTTTATTTATTTAATACAAAAACAATAGTTAATTTGGAAAATATTTTTAATAAACTTAATTATGATAAGAAGGATTTAGCTTATTTAGAAAATAATGCAAAAGATATAAAATTTGATATTGTTTTTATTTATAATTCATCTTTTTCTCTTCATCAGGAAAATTTCTTAAAAAGGATTTCTGGTCTTCAAAGATTTTTTAAAAGTGGTACTAGAGTCTTTACTTTTAAAAAAAATAAGCAAAATTTTATCTACTTCTTAAAAAAATTTTTTAAAGAGCTAAATCATACTTCATATTCTCTTAAAAGTATTAATTTGAATTCTGGTAAAAATTATTTAGTTTATGATTATTATTATTTTTTATATTTTGGTGAAATTAAAAGCAAAAATAATATTACTTCCAGATTTTTAGCTACTTTATTCAATATTTTAAATATATTTGATATGCAAAGAATGTTCTTCTTTTCTTCAAATATATTAGTAAAATATTTATATGTTAAGAAATAAATGCCATAAGATATAATATTGTTTTAATTTAAATTGCAATGGATATTAATCGAGTCCTCGATATAATAGTTAAGGAATTTAATAAGGATACCCCTAATATAGACGGAACAGGAAACATATCTGGTCAAAAACTATATTTAGATATTATGAAAAAGTCTTATTATTTGACTTTGAAAAATTGTCTTTCTGCTTTACCTAATAATAAATCTAATATTTGCGAATTAGGTGCTTTCTTAGGTATTATTTCTAAGTCATTGAGTTATCTTGGTCATAATGTAATTGCATGTGATATTCCATATTTTTATGATAGAAATGAAACTAAAGAATACTTTACAAAATCTTCAGTTAAGACATTATCATTTAACTTAAGAGATTATAAAATCCCAATAGAAGATTATTCTCAAGATCTGGTTATAGCTTGTGAAATTATAGAACATTTGAATTTCAATCCATTACCTGTGATAAAAGAGATAAATAGAATTTTAAAGAAAGATGGATTACTTTATATTGCTACTCCAAATGCAGATTCTTTGGTAAAGAAAATAAGGTATCTTATTAAAGGCAGACAGCCTTCATTTGAAATTAATCAATTTTTTGAACAATTAGATTCTTCAAAAAATATGATTGTAGGTTTGCATTGGAGAGAATATGGTTTTTCTGAAATAAAAAATATAATTTCACCTTTTGGTTTTGAACTTGTATATCAAAAATTGACAAGCGATGTTGGAACAAGTCATGGCGGATTTCTAAAAACAATAATTAAAAAATTAATTTTTAATTTACCTGGTTGTAAACCTAATCAAATACTTTTATTTAAGAAGGTAGATGAATCTAAAATTGATTTACTTATAAATAAGGACTCTTAAAAATTTATCACTAATAATTAAATAATTTGTTTTGTAATTTTTTGTTTTTATTATTTTTATAATTTTAAAAATATTTAAATAAAATGAAAAGAAAAAAGGGATGCATTTTATTAAGGTAGAATTATAGGAGTTTATATAAAATTATTTATATTATATTATGGCTTATAGATTAGGCTATCAAAAATATAAGCTTTTATTAGACTTAATTATTAGCTTTCCTTTAATAATATTATTTTCGCCATTATTTTTAATTTCTTGTAGTTTAGTCTTTATCTATGATAGGGGGAATCCTCTTTATATTTCTAAAAGGGTAGGTTTAGCTAATAAAACTTTCAACATTTATAAAATTAGAACTATGATATTAAATGCAGACAAAATAGGAGGTAGTTCTACTAAGAATTCAGATTTAAGGCTTTTGCCGATTGGAAAATTTATTCGAAAACTTAAGATGGATGAATTGGTTCAATTATTTAATGTAATAAATTTTACGATGTCATTAGTGGGTCCTCGTCCTAATACTCCTTTAGATGTAAGCTACTATTCCAAAGAAGAAGAAGAATTGCTTAGTGTAAAACCAGGAATTACAGATTTTTCTTCGATAATTTTTGCTGATGAAGGAAAAATTCTAGATAAATTCGAAGATCCTGACTTGGCATATAACCAATTAATTCGACCTTGGAAAAGTAGACTAGGACTTTTTTATATTTCAAAATCAGATTTACAAACTGATTTATATTTACTTTATTTCACTTTTATTAATATTTTTAATAGGAAAAAAGCTTTAATAAAAGTTTCAAGATTAATTGAGAGAAAAGGTGGATCTAAGGATCTTATTAATATCGCAAAACGTGATAAGCCCCTTTCACCTTGCGCTCCTCCAGGATTTAGAGAACCTATCTCAAAAATAAAAGAATGATTATTAATAATTTTTATTTATTTATAATACTAAATATGATTAATATTTAAATGAAAAAATATGCATGTATATTAGCTGCTGGTAAAGGGAGCAGATTAAAAGAAATTACAAAAAATCGTTCTAAATGGATGGTTGAAGTTAATGAGAATTCACTAATGAATAGGTATCTCAAAGCTTTTAAAAAAAACAATATAGAAGATATATTTATTATCACTGGACATGCATCTGAATCTCTAAGAAATGATATTTATAATATAAACAAAGAATTAAATTTAAATATTGTTTTTATTCATAATGAAATTTACGAAACTACAAATAATATTTTTTCTTTAAATATTGCTTTGAAAGAAATCCAAAAAGTTAAAGATTTAGATAGGTTGATACTTGCTGAATGTGATATTTTTTTTACAGATGATGCATTGAATGAATTTTTATCTTTAAATTCTGGAAATCATATACTAGGTTCTCCCTATGAATACTGGATGGATGGCTCATGCATATCTTTAAATAGTAAAGGCCAAATACAAAACCTTCTCAATAAAAACGAAGTATCAAAAAGTAATAATAAAAAACTATATAAAACAGTAAATTGGTATTCTTTTAGTTGTGATTATGTAATTAATCAATTGGCTCCCTTTGTAAGTACTTATAGTAAAAATATTTCATCAATTTCATATTACGAGCTTGTTATAAAAATATTACTTCAGATTTCTCATATAAAGTTATCGATATCAATAATTCATCCAAGTAAATGGGTTGAGATTGATGACAGTTATGATCTTGAATTGGCTGAATGTTACGATAATGCCTTTAAAGGTAATATAGATGCTTTTGTGAATAGATATGGAGGCTTTTGGAAATTCCCTTGGATTGTAGATTTAACTCTGTTAGTTAATCCTTATTTCCCTTCTGCTGAAATGATTAATCAATTTAATCAATTAAGTTGCAATGCTATTAGGCATTATCCTTCATCTCAAAAAGTCTTAGCAAATTTGGCTTCAAAAACATTCCCAGTAAATAAGAATGAAATAGTTGTAGCAAATGGAGTATGTGAGATTATTTCAAATATTCTCACAAAATTAGACGGTGAATTTGAAATTCTATCTCCATATTTCCTTGAGTATAAAAGGGTTCTAGATAATAGATTAATTTCTATTGATAGTTTTGATAAATTCTCATTATCAAATCATATTATTATTGTTAACCCAAATAATCCGGATGGGAAAACTTTAAATATAGATTTAATAAAAAAATTATTGGAGGGATTAAGTAAAAATAATAAATATCTTATTTATGATGAATCTTTTGCAGATTTTTGCTTAAATAATAATTTATCATTAATCAATAATACTTCTTTGAAAGGGATTGAAAATTTGATAATTCTTAAAAGCCTTGGTAAAACATATGGAATAGCTGGAATAAGATTAGGTCTTTTATTTAATAAAAATACTAATAATATTGATAAATGGAGATCCTATTTACCTATTTGGAATATTAATTCTCTATCTGAAGTTTTTCTTGATTTATTACCAAGATATAAAAAAGAATATCAAGACTCATTAAAAAAGATGGCAGATAATGCTCATAAATTTTATGAATATCTATCTAATTATCAAAATAAGTCATTTAAAGTTTATAGGCCAACAGCAAATTTTATTTTATTGAGTTTTACTTCCCAAGATCTCTTAAAGAAAATAGAGATTGGATTATTTAGAGAATTTTTTCTATGTAAATCTATAATAAATAGAAAGGGGCTACCAAAATATTCAATGAGATTAGCTGTTCTTGATGAAGAATCTAATTTAAAAGTATCTAAATTAATAATAAGATTATTAGATTAATATATTTTTAAATCTTTAATTTATTATTATTTATAATAGTTATTTTTGAAAAAAAAATCAAATACTCAATCATAACAGCTACTAAAGATTCAGAAAGAACCCTTCAAAGAACTATCGAATCAATATTGAAGCAGGAATTTTTTCCTACTCATCATATATTTATTGATTACCAATCCTCTGATAAAACTATTGACTTAATAAATACTTACAAAGAAAGAGATACTAATATAGAAATAATACTTATAAACCAAAAGTCTTGTGGGATATATCAAGCTTGGAATCAAGGTATTTTAAAACTCTTTGAAATGATAGATTTAGACCATTATATTATTATATTAAATTCAGATGACTGGCTTGTTGATGATTATATAAATACTATTGCAAAATATAAAGGTTATGATTTAATAGCGGGTTCATCATTTGTTTATTATCAAAACAAAAGGTTATTAAGGCCTTGCAGAAATTTAAAAATGCTGCCATTCTTTATGCCAATTATTGATCCATCCTTATGTATTAAAGCAAGCGTATTTGATTATATTGGTTTATATAGAGAAAAGTTTAAGGTCGCAAGTGATCATGATTTTATTTATCGTGCTTATGAAATGGGATGTAGCTTTAAAATTATAAAAAAAGTTTTAGTAAATATTGAAATGGGTGGCTTTGCAATACAAAACAAGGATATTGCATTATTAGAGCAATTTATTTTAGCTAAAGAAAGAAATTTATTACCTTTTCCAGAAATAGCTTTTTTATATAGATTACTTAAATTCCCAAGAATGAGATTTCTTGATTTTTTATAAATATTTGTAGATTTTTTATCAAATGACTAAATTTTTGCTTATAAAAAATTATGATTTATTAGATGAATGTATTAAAACTAATATTTTAGAAAATATTTCAAATCTGCATTTTAAAAATCTTCCTAAAAGTTTTTATACAATTTCAGGAATTAACATAGTCAAATTTTATTATGAATTATTACTACTTAACAAAGAAATAAATCTCTGCATAGCAAAGGAAGAAAATTCAGATATCTCTGGTTTTGTAATATGGGCCCCTTCAAAATTATCATTTAAAATATTGTTATTTAGAAATTTATTTAGAATTAAATTCAAAACATTACTAAGTTTATTCAAATTAATTAAATTTGATACATGTAAGAGATTATTATATAAATTTAGAAATTCTAGTTTTAAAAATAATTTACCAAATAATTCAGTAACCATTATTAGCATAGTCGTTGACAAAGATAATCAAGGCAAGGGTATTGGAACAAAATTGATAGATTTAGTTTTGGATGAATCCAAAAAAAATAAATACGATTTTCTTATAGCTACTACTTCATCTTTACAAAAAAATGCAATTAATTTTTATAATTCCTTAATAAATTTTGAATTGATTTATAAAAATAAGATATCTTCAAGTTATGTAGAGTATACTTTTTCTAAAAACCTTCAATGAGAATTACAAAAACTTCTCAGGGCAGATCAGCTTTATATCTAGCTTTCAAGGCTTTTGCAAAGAAAAATAAAAAATTTATTGTCACACAGGCTTTTACCTGTGTTGCTGTTCCAGAGTCAATAATTGCAGCTGGATATAAACCTATATGGGCAGATATAGAATTAAGTACTTTTTCTATATCAGAAAAAAGTATTGAAAATATTTTAAGTAATTATGTTAATGATATTGGATGCATACTTATTCAGCATACTTATGGATTAAATCCCAAAAACTATTTAAAAATAAAGTCTTTAGCAAGTAAATTTGAAATACCTATAGTTGAAGATAGATGTCATTGTAATTTCTTAAATGATTACTTAGAACTTGTTTCAAATAAAACTAATAAAAAAGTAGTATATTGTTATTCATTTGAAAATGCTAAGCCAATTAATCTTGGTAGAGGAGGCTTGTTACTTACAGATAATGAAAGCAAAAAAGAATTATTAAATATAAATTATAATTTTAATTATTTCAAAAAACAAAACGTTTTAAAGTCAATTATTCATTTTTCAATAGCTATAAATTATAAATTATTTTCAAACTCTCCTCTTTATTGGCCTTTATTGCATTTATATAGAAGATTAGCTGATATGGGATTTCTTCCAAAGAATTTTAATTCGATAAGAAATAAATTTGTTTTAGAGAAAATAGGTATTCTTCAATCAATATTCATTTCTTTTTTTATTTTTTTGGGAAATATAAATAAAAAAGGTTTAAAAAATAAATTAATATGCAAATTAAGCGATTTATTTACACATTATTTTTTAAAAAGAAAATCAAATTACCCAATCTATGTAGATGATAAGAAAAAGGTATTAAATTTTTGTAAACATAATTTTATTTATATTAGAAACTATTTTAATTCTCCTATTCAACCATTATCTGAGGAAGATTATGATTATTTTTACTACAAAAATCAACTTTGCAAATTTGCGGAGGAAGCAGCTGCTCATATAGTAGTATTTGATAAAAAACCAGATCAATCTATACTTTCTAAAATAAAAAGTCTATGAAAGGTTTTAATAAATTACTAATTTATAGATTATTAATTGATGCCTTTGGCAAAATTCAATTTTTTCTTAAAAATTACTTTTATTTAAAAATACTTAGATTCCTCGAGATTATGTTAAGGATGAAAACTTCTTTAAGGATCTTTCTTCTAATATGTATGGATTTAATTATTCTTGTTATTTCTTTATTAATAACTTCTATTTTACTAAGTGTTGATAATTTATTTTATTTTAGTATTTATGATTACAAACTATTATTATCACTACTTCTTATAGCAATTCCTTTTTATTTATTTACTGGGCAGTATAAGGAATTAACAAGATTTATAGGTACTAAATATATATATCAAATACTAGTTAGAAATATAGTTGTTATTTTTATACTTCAATTATTTATTCCAATGCCTGCCAGTGTAAGTTTTGTACTCTGGACTTTCGCTTCGGCAATAAGTTATACATTAAGAATATTTTTAAGAGATATAATTTTAAAAATAGAAAAAAGAAGAAACCTTTTACAAAATGTATTTATATATGGAGCAGGGGCAGGGGGAGCAAGACTTCTTAGTAATATAAACACTGATAATTCATATTCTGTAAAAGGTTTTATAGATGATGATCCTTCTTTATGGGGAAGATCTATTTTAGGAATAAAGATTTTCTCTTCAAATAATTTAGTTAAATTAATCCAAGACTATAATATAAAAAAAATACTATTAGCTATACCATCTATTTGTAAGAATGAATCAAAAGTTATCTTAAATAAATTAAATGATTTAAAAGTAGAGGTATTACAAATTCCAAGTCTCTCAGATATCTTAAAAGGTAAATCAAAAATAGATAGACTAAGGCCAATAAAAGTTGAAGATTTATTAGGAAGAGATGTAGTATTACCTTTTAATAATCTTTTATCTAAAGATATAAATGATTCAAGTATGATGGTAACTGGTGCCGGAGGATCAATTGGGGCGCAATTATGCAGAGAAATTCTAATTTATAAACCTAAAAAACTAATTCTCTTTGATTTAAGTGAGCCAAGTTTATATATGATTTATTCTGAACTGAAAGAGGAAATTGAAATTCAAAGTAATTGTGAAATAATACCTATTCTCGGTTCTGCTACAAATAAAACATTAGTAGATAAAGTCATAATTGATAATAATGTATCTATAATTTTTCACGCGGCAGCTTATAAACATGTTCCTCTTGTGGAAATAAATCCTTTACAGGGTATTGAAAATAATATTCTTTCTACAAAAGTTTTATGCGACTCAGCATTGAAAAATAATATTAATAAATTTGTTTTGATATCTTCCGATAAGGCAGTAAGACCTACAAATCTAATGGGGGCATCAAAAAGAATATCAGAACTAATAGTTCAGGCATTTCATCAATCTACTTATAATACAAATTCGTCCGCGAGAACAATTTTTTTAATGGTAAGGTTTGGTAATGTAATGAATTCATCTGGATCTGTAATTCCATTATTTAAAAAACAAATTAAAAAGGGCGGACCAATTACATTAACTCATAAAGAAATTACAAGATACTTTATGACAATAAAAGAAGCGTGCCAACTAGTTATGCAGGCTTCTTCACTAGCAAAAGGTGGAGATGTTTTCTTGTTGGATATGGGTAAACCTATAAAAATAAAGAAAATTGCAGAGCAAATGATTTCATTAAGTGGCTTGACAGTTAAAAATATTTCTAATCCTAATGGTGATATTGAGATTATTACAACTGGTTTAAGATTAGGAGAGAAACTTTATGAGGAATTATTAATAAGTAGCGATTCTATAGCTACGGAACATCCACTGATTTTTAAAGCAAAAGAAAAATTTATCCAATTCGAAAAACTGAACTTAATATTAGAAAAATTATTAAAAGCATGTTACGAACAAAATTTAAATAATTCTCTTAATTATGTTTCTGAATTAGTGCCTGAGTGGGACTCTAAATTATATAAAAATAAATAAAAATATAACATTATAAATTAGTAAAATTCTTCAATTAATTTTGAAATTATAACTTTTTCATCAAACTCACGAATAACCTTCTCTCTAGCTTTCTTTGAAATAGATCTCAACATTTTTGGATTTGAAAGTAACATTAATATTTTCTCTGCAAGCTGGTCTTTATCTTTTGGGGGAATTAATAATCCATCAATATTTTCATCAATTGGTCCTTTACAATCTTCACTATTACTTGCTATTACTGCTTTAGCCATGGACATTGGTTCTGTTATGGCACGAGGAAAACCTCCTTCAGGATAATAGGATGGTAAAACTGCTATCTTTGATATCGAATAAAGTTCCTTAATATCATTTCTAAATCCGAGCCACTTTATATGTTTATATTTTGGAAGCTTATTTAATTTCTTCAAATAATTTGAAGGTACTGAATCTGGATTATTCTTTTCTTCGGGGCCTATAAGAATAAAAATTATATCTTTATATACTTTTTTAACAATTAGAGAAGAATCAATAAATTCTTTTATTCCTTTAGAAAATATCATCCTTCCAACTAGTATTACAACGGGCGTATTTTTTTTTAATCTTAATTCTTTAATAAGTTTATCTTTTCTCTTGTTATTTATTTTCTTGGGATTATAAATGTCAGTATCTATATAATTACGAGTAAGAATTACTTTATTAAGATTGATAATTTTTTTAGATTGAAAATATTTAAGATCATTTTTATTCGTAAACCATATTTTATCTGAAAGAATAAATGCAATTTTATAGAAAATAAGAACAATTGTTTTTAAAAGTGTAAACTTGATTGAATTATTTTTTAGGAAAGAAGTACCCCTACCCCATATAGATATATATATTTCTTTTATACCAGCTAATTTAGCTGCTATTGGGGAATAAATATTTGGTTTAGTACAAAAACTAAATACATTACTGATCTTATATTTTTTAAATATTAAATATAGTGAAATTAAATATTTAATATCATCAAATATATTTAAATGCCTGTTCATATTTACAGGAATGATTTTTATTTTTAACTTACATAATTCCCTATGAAAAAAACTATCTTCAGTAAGAGTAGTAATGAGAAATATTTTATGTTTTTTCTTTAAAAGATATTTTATTATCCATTGACAACATAAGTATGCTGTGAAATCTCTAGGACATATTAAGGCTATATTCATTTTTTTTGGAGTAAAAATTTTTTAGTCATATCTGAGCCTATCTAAAAAAATTTTTTAAATTTTTCAGGTTTATGATAATTAATTTTTTACATATTATCAATAAACCATTTGATTTCTAATTTTATTACCAATATTAAATAATATAATTTGAATTATTCGAATAACTTCTGTATTGTTTAATCTGTTTATTGTGGTTCAATTAGAAGATGAATGAAATAGAGGGTATTTCACCTGTGTTAATAACAGGTGCAGCTGGTTTTATTGGAGCAGCTTTATGCGAAAAGATCCTTAAAAATAAATTAGAAGTTATTGGAGTTGATAATATCAATGATTATTACAATAAGGATTTGAAATTAATGCGATTAGAAAAAATAAAAGAATTGTCATCCAAGCATAATTACAAATGGCATTTTATAAAAGGATCTATCCATGAAAATGATTTTATAAGAAATGTTTTTTATAAATTTAAACCAAAAATGGTAATAAATTTAGCTGCTCAAGCTGGTGTGCGATATTCAATAACCAATCCTGATAAATATATTAATTCCAATATTATTGGTTTTTATTCAATATTAGAAGCCTGCAGAAATTTTAATGTTAAAAACTTAATTTATGCATCAAGCAGCTCAGTATATGGAGGTAACAAAAAATTACCATATAATGAGGAGCAAAATGTTGATCATCCTATAAGTCTTTATGCAGCAACAAAAAAATCAAATGAACTAATGGCACATGCCTATAGTCACTTATATGGCATTTCATCAACTGGATTGAGATTCTTTACTGTTTATGGTCCCTGGGGCAGGCCTGATATGGCTCCTATGATATTTGCAAAAGCAATTTTAGATGGCGAAAGGGTACCTGTTTATAATAATGGAAGGATGAAAAGGGATTTTACTTATATTGATGATGTAATTGAGTCCATTTGGAAATGTTGCAGAAAAAATATAATAGAAAATAATAACCTAGATATCTCCTCGAAAGATATATCCTCCTCCCCAAAGGCATCTCATCGAATATTTAATGTTGGAAATAGTAAGCCTATAAATCTATTAGATTTTATTAATACTTTGGAATTATGTTTAGGAAAAAAAGCTTTATTAGATTTTAAACCTCTTCAACCCGGAGATGTAATAGATACTCACTCCGATTCAAGTGCTTTAGAAGAATGGATAGAATTTAAGCCATCTACTTCACTTGAGAAGGGAATTAAAACATTTTCTGATTGGTACATAAAGCTTTACAAAAATATTACTTAAAGTTTAAATATAATTTAATAAGAATAAAAATTATGAGTGAGATTTGCGAAAGGAAAGGGATAATACTTGCTGGAGGAATTGGTTCAAGATTGAATCCTATAACAAAGGTGATAAGTAAACAATTAGTTCCAATATATGATAAACCAATGATTTATTATCCTCTAACAACCCTAATGTTAACAGGAATTAAAGAGATATTAATAATTACAAGTCCTGAATTTATAAATTCATTTAAATCTTTATTAGGAAATGGAGAAGAACTTGGCATTTCTATTGATTACTCTATACAGATTGAGCCAAATGGTTTGCCAGAAGCATTTATTATTGGTGAAAATTTTATTCAAAATTCTCCAGTTGCATTAATATTGGGAGATAACCTTTTTCATGGTAATGATTTATTAGTAAATCTAAAAAACGCTTCAAATGAAAATAATGGAGGAACTATATTTGCATATTCCGTTAGAGACCCAGAAAGATATGGAGTCGCTGTTTTCGATGATAAAAATACTTTAATTGATATAGTGGAAAAACCAAATAAATATTTAAGTAATTGGGCAATTACTGGATTATATTTTTATGATAATACCGTTATAGATAGAGCAAAATCTCTTATCCCTTCAAAAAGAGGAGAACTTGAAATAACTGATTTAAATAAGTCTTATTTGCAAGATGGATTACTTAATGTGGAAATAATGGGAAGGGGAATGGTTTGGTTAGATACAGGTAATTTTGACTCTCTACATGAGGCCTCTTCATATATTAGAACCCTTGAACATAGACAAGGTTTTAAGGTTGGTTGTCCAGAAGAAGTAGCTTGGAGATTAGGACTAATAAATAAAGAACAGCTTAGGGCAAATGCCCAAAGATTATTAAATAGTGGATACGGGGAGTATCTATTAGATTTAATGAAAAAGAACCAATTTTCATAATATGAAAACTGAGAATTTAATTAATAATAAGGGCATGATAATGAATGGAGTTAAGCTAATATCTCATGATATATTTCATGATAATAGAGGCTTTTTCTTTGAGGATTGGAATAAGAATGATTTTGAAAAAGTACTAAAACAAAACTATGATTTTTGCCAATTAAATCATTCATTCTCTAATCATGGAGTCATAAGAGGATTACACTATCAATTAAATCCTGAGCCACAGGGCAAATTGATAAGATGCTTAAGAGGTAAGATATATGATGTAGTTGTTGATTTAAGAAAAGATTCTCTAACGTTTTCATCTTGGGCAGGGATTGAACTCAGAGAAGAAGAATATAAATCTCTATGGATTCCACCTGGATTTGCCCATGGGTTTTTAGCGCAAAGTAAAAAAGCTGAAATACAATATTTTGTTACTAGTAAATGGAACCAAGAATTAGAAAAGTGTATTATTTGGAATGATCCACAATTGAATATTGAATGGCCTATTAATGATTTAAAAGTAATTTTGTCATCAAAAGACTTAGAAGGGATAAAATTATGTCATGCTGAGGCTTTAGGATATATATTTTGATGAATGTTCTTTTAACAGGTTCTGCTGGGCAGTTAGGTACAGCAATTATTTACAATAAGCCTGATTGGGTAAATTTAATTTCAACTGATAAGCAAAATCTAGATTTATCAAATGAAAAAGAATGTAGAAAAGTTATTGATTTTTATAAACCAGAATGGATTATAAATGCTGGAGCCTATACAAATGTTGAATTAGCTGAAAAAAATCAGGAAGAGGCTTTTAATGTTAATTCACTAGCAACAGAATATTTATCACATTCTATTTTTGATTCTCAAACCAAATTACTTCATATAAGTACAGATTATGTCTTTGATGGAGAAAATTCTATTCCTTATAAGCCTTATGATCGGCCTAATCCTATAAATATATATGGAGAATCTAAATTAGCTGGAGAAAAAAATATTCAAAATATTTTGGGGAATAAAAATAAAGCTATAATTCTTAGATCAAGTTGGATTATTAGTCCTTATGGTAATAACTTTTTAACTAAATTTATCAATCTTTTGAAAAGTAAGAAAGAAATAAAAGTTGTAACAGATCAAATTTCATGTCCAACTAGTGCAATCACTTTAGCAAAAATGTGTTGGCAGATTTTGATAAAAGAGAAACAAATTTATTACTTAAATAAAGAAGATGTTCCTATCTTTCATTGCTCTGATTCAGGTAAGGCAAGTTGGTACGATCTTGGAAAAGCAATAATGGAGATTTCTTTTGAACAAGGGATCATAAAAAATAAAAAATCAATATTACCAATTAAATCTTCAGAGTATCATTCGCTTGCAATAAGGCCACAATTTTCATTATTGTGTTGTAAGGAATCTTTTGAAAAAATTGATTTTAAAGTAAATAATTGGAAAGATGAACTTTATAAAAATATCCTGAAAATGATAAATTAAAATTAATTTTATGGAACACATTAAAAATATATTGATAACAGGTGGAGGAGGTTTTATAGGAGGCGCCCTTGTTAGGAAATTACTTAAGAATGGCGATCATAATGTTTTTAACCTTGATAAATTATCTGGCAGGAGTGATTTGTCATCAATAAATAATCTTGTAAAAAAAAGGGGAATTGATTCGCAAAAATATGTTTTCATAAAATGTGATCTTTTAGATCAAAATAATCTTAAAAATGCTGTGAGAAAAGCTGATCCAGATATAGTGTTTCATTTTGCTGCGGAAAGTCACGTTGATAGATCAATTAAGTCCCCTAAAGATTGCCTATTTAATAATGTTATTGCGACATTCAATTTGTTAGAGGTTATCAAAGATCATTTTTTTAATTTAAATGGAGGAAGATCCAATAATTTTAGATTTCATCATATAAGTACAGATGAAGTATTTGGTTCGATTAATTCAAAAGGTAAATTCTCTGAAGATTCAAGATATGATCCAAGGAGTCCATATTCGGCAACTAAGGCATCTAGCGATCATTTAGTAAATGCTTGGCATCATACTTTTGGGATACCCGTCATCACAACTAATGCAAGTAATAACTATGGACCTTGGCAGTTTCCAGAAAAGTTAATTCCATTAGTAATTCTAAAATCATTAAATCTTGAGAAAATACCTTTATACGGAGATGGGATGAATATTCGTGATTGGATTCATGTGGATGATCATATTGAAGCAATTCTTTTAGTCTCTAAATACGGCCAAATTGGTAAAAAATATTTAATTGGTGGAAATAATGAGAGAACAAATAAAGATGTAGTTTTTATGATTTGCGATTATTTAGATGAAGTGGTTCCTAGGAGTCAATCTTATAAAGAATTAATTACATACGTTAATGATAGACCCGGTCATGATTATAGGTATGCATTAGATCCCTCTCTTATTAAGAATGAACTTAATTGGGAAGCGAAAATTGAATTTCAAGAGGGATTAAATAATACTATTGATTGGTATTTAAATAATTTGAATTGGTGCAGTAAAATGGCAAATCAGTCAGGATATAATGGTCAAAGAATAGGATTATTGAATTCCTAATGAAATCTATCCTTGTTACTGGAGGTGCTGGATTTATTGGCAGCCATACAAGCTTGGAATTAATTTATAAAGGGTATAGATTAGTTTTGATAGATAATTTCGATAATTCTTCAGCTGAATCAATCGAAAGAATCAAATATATTTCTTCTCTAGATAATATAAATGTTAAAGATAATTTTGAATTTAATTTCGGAGATATCAAGGATGAAAATTTTTTGGAATATGTATTTAACAAATCAAAAATAAATAATAAAGAAATAAAAGGGGTTATGCATTTTGCAGGAGTTAAATCTGTATCAGAGTCTGTTAGAAATCCAATAAAATATTGGGATCAAAATTTGAAAGGAACTATTAGCTTACTGACTATAATGAATAAGTTTAATTGTAGAAATTTAGTATTTAGCAGTTCAGCAACTATTTATGGCTTAAAAAATCAATCCCCTCTTAGTGAAAATAAAAGTTGTTTTCCTGTAAATCCATATGGAGAGACAAAAATTACAATAGAAAAAATGCTGAAGAATATATATGATTCTGATCCTAAATCATGGAATATTTTAAATTTGAGATATTTTAATCCTATAGGGGCTCACTCTTCAGGAATGATTGGTGAAATTTCAAAAGCAGAATCAGAAAATCTATTTCCAGTCTTGTGTGAAGTTGCCTCTAATAAAAGAGAGGAATTACAAATTTATGGAAATGATTGGCCTACAAAAGATGGTACTTGCATCAGAGACTATATACATGTTTCAGATATCGCAAATGGACATTTGAAAGCGATTGAATTTCTCTTGTCTTCAAAAGGTGTATTTTATTCTGTTAATTTAGGTACAGGTATTCCTACCTCTGTACTTGAATTATTAAAGATATTTGAAAAAGTAAATAAAGTTAAAATAGATTTTACTTACTCTGATAGGAGAAAGGGAGATGTCCCTATATTGTGCGCTGATGTTGGATTTGCAAAAAAAATTTTAGGCTGGAATGCAAGCAGAAATATTGAAGAAATGTGTATTGATGGTTGGAAATGGTATTTATATAGGAAAAAATATTCAAATAAATAATTGTCTAACAATACCTTTTAGCTAGAAGATCTTTTATTAAATTCATCTATAGTTTTTTTTAAACCATGATTAAGCGATATTTTATGTTCCCATCCTAATGAATTAATATTTGTCACATCTAATCTCTTTCTAAATGTGCCATCAGGTTTTGTATGATCCCATATTATTTCCCCCGAGTAGTTAATTAAATTTGATATCTTAGTGGCCAATTCTTTTATACTTATTTCCTTTCCAGTTCCAATATTTAAGTGAAAAAGTTTTTGCCCATTTGAATCTCTTGGAGCTTTATTTGATTCAGGATCCCAATTCTCTAGCAAGAATAAGCATGCATTGGCTAAATCATCAACATATAAAAATTCTCTTAATGGATTACCTGTGCCCCAGCAGGTAACTTTATCTTTAGATAATTCTTTCGCCTCACTAAATTTTCTAATAAGAGCTGGAAGAACATGGCTAAATTTGGGGTGATAATTATCGCCTGGACCGTATAGATTTGTAGGCATAACACTTATGGCATCAAAATTTCTTTCAGTTCTTAATGATTCGCATAACTTTAAACCTGCTATCTTTGCAATAGCATAACTTTCATTAGTTTTTTCAAGACTTCCATTCATTAAAAATTCTTCTTTTATGGGCTGCGGAGCATTTTTTGGATATATACAACTACTGCCTAAGAATAAGAGCCTTCTAACTCCGAATAAAGCAGAATTCTCAATTATATTATTCTGTATTTTTAGATTATCTAATAGAAAATCGACGGGCTGTTGGGAGTTTGCCAGTATTCCTCCAACTTTTGCTGCAGCTATAATAACTACTTCTGGCCTATTGAGATTAAACCATCTTTTGACATTTAGGTAGTCTCTTAGATCAAGTTCATTTCTTAAAGGGGTAAGCAAGTTTAAATAATTATTTTCAATAAATAATTTTTTTAAAGACTTGCCAACCATCCCGTTAGATCCCGCAAGAAATATTTTATCCTTCTTAAAAATCAATTTATTCATATTCTATTTATTTTTAAAATTATTTTTTTTAAGAATTGCTTCTTTTTCTGCTTCTTGTATATCATTCTCAATCATTGATTTAACTAAACTCTCAATTGATATTTTTGGAGACCAACCTAGCTTTTTATTAGCTTTTGATGCATCACCAAGTAATGCGTCAACATCGCATGGCCTAAAATATCTCTCATCAATTTTTATGACTATTTCCCCAGTGTCAGATCTTCTCCCAATTTCATTTAATCCTTCTCCTTCCCAAATTATTGCAGATGATGAGTTGGTTGATTTCCAGCCTAACTCTGTAGCCGCTATTTCTATAAAATTTCTAACACTCTCTTGTCTTCCAGTTGCAATAACATAATCATCTGGTCTATCTTGTTGCAATATCAACCATTGCATTTCAACATAATCTTTTGCATGGCCCCAATCTCTTAAAGAATCAAGATTGCCCATATATAAATATTTATCTAACCCTTTATCTATTCTTGACAGTCCTCTAGTTATTTTTCTCGTAACGAATGTTTCTCCCCTCCTTGGACTCTCATGATTAAATAAAATTCCGTTGCATGCAAAAATATCATATGCTTCTCTGTAATTTATGGTTATCCAATGTGCGTAAAGTTTAGCAACTCCATATGGACTTTTTGGATAAAAAGGTGTTTTCTCATTTTGAGGTGACTCTTTTGCTCCACCAAATAATTCACTTGTGCTTGCTTGATAAAACTTTGTTTTATTTGTTAGGTTTAGTATCTTTATTGCCTCTAATAATCTTAATGTACCAATTGCATCTGAATTGGCAGTATACTCTGGGGATTCAAAACTTACTGCAACATGACTTTGTGCACCAAGATTATAAATTTCGTCAGGTCTGATTGCTTGAATTATTTTTATTAAATTTGTACTATCGGTTAAATCCCCGTAATGCAATATAAATTTACTATTTTGAATATGAGGATCTTCATAAATATGTTCTATCCTTTGTGAATTGAAGCTACTTGATCTTCTTTTAATACCATGTACCTCATAGTTTTTGCTAAGTAGAAATTCCGCTAAATAGCTTCCGTCCTGACCTGTAACTCCTGTAATAAGAGCTTTTTTCATTAAGTTAATTTTCTCATTACACTATAATATCTTATATATCTTTGAGTTTTTACGATATCTTATGATAAAACAATGAAAAACAAAAAAATTATTAATGTAAAAAATATTTGTTGTATAGGTGCTGGCTATGTTGGCGGACCAACTATGGCAGTTTTAGCTTTAAATAATCCTAAATTAAAGGTTACTGTTGTAGATATAAATAAGCAAAAAATAGAAGCATGGAATAGTAAAAATCTAGATAATCTTCCAATATATGAACCTGGTTTAAGACAAATTATAAAAAAAATTCGAGATGTTAATTTATTTTTTTCATCGAATATTGAAATGTCAATAAAAGATGCAGATATAGTTTTTATATCTGTTAATACACCAACAAAGCAAAAAGGATTTGGAGCAGGATTTGCAAGTGATTTAAAGTGGGTCGAATCGAGTACAAGACAAGTTGCAAGATATTCTCAGGGACATACCATTGTTGTAGAGAAAAGTACTTTACCCGTAAAAACAGCACAAACAATTAAATCAATACTTCAAGCTTATGAGCTAAAAGGAGGTATAAAAGATAGTATTAAAAGTTTTGATATTTTATCTAATCCAGAATTTCTTGCTGAGGGAACTGCAATTAATGATCTTCAAAAACCAGATAGAGTTTTGATTGGCGGCGATAACGAAAATGCCATAATTACACTTAAAAAAATATATTTAAATTGGGTAGATAATAAGAAAATTTTAACTACAGATTTATGGAGCTCTGAACTTTCAAAATTAATATCAAATGCTTTTTTAGCTCAAAGAATTAGTTCTATAAATTCTATTTCTGCTTTATGCGAGGTAACAGAAGCAAATATAAATAATGTATCAAAAGCAATAGGAATGGATAAAAGAATAGGCTCTTACTTTTTAGAATCAGGCCCGGGATTTGGAGGAAGTTGCTTTAAAAAAGATATTTCTAATTTGATATATATATGTAAACATTATGGTTTGAATGAAGTCGCCTCTTATTGGGAAAGTGTTATTTCAATAAATCAATGGCAACAAAAAAGGATTTCAAAAATAATAGTTGAAAAACTTTTTGGTAATTTATCAGATAAGAAGATTGCAATTTTGGGTTTTGCCTTTAAATCAAATACTAATGATACAAGGGAATCTCCCTCAATAAATATATGTAAAAGTTTATTAGAAGAGGGATGTAACTTATCAATATATGATCCAAAAGTAAATTTTGAACAAATTGAATCTGAATTATATATATCAGATAGAGATAAAGGCTTAACTTCTGAAAAAAATTGGGTTAAATCAGATGATATTTATGAATCTGCCAATGATGCAGATGCAATTGTTCTATTAACAGATTGGGAAGAGTTCTCTGATCTAGATTTAAAAAGATTATTCAATATTATGAAATATCCATGCTGGATATTTGACACTAGAAATATGATTGATTTATTTGACGCAAAAAAAGCAGGGTTTAAGATTTGGCAACTTGGTAATGGAATTAAATTAAATTAAATTAAATTTTAAAATTTAAAAATTTATATATTTCTTAAAGAAATCTATTGTTTTATTTATACCTTGATCTAATGATATTTTTGGTTCCCAATTTAATTCTTTTTTAGCTAGTTCGATAGAAGGTTTTCTTCTGGTTGGATCGCCTATTGGAAGCTCTTCAAAAATAATATTTAAATCTTTATTTATTTTTAATCGTATTATATTTGCTAAATCTAAAATCCTTAATTCAAAAGGATTACCTAAATTTATTGGACCTGTAATATTTGAATTCATAAGCAAAATTAATGCCTCAATTAGATCATCAATATAGCAAAATGATCTTGTTTGCATTCCAGTTCCATAAATTGTTAATCGTTTATTTGTTAGTCCTTGGATAATAAAGTTGCTTATTACTCTTCCATCATTAGTCTTCATAAGAGGACCATAAGTATTAAAAATTCTAGCTATCTTTATGTCGCATTTATGTTGTCTATAAAAATCAAAACATAATGATTCAGCTATTCTCTTCCCTTCATCATAGCAACTACGAATTCCAATATTATTAACTGAACCCTTATAGGATTCAATTTGTGGGTGGATTTCTGGCTCCCCATAAACTTCACTTGATGAAGCTAATAAAAATTTTGAGTTCATCCTAATTGCAAGCTCTAGCATATTTAGAGTGCCAATATAATTTGTTTTTGATGTAAATATTGGGTTTCTATAATAACTTTTTGGAGAAGCTGAACATGCTAAATGCCAAATTTTATCAGCTTTGATATTAATATAATTATTAATATCATGATTTATTATTTTTAATCTAGGATTTGATCGAAAATGTATTAAATTTTCTTTTTTACCTGTTACAAAATTATCTAAGCAAATAACTTCCTCTCCATTTTTAAGTAATCTATTAATTAAATTAGAACCTATAAATCCTGCTCCTCCAGTTACTAAATTTTTAATAACAGAAGTCATATTAATAATATTGATATATTAGTAATCATATAATATATGAATTTAAAAATAAAAAGTATATTTAAATTTTAAGGATAGAATTAATAAGTAGGTTATTTAAAAAGCTATTTTTAATTTTAACACTTATCATAAATCTTCTCTACTTTATTCATTTCTATTTTATAAGAATATCTTTTTTCAATTAATTTTCTTGCAGCTATTGCAATTTTCTTATTTTCATTTTTATATGAAATTATTTTATTGATTATTAATTCTAATTCCTCATGGTCCCTGTTACAAAATAAATAACCATTAACTCCATCTTTAACCCATATCTCATTATCAGAATTTTTAGTAATTATTATTACTCTCTCAAAAGACATAGCTTCTGCAATACTTGAGGAGAGACCACCATCACTTAAGGAACAAGAAATATATATATCAATAGAGTCATAAAACTTTAACATCTCTTGTTTATTTAACAATCCTAGGAATTTTATCCTCGAAGAAAGTTTATTTTCTACTATGAAATTTTCATATTTTTTTCTTAGGCTTCCATCACCTGCTATAAAAAAGTCTATATTTTTTTTAGAGTAAATTAAATTTTTTGCAGCTTTCAAAAAGGTATCAATATCATAAATTGATTCAAGTTTTCTATTACTTCCAATTATGATTTTATTACTAGTAAATATTTCTCTAGATTTTTTGTATGAATTTGTATCAATCCCAAACATTAAAATACTGATTTTATTTTTATCAGCTCCTATAGAGATTGCTTTATTTTTTAGTCTTTCAGAGTCACAAATAGTATAAAAAGATCTCTTAAATAAATATCTTAACCAGATTTTTTTTAGAAAAAACTTTGTTTTTAATAAATCGCTTCCCCATGGAGTAAGTATAATTTTTTTATTTGGTCTTATAAATAAACTTAGTAAACTATGCCAACCAAGATAATGAATATGTACTAATTTGTATTTAGATAATAGTAATATAAAAATTATTTTAAAAAAATCCTTAATATTTTTAAAATTATAAATTTCGATAAATTTATTAAGTTCTATATATTCTTTATATGTCTCTTTATTAGGCCTTGAAAAAGTGATCCATATAATAGAATTTTTTTTTGCAAAATATTTAATCCATCTCAATGAATGAATTGATATCGAGCTTGCAATATATATGATTTTCATTTAATCCAATTTATATTTTTGAAATTCATTTATAATTCATATGAAAATAATACTATTTCAATTAAAAATTTAAATAAATTATCATTAAATATACATATATCATTGATAATGTAATATTTTATTTGCCTTAAACAAAAATCAATGAAATATTCAATTGTTATACCAGCTTTCAAAAGATCTGATATTTTAGAAAGAACTTTAGATTCAGTTTATAATCAGACTTTAATGCCATATGAGGTAATACTTGTTGATAATAATATTAATAATTTAGAGTCAAGTAAATTAATTAAATTATTAACTAAATTTTCTAAAAGAAATTTTACTATTAACTTAATAAAATCAACTAAAAATAGCGGAGCAGTAGCAAGAAATATTGGAGCTAAATATTCAAAAGGCGATATAGTTGCTTTTTTAGATAGTGATGTTATCTTAGATCCAAACTACTATTATGAAATATCAAAATATTTTAAAAAATTCGATGATTTAGTTGCTATTCAAGGAGTTGACAAGTCATTGATTGAATCACAATTACAGTTAAAAAATTTAGATTTTTTTTCAAATATTTCCTATAAAATAGAACAGTTTTTTGAAACTTCACTTTTATTCAATAAGAATAATTCATTTGTTTCCCCTTCTCTAGCGGTAGCACACCCAAGTGTTATTGAGGATTTTGAAATTAATAGTCAATGGATTTCTACTTGTGCTGGTCTTTTTAAAAGGGATTTATTTGAAAAATATTCTTTCCCAAATCAATTCATAACATATTCAAATAATGAATATTTATTTTTTTCTTATTCTATATTTAAAAGTAAAGAAGGTAGGATGATTTATACAAGTAAGGCTAAATATAGAGATATACAAACTTCTTCAGGAAGATTAAAATCAAAAACTTTAATGTATCAGATACAAGTTTATGATTTATATATATTCATAAAACTTTTTAGAATAAAGCCAATTAATATATTGATATTTTTTAAATCTAGAATAGGTCATTTACTATTAAATTTATATAAAACATTTAAGAAAAAAAGATTTAGTTTAATAGATTATTTTTATTCAATTGATTCAATATTTTATCCATTTAGGAATCTGAAATTAATCTTAAAAGAAGACTTATCATTTTATGAGAAAGATTTTCCTATTAATGAATATAGTAATTATGTAGATGATTGATAAGCTAGTTAGAGGAGCTATTTTTTTGTTTTAAAATACCAAAATATTTATGATAAAGATATCTTAATGTATTCTCTAATATAGTTGTAATAAAAAATAAATTATTTTGATAAGTTAACGCATAATAATATTTATTTTTTATTATCCTCAAAAGATATTTTCTATCTCCTCCACTACTAGTAGCACCTTTATGAAGAATATTTGTTTGAAGATCGATAAATGACTTAAACCCCTTCTTTTTAGCCTCAATGCAATAACTTGCATCCTCAAAGGTTGCAGGGAAAAAATTTTCATCTAAGTAACCACAATTTAATATGATTTCCTTTGATATCAGTAGAGCAGCCCCTAAAATCCAATTTACTTCGATACTATTACTTTTATAAATTTTCTTATCTTTTGTTAGATAAAAACTTGAAAATATTTTGTTGTAAGTTCCACCTATGGATTGAATATCGCCTGAATTAAAGTGCCTTATTACAGGACCCACTAAAGCTTTCTGTTCTATTGCTAAATTAATAAGCGGATGTAATATCTTTTGAGTAAGTCTTGAATCTGGATTAAATAAAAAGAAAAAATCAAATCCATGATCTATTGCTTTTTTAATAGCTAAATTATTACCACCAGAAAAACCTGAATTAACTGGCAAAATAGTTAGATTTATATCTTGAATTTTATTAAGTATTTCAGCTGTTCCATCTGATGAATTATTATCTATCACAAATATGCCTGATTCGGGATGAAATTTCTTTATTGAGTGTATACAATCATAGATATCATTTTTTGAATTATAAGTGACAACTATAAATGCGCATCTAGATGAATGTTTTTCATTTTCAATAATCATATTTTTTTTGACTTGATTTTTATTATAAATTAGATTTCAATTTTTTACTTTAGTTAAGTAAATTTATTTATTTTATCTTAAATTAAAGATTTTATTGTTGAATAAATTAATCATATTGATTTAATCAATTCTTAATTCTTTAATATTTCTAAAATCAATATTTTTTTGCTTATTTATAAATGCAATTTGAGTTTTTTCAGGAATATAGTTTATCTTATGAGTAGCCATAACAATAGTAATTTTTTTTGATAATTTTAAAATGGTTTTAATAATCTTTTTTTCATTTAAACCATCAAGAGAACTTGTTGGTTCATCTAATAAAAGAATATCTGGTTTAAAATAAATAGCTCTTGCTAATAGAATTCTTTGTTTTTGACCTTCAGATAAATTATTACCATTCTCTGAAATGTTTTCATAAATATTTTTATCTAAGGAATATATAAAATTATATATTTCGGCCTCTTTAAGAGCATAATTTAATTGTTTTATATCAATATCCATGATTTCTATTCCAAACGCTACATTTTCTGCGATTGTCGCATCAAATAATGAAAAATCTTGTTGAACATAAGAGACAACTGGGAGTTTATTTATAAATAATTTTTTATTGAAAGTCACATTACCTTTTTGCGGCCTTATTAGGCCTGATATTATGTTTAGAATTGTTGATTTTCCTGAACCACTTTCTCCCATTAAAATAAATAAAGATTTTGAATTTATTTCTAGATTTAAATTATTAATAACTTTTTTATTCTTAAATTTATATTCTAAGTTATTTATTTTTATGCATATTTCTTTTTTATTTAAATTACAAATTTTCCTTTCATTTTTTATAAGATTTAAGTTATTATCATTGTTTAGTTCTTCATATAAATTTGAAATGATTTTGGAGCCATATTCTAAGCTATTTATTCCATAGATTATATTACTTAATGCAGGTTGAGATTTATATGCTGCAAATGCAAATGTACCAAGTAACGGCAATGAGTTTAAATCAATAATATCTCTTGTTGCAATTATAAGGATAGATCCAGAGAGACTTATAAATACAATCATTTCCAAAAGGTATTTTGGAGAAGCAAGTAATGTCATATAATTAGCATTAGTAAAAGAATAATTCTGAGAGTATTTATTAAATCTCTTTGCAAAGAAATTTTCAGCAGAATAAAGTTTAATATCTTTTATGCAACTTAATGATTCAATACCAATCTTAAATCTTCCTTTATTAGCTTTTGCATTTTTAATACCCTCTTTATTTAAAATTTTCTTAGTAAATAGATAAAATATTAAGTAAAAATTTAAAAGAATTATCAAACTTAAAATTGCAGCTAAAGTATTTGCATAAAATATATAAATTACGATTCCTAATAATAAAAATATATTAGTTATCATAAACATAAAAGGTTGAAAAACAATAATAATAAATTGATCAACTTCTGATAAAACAGATTTCGCAATTTCACTTTTATTTTTATAATAGAAATTTCTATTAATATATTTTCTCATTAATTTTGATGAAGTATGAAATCTTATTTCTTCTATAAATTGATTTGTTTTAAATACAATATATAATCTTGTGATTGTAGAAATAAGCATTATAAAAATAACTAGTATAGGAATATAAAAAATTAAATTAATATCATTTATATTTATAAAATTAAAATTATATTTATCTAAAAGATTATAAATATTTTCTTTTAAATCACCTTTGTTTTCTAAAATATATAAAAGTGGAATAATAGAAGCAATTGCAATAACATCGAGTATTGACTGAATTATTAATAATATGATTAATTTGATTAATTTAAATTTATTTTTTTTCTCTACAAAACTTAAAGTTTTTGAGAAAGAAGAAAAAGTATTATAAATAAAATAATTTAAAATCATTTAGATATTACTTATGCCCTAATAATTTTTTTAGAAGTTTTGAAAATACCTCTTGTATCTATAATTAGGTTACTAAATTGTTCAATTTCTTTAAAATTATAATTGTCGTGATCAGTAATTAGTATTAAACAATCTTGATCAGATATATTTTTTTTATTCAATTCTAATCTATCTAAATTAATATCAGACCCATTTGGATTGTTAAGTTCTGAAAAATATGGATCATTATAAGAAATAATAGCTCCCAGTTTTTGAAGATTATCAATTATTTTTAGTGATGGCGCACCTCTATAATCATCAATATTTTTTTTGTAAGAGATGCCTAAAATTAAAATTTTGCTATTTTTTATATCTTTACCTTTATTTTTTAGAGCTATGCGTAATTTTTGTATAACAAAATCAGGCATGTCTGAGTTAATTTTAATTGCAGTTTCAATTAATTCAGTTTTTAATCCAAAAGATTTTGCTTTCCAAGATAAATACATTGGATCAATAGGAATGCAATGCCCTCCTACTCCTGGGCCAGGATAAAATGGCTTATATCCAAATGGCTTTGTAGCAGCTGCTTCAATAATTTCAAAAATATCTATTCCCATGGCATCAGTAAATTCTTTTAATTCATTGACCAAACCAATATTTACAGCTCTAAAAACATTTTCCAAAAGTTTTGTCATTTCAGCAGCTTTTGATGAGGTTAATGTATGAATATTTGGATTTATCAATTTATAGAACTTTTCTCCAATATCTCTGCAAAAAATTGTATCCCCTCCAATAATTTTTGGAATCTCATTCGTTTTGAATTTATTATTTCCTGGATCTTCTCTTTCAGGCGAATAAACTAAAAAAAAATCTTCTCCTACTTTTAAACCAATTCTTTCTAAGAATGGTTTGATTATTTCTTTTGTTGTTCCAGGGTATGTTGTACTTTCTAAGCATAATAATTGACCTTTTTTCAAAAATCTTTTTATAGATCCTAATGCAGACTCTATATAACTTAAATCTGGTATGTTTTCTTCTTTTAATGGAGTAGGTACGCATATTAAAATTGCATCAATTTTATTTATTAATGAAAAATCTGCAGTTACTTTGAAAAGATTAGAATCTACTGCTTTTTTAATATTTGAATTTTTTATATGGCAAATGTGACTGGAACCTTTATTTAAGGTATCAATTGTTTTTTTATTTATATCAAAACCTGTTACTTTAATTCCTTTTCTAAAAAATGATAATGCTAATGGTAATCCAACATAACCAATACCGATTATTCCAACATTTATTCTTCTTAAACTAATTTTTTTTATGTAATCAAAATAGTACTTGTTTGATAATTCTATTGCCATATTTTATAGTAATATAAATAAATGACCTAAAAGAGTACAATAGCATAATATTAAAATCAAATTTAAATTTTTTAAATTAAGTTCTAAATGAAAATACCTTTTTTTAATTATAAAGATTACTGTAAAGATTTAGATTATTCTTCTCTACTAAATGATGTACTGGAGAGTGGTTATTTAATAGGTGGTCCTTTTATAAAAAAAGTTGAAGAAGAGATTCAATCTTTAACTTCTATAAAACACTGTATTTGTGTAGGAAATGCTACCGATGCAATGGAAATAATATTTGGATATCTTAAATTGCCTAAAAATTCCAACGTTTTGGTCCCAGCTCATACTATGTTGGCAACTGCCTCTGCAGCAAAGACTCATAATTTAAATCCAATACCTGTAGATGTCGATGAAAATAGCTATATGGTTGAAATAGATCAATTAAAAAAATCTAAACTTGATAATGTTTCTGCCATTATGATCACTCAGCTTAATGGAGTTGTTGCTGATATGGATCCAATAAGCAATTTTTGTAAAGAAAATAAAATTGCTTTAATTGAGGATTCTGCTCAAGGTATTGCTTCTTTTAATAATAATAAACACTCTGGCTCTTGGGGAATAGGAGGGTGTATATCTTTTTATCCTGCAAAAGTTGTGGGTTGTTTAGGTGATGGAGGTGCTTTGATTACTAATAATGATGAATTAGCAGAATATGCTAGATCAGTAAGAGATCATGGAAGAGGGGAAGGATTAGAGGCTGTAAATTGGGGTCGTAATACAAGACTTGATAGTTTAAACGCCAATGTGATATTGCATAGATTGAGACAACTTGATGAATTAATTCTGAAGCGAAGAACTTTATCAAAAATATATTTTTCAAATTTAGAAGATCTTGCCAAAAAAGGTTTAATTGGTTTACCTCCTTTATATTCTACTAATAGTAATAATATGAGTACATTCCAGAATTTTGAAATTAAAGCAGAGTATCGAGATGATTTAATGGATTTTTTAAAAAGTAAGAATATCTCTACTATTAAGCAATGGGGAGGATTCTCTATCGCTCATTTCTCAAAATTAGGATATGAAATTCAAAATTACCCTTCTACAAAAAGATTATTCGATAAATTACTCTTACTCCCTATGAATCATATGCTAAAACCAGATGAAGTTAATTATGTATCAGAGTCAATCATTAGTTTTTACAAACAATAATTATGGGATCATCTTTAAAATTATCAAAATATATAAGATTAAAGGCCTTAGAAATGTGTTCAAAAGGAAAGTCTTCACACATAGGATCCGTCCTTTCATGCGCTGATATTTTGGCTGTACTGTATTCCAAAGTTTTAAATTATAAACCTGATGAACCAGATTTTAAACATAGAGATAGATTTCTTTTAAGCAAAGGTCATGCAGGGGCTGGTTTATACGCCGCATTAGCTAAAGTTGGTTTTATCGATGAGAGTATTTTGGAAACTCATTACCAAAATGGATCTTATTTATCAGGACATGTTTGCCATAAGATTTTCCCTGGGATTGAATTCTCAACAGGTTCATTAGGACATGCATTACCGGTCTCAGTAGGGATTGCGCTTGGATTAAGACTAAAAAATATTAATAGCAAAGTATTTTGCTTAATGAGTGATGGAGAATTGGATGAAGGATCAAATTGGGAGGCATTTTTATCAGCAGCCCATAATAATTTGAACAACATAATTGCAATTGTAGATAGAAATAGACTTCAAAGCATAGAGGATACAGAAACTACTTTAATGCTTGAACCTCTTAAAGAAAAATTATTAGCATTTAATTGGGAAGTTAAAATTATTGATGGTCATGATCATTCTAAATTGACTGATGTTTTAAAGATCAATAATCAAAAAAAACCTTTAATTGTAATTGCTAATACTTTAAAAGGGAAAGGAGTTAGTTTTATGGAAAATAAAGTATCCTGGCACTATAAATCACCTTCTTCGGATGATGTTATTACAGCTGCTAAGGAATTAAAGTGAGAGATTTATTCGTAAAAAAATTGTATTTTAAGATGGTTAATGATCCATCTGTAGTTCTTCTTACTGCAGATTTAGGGTTCGGTGCATTTGAATGTTTCGAACCTTTTAGGAATAAGCAATATTTTAACTTGGGAATTAGTGAACAACTTATGGCCTCAATGGCTGCAGGATTATCAATTGAAGGATTTAAAGTTTTTATTTATAGTATTGGAGTTTTTCCAACATTTAGATGCCTTGAACAAATTAGAAATGACATATCGTATCATGAATGCGATGTCACAATTGTTACTACTGGGGCTGGATTTAGTTATGGTGCATTGGGTATGACTCATCATTGTGTTCAAGATATCGGAGTAATGAGATCTATTCCTAATATAAAGATCTTTACACCTGCTAATGATTTTGAAATGGATGATATCTTTGAAAAGAGTTCCGGTTTAAGATATTTAAGAATAGATAAATCGCAAATTAAATTAAAACCAAATTTTTCTATTAAAAATAATTTTATATATTGTTATTTTAAGAATACAAATTTACCTTTTGATAAAAAAACTCTATTATTATCACATGGCTCAATTGGTGAAATAGCTACTCCTTTTTTAGAAAATAAATTTAAATTAGATTTTTACAGTGTTGCATCTCTTGATGAATCAAAAGAGTTATTAGAACTCTGTATTAGGTATAAAAAAATCATAACAATAGAAGAGCATTCAGTAGTTAATGGATTTTTTTCATTTATCGTTTCTTTATTAGCTAAAAATAAATACTGTAAAGAAATTGAATTTTTATCTTTACCACATGAACATCACAGTATAGTTGGTGATCAGAGTTATTTAAGGAATGAGCTTAACTTGAATTCAAAATCTTTATTAGGAAAATTGTTATAAAATTTGAAATTGTATTTAGGATACTTGATTATGATAAATATTAAGGATTTTTTATTTTTATAGATAATGTATAAAATTCTTGTTACGGATGGTGGTTATTCTCATTCATTGGGAATAATAAGATCCTTAAATAAGGCTGGTCATGTAGTCGATTGCATAGGTCATAAATTATGCCTTTCATCTTTTTCTAAATTTCTTAATAAAGTTTCTTATAAACAATCTTATTTCAAATCTGAACACATAACTGAATTTATAAAATTTTTAAAGATTGAAAAATATGATTTTCTTATCCCAATTGGTGCTAATTCAGTATCTTTAGTAAATAGGTATAGAGAAGAAATATCTAAGTATACAATTGTAAATTTAGCTCCCCAAAAAAGTATTAATATATGCTTATCCAAAGCTGATTTATTAAATCTAGCAAAAAAATTAAATGTTCCTATTCCCAATAATTTTCAAAAAGATGATTTCATCAAATCTAATGATAATTATAAATTTTTACTAAATAAATATGTTGTTAAACCTTCATCTGAATTATCAAATTCCAAGATTATTTATACCTCAAATTTAAAGAAAATATTGAATATTCAAAAATCGAAAGAAAATTTTTTGATACAAGAATATATAAATGGATATGGAGTTGGATTTTTTGCTATTTACGATAATGGAATTATGAAAGACTTTTTTATGCACAGAAGAATAAGAGAGAATCCACCCTCTGGAGGTTCAAGTGTCTGTGCAGAGAGTATTTTTGATGAAAAATTATTTTTATATGGAAAAAAAATATTAGACGAATTAAAATGGCATGGTGTAGCGATGGTTGAATTTAAAAAGGAATTTTTTACTAACAAATTATATTTAATGGAAGTAAATCCTAAATTTTGGGCATCTCATGATCTTGCTATTATGTCGGGATTAAACTTTGCAGAGAAATATTTAGAAATTAAACCAGGTAGTTTTTCCTCTGAAAAAAAAATAGAATATAAAATTAAATATAAACTTAATACTAAATTTCAATGGCTTGCAAGAGATTTAAGTTCAAGTATTTTATATCCTATAAGATTATTAAAAGTTTTATACTATTTTTTAATTTTAAAAGCATTTAATAATTTAAATTTAAACGATCCTCTATGCACATTATATTTATTGATTTATGCATTCTTTTCACCATTAGCTAAATTAAAAATTTTTAAAAAATTTTATACTTTTTTTTATAGAATTAAAACTATAGGTTTAAAAATAACTTTAATAAGAACATTTTCTGAGACTATAGGAATAGAATTTGAAAAATATTCCAAAATAAATAAAAATATTTATGTTGGTTCATCGCCAAGTAAATTAGGTTTATTTATTTTAGAAAAAAGAAATTTTAAGTATATTCTCAATTTGAGAATAAATTCTAGAAATTATAACTTTATAAATAATTTTAAAATTTTTAATTTACCTGTTAAAGAGTTTACAGCACCTACTCTTAGTCAATTAAAAGTTGGCACTAAATTTATTAATGAGGCAATTATAAATAATAAAAAAATCTATATACATTGTAGAGAAGGTATTAGTAGAGCTCCATGTTTCTTGATAGCTTATTTTATAAAATATCATAAAAAAAGTTTTAAAAGTGCATTGAATTTAATTAAAAAAACAAGACCATTCATTAAAATTTTGCCATCTCAAGAAAAAATTCTTATTAAATTTGAAAAATTAAATATTAGGTAATTTAGTTATGTATTAGATTACATTTCTATAATGTTTTCAATTATTTTATCAAATGTTTTTTCAAAGTTAAATAATTTCTCATAACTTTTTTTAGAATTATTTTTTATATTCTTTAGATAATTATTATCATTTAATAATCTTTCAATTTGAGAGATGTCTATATCTTCTTCATTCTTTATGAATATTCCATTTTTATATTCGTCAATTATTTTTTTTAAAGTTCCATCGATTGATGTTATGAATGGAATTCCATTCTCTAGACTTTCTATTATTTTATTTGGAATATGAGCTTTAAAATTAGGATTATTTTTATATGGTGCTAAAGTTGCTAATGCATTTGACATTAATAATTTTGAATTAAATTTATCTATTTCTCCAAATATTAAGACATTTTGAGAATTAGAAAATTTTTCTAAAATATTTTTATATTGGTCTCCAGATCCACAAATTATAAATAAAGTTTCTGGATATCTTTTCGCTAACTTTATAGATGTTTTATAAATAAAATTAAAATCAAAAGATTTAGTAAGACTTCCTACAAAACAAAAATATTTTTTTTCAATTACGTCTAAATTTTTTTCTTTCCAAAATTTAATGCTTTTATCAAATTGTTCTTTTGATAATTTAAAGGGCTCACGTGTTAAATGAGATACAAAATACTTATTATTATTACTTTTATATTTTGAAAATGATTTTATCCAGTTTATATATTGATCTGTTATTGAGGTAATTTTATTTGCTTTTATAAAAACATATCTTGCTGCAAGATAATAAGGAAATAATAACTTTTTGGCAATAATTTTTGATTTTCCATTAAATGGTTCTAAAAATAATTCTGGCCATTTATCTTTAACATCTATCATAAAAGGAATTTTATTCTTAATACACCACATAGCCATTACAAAGGATGTAAGAATTGGTGGATATCCAATAAAAGTTTTGCTAGGTTTAAATTCTTTATTCTTCTTTAGAAAATAGAATAATCGCAAAGCTAATATAAAATGATCAAAAACCCTCATTAAACTAATATGTTTTTTATATCCAGGGGAGGGTATTAAATAAATTTTTAGATTCTTACTTACTTCAATTTTTTTAAAAGAATTTGTTCGATGTTGTTTCCTTTGATGAAAAAAATCAGATGATATTATTGAAACTTTATGCCCTTTTCTAATTAATTGTTCTGTAAGTAGCATGCATCTCATAGGCCTGTAATTACCCTTATCAATATGAAGTGGTTCACCAGTTTGAAAGATACAAATTTCCATTCATGTATTATACATTTAATAATAAATTAAATTTTAATTTTTTAATTCTGGATATCTTAAATATCTTTTTTCCAAAGAACTACATCTTACACCAGCTAATAATATTATAAAAATAAAGCTAATCTTCCCATCATAAAAAGTAATATCAAAAAGATGTGAAATTATAAAAATTATAAAGGAATAGAGCCATGCTTTTTCTAATAAATTTATACTATTATCTCGGTCGGAATGTTCTAATGATTTAAATCCAATTATTATTATGGAAATTATTGTAATAATCAATAATAATGCTACTGGAATGCCAAAATTATAAGCAAGTTCTAAATATAAATTATGGGAATGGTATATTTTTGTAAACTTATAGGGTATCAAAAAAAGATTTTTATACTCGAAAATATTTGGAAAAGTAGTACTCCCATAACCCAATAAAGGTCTTTCCTTTATAAACGATATGGTCGAGATCCAAATTCTTGTGCGATCATTTAGTGTCCAATCACCAAACTGAATAAATTTACAAAATAGTAAAAATTTTGAATTATTTAAGCATATTTCATTTATATTAATAAAATCTAAATTAAATATATTTTTTATTAGATCTGTTAAGAAAAAAACGAAAAAGTAAAAACCACCTATTAGAAAAGAAATAAAATAAATTATTTTTCTTACATTAATGATAGAGATGAAAGAAATTATTATTCCTATAGCAGCATTTCTTGAATTGGTTCCTAATGAAAAGATCAAGGTAGAGATTGTTATCATGATTAAAATCAACCTAGAAGTTAAATTATAATTTTTATTTTTAATAAAGAAATACAAAAATGGTAGAGTTAAAGTTAAAAATAAACCTGTATAGTTGGGATTACTGAATAATCCAGATATTCCCCCAACTGAATTCAAGGGTTTGTTAAACCATATAATTAAATTAAAGAAAGATTTAAAAGGACCATAAATTCCAAGAAGTTGCATTATGCAACTGACCAAAACAGGAATGGTTCCTCCTATTAAAAATTTTATTGATAACAACCTCTTTTGGAAGGTATTTAAATAATTTTGTATCCCCCAATAAATAAAAAATAAAGGAATCCAACTAAATAAACCAATCCAAAGATCTAATCTATCTCCTCGAAAAAACTCTTCAGAAAAATTAAAAAAAGAATTGTATATTGTGCTTATTATTATTAGAAATAGAGAAAATATAAATAGAATATCTAAATTGTCATTAATTAATACTACTTTATTAAATCTATAACTTATTATTAAGGCCCCCAAAAAACATATAATTGCTATTGGTAGTGCAGAAGGTAAAAATAAAATCCCAGTATAAAATAATTTTTGACCTAGATCATTTTTGTCTTTAATAATAAAAAAGGAATTAAAAGTTTGAACCATAAATATTACTTACTAATAAATATATTATTTCATTTTAACTTAACAATTTTATTGGACCAATTTTTTAACTTTATTAATTTTCCTACTAAATGGCTTACGCTTCCTGCAGGATTCGAACCTGCGGCCCACTGCTTAGAAGGCAGTTGCTCTATCCAGCTGAGCTAAGGAAGCACAACTGATATTATATATAAGATTGGATAATGAAACAATAAGTAAAATTTTAGATTATAAAAATTAATCCAATTTTTTATATGTTTTCATATATTGGATATTTTTAATAAAATATAAATAGTTTAAATAGAACTTTGGCAAAAAGATTATCTAAATTACAAAAAGAACAGATTTTAGAAGATTACCGAAAAGGAAAATCTTTGGATTTCCTATCACAGAAATTTGGATTTACAAAAATAACTATATCGAGAAATATAAAAAAAATATTATCTTTAGACAAATTAGATAAGAACGAGAATATTAAGATAAGTTTAGATAATAAATCAAATGAATCTAAAAGGGATGGACTTCTTAATGAAGATACAAAAAATATTGAAGATATTAATAATAAGATCCTTGATAAAAGAATTGATATCACCAATAATCAATTCTATGAGATTGCACCTATAGAGCATAATATTGATGAAAACTCTCAGAAAGATTTATCATCTTTACCAATAAAATCAGTTGAACTTCCAAAGGTGGTTTATATGATAGTTGATAAACAAATAGATTTATGTATAAAGTCTCTTAGAGATTATCCTGATTGGAATTTTCTACCTGATGAAGATTTAAATAGATTAACTTTAGAAATTTTTTCTGATCAAAAGTATGCCAAACAAGCTTGCACAAAAAATCAAAAGTTA
>Ga0160422_10000039_pt1 | contig 61481 bp, 73 predicted proteins | sample Fk160mmetaG_FD_108192 | JGI IMG/M metagenome (GOLD analysis project Ga0160422, IMG submission 108192) | Marine microbial communities from the Central Pacific Ocean - Fk160115 60m metaG | ecosystem: Environmental > Aquatic > Marine > Oceanic > Photic zone | place: The Central Pacific Ocean... | reverse complement strand
CATGGTTCAGAAGCTGGTAACTCTGGCGGCGTGAAGAAGGGCAAGCGAATGGCCCGTCGCCTCGGTGGATTCACCACCACCACTCGCAACTTGGACGTGATCTCGGTGGATGCCGAGCGCGGCCTTCTTATCGTCAAGGGCACTGTCCCTGGCCCCAACCGCGGCATTGTGACCGTGCGTGAGGCCATTCGTCTCAACCGGAGGAAGCAGACAGCCGTCAAAGCCGGATGATCCGGTTGGTGAGGTAGGCCGATTTCGGAACCACCCCACCACGACAAGTCAGCACAGGACCTAAGTCAACTTCTGCCCAACCACGCCGCCCGCGGCAAACGGACCTGGGAGAACGAGGCACTGCGAGCAATTTCACTCGCCAAGGCAAGGAATCAATGATGGATCTTTCGATCTACAACCAATCCGGAACGCAAGTGGGCACCATGCCCGTGGATGTGGCCTCTCTCGGCGGGGAAGTGCGTCCAGCCCTGCTCAAGCAGGCCTTCGTGATGTTCCATGCGAACACCCGCCAAGGCTCCGCCCGCACCAAGAGCCGTGGCATGGTGGAAGGCTCCACCCGTAAGATTTACAAGCAAAAAGGCTCAGGCAACGCCCGTATGGGTGCGGCCCGTACGGTCATCCGCAAGGGTGGTGGCGTCGCTTTTGCCAAAAATCGAACCCGTGAAAATTTCCGACAAACCATGCCCAAGAAGATGCGGCAGTTGGCCAACCGGAATGCCCTTCTCGCCAAGTTGGTGGACAACGAAGTCAAAGTGATCGACTCACTTGATTTTGCGGCTCCCAAAACAGCTGAATTTAAGCAGATGCTGGAGTCGGTTGGCGTCAACCGCACTTGCTTGGTGGCTTTGGCTCCAAGTGAAGAAAATGCGCGTCGGTCTGCTCGCAATTGTGATTCGGTCGACACGGTTCGCATTGATCAAATGAATGCCTTCGAAATGTTGAACCATCGCTTTGTGGTCATCAGCAAGGCAGCGCTCGAAGCATTTCTTGAAGGTCGTGCCTCAGAGCTTGCTCTTGGTGCCGCCAAGGAGGCCGTGTGATGCAACACGAACAAGTCCTTCGTCGTCCTCTGGTGACCGAAAAGGCCACCAAGACCATTGAAGACCAAAACGCTTACGCATTTGAGGTCGACCCCAGAGCCGACAAGCCCGCCATCAAAGCGGCCGTCGAAGCCATTTACAACGTGCGGGTCCTTCGCGTGACCACGCAAAACCGTAAAGGCGAAATGCGTCGCAACCGCTACGGTCACTTCCGTCAGGGCGTGATGAAGCGGGCCATCGTCACCGTTCATCCCGAGGAGTCCATCGAGCTCTTCTGAGCCGGAGAAGTCCCATGGCCATTCGCGTCTACAAACCGGTTACCAACGGCCGCCGCAACGCGTCGGTGAACCTCCACGAAGAGGTCACCCACACCGGGCGTCCAGAGAAGAGTCTCGTCACGGCCCTGCCCAAGACTGGCGGTCGCAACCACCACGGGGTGATCACCTGTCGTGGTCGTGGTGGTGGGCACAAGCGTCTTTATCGCAAGATCGATTTCAATCGTCGCAAGGACGGCATCGATGCCGTGGTGAAGACGATCGAATACGACCCCAACCGCACCTGCCACATTGCACTTATTGAGTACGCCGATGGCGTCCGCCGGTACATCTTGGCACCAAAGGATCTCAAGGTGGACATGATTGTCCGCAGCTCGATGGATGCGATTGAACCCGATGTCGGTTGCACCATGCCGCTGAAGTTTGTTCCTTTGGGGATGACGGTGCACAACATTGAATTTGAACCACGCCGTGGTGGCAAGCTTTGCCGTTCGGCCGGTTCCGGTGCCCGATTGACCAACCGAGAAGGCCGCTGGGCCACCTTGGTGCTTCCGTCGGGTGAAATTCGTCAAGTCTCGGTGGAATGCCGTGCGACCATTGGTGAGGTCGGGAATTCCGATCACCAGCACGTGGTTCTCGGAAAGGCCGGCCGCTCCCGTTGGCTCGGGCGTCGTCCCAAAGTCCGTGGTGTGGCCATGGACCACGACGCGCACCCCTTGGGTGGTGGTGAAGGTCGTTCCAAAGGTGGCCGCGAGCCGGTCTCCCGTTCTGGCACCAAGTCCAAAGGTGGCCGTACACGGATCAAGGGCAAGTGGACCGATGCCCGAATCCTTCGTCGTCGAAAGAGCAAGCGTTACGGCCAGTTGAAGGTCTGAGGTACAAGCATCATGAGTCGTTCACTAAAAAAAGGCCCGCATGTCGACTACAAGCTCTACCTCAAGGTGGAGAAGCAAGAGACTGCCGGCGAAAAAAAGCCCATCAAAACTTGGGCAAGAGCCTGCACCATCGTGCCGGAATTCATCGGTCGTACCTTTCAGGTGCACAACGGCCGTTCGTTCATCGATGTCTACGTCACCGAAGACATGGTGGGCCACAAACTCGGCGAGTTCGCACACACCCGCACTTTCCGTGGTCACACCAACAAGAAGGAGGGCCTGAAGGCACGTTGATCGTGCTGCGAGGTTGATCCCCTATGAGTTTTCGAGCGACCCACCGAAATGCCCGTATCGCACCGCGTAAAGCACGCTTGGTGGCTGACATGATCCGAGGCATGAATGCTTCTGAGGCCCTTGTGGCCCTTGAATTCAGCCCGCAGCGTGCTGCGTGGTACTACAAAAGTGTTCTCAAGAGCGCGATGGCAAACGCTGAAGAGCAGGATGCAGATTCATCCCGCCTCGAAGTGTTCGAAGTCCGCGTTGACGAGGGCCCGACCATGAAGCGCATCCACCCCAAGGATCGCGGTCGCGCTCACCCCATTAAAAAGCGCACGAGTCACTTGCATCTCGTGCTTGCCGAGCCGGTCACCGTTCCGGTTGAGGAGGCCTGATCCATGGGACAGAAGACCCATCCCTTCGGATTCCGCGTTGGCATCACCGAGACCCACAAATCTCGTTGGTACGCCCCCAAGGCGCTCTTTGCTGAGCTCTTGGTTGAGGATTACAAGATTCGAAAATTCCTCGATCGCCGATTGAACCGAACCCCTCCTTTTGCCGCGGTCGCAGACATCGTGATCGAGCGTACCCGTGAGGAACTGACCGTCATCTTGAAGACGGCCCGCCCTGGTTTGGTCATCGGGCCAAAGGGTGTCGAAATCGAGAAGCTCCAGCGAGACCTTCAAGCCATCACTGGTCGAAAAGTCGCGGTGAAGATCGTTGAGATTCGCAACCCTGACTGCAATGCATGGTTGCTCGCCGAGTCCATCTCCGAGCAACTGAAAAAGCGTGCGAACTACCGCCGCTTGCTCAAGCAGCGCTGCGAGGGAGCCATGCAAAATGGTGCCAAGGGTGTCCGGATTCGTCTGTCCGGTCGACTCGGTGGTGCCGAAATGTCTCGGGTATTTGCTACCCGTTTGGGATCCATTCCGTTGTCCACCTTGCAGGCCAATGTTGACTACGCCTCCATTCACTGCCGCACCACGTACGGCGTGCTTGGAATCAAGGTGTGGATCTACAAGGGCATGTTTGAGGACGGCGTGGATGAAATTGAATCAAGTGCTGCCGGTGGTCGGGCTCGTGCCCGGGGCCGTCGCTGAGCGAACGGAATAGGACAGGAGCAAAGCCATGCCACGTATGCCAAAGCGACTGAAGTTCCGCAAACAAATGCGGGGTGTCATGCGCGGGAACGCCACCCGCGGCAACTATGTCGCCTTCGGAGAATTTGGTCTGCAGTCGTTGGACACCCACTGGGTTTCTGCCCGTCAGATTGAATCCGCCCGTATTGCCTGCCAGCACTTCTTGAAGCGTCAAGGCCAGATCTTCATTCGGATCTTCCCCGACAAGCCAATCTCCAAGAAGCCTTTGGAAACCCGAATGGGTAAAGGTAAGGCGGAGACCGATTTCTGGGCTGCCCGTGTGCTGCCCGGCACCATTCTTTTTGAACTCAAAGGTGTCGAAGAGAGTCTCGCCAAGCAGGCGATGGCTCGAATGGCCGCCAAGATGCCGGTGCGTTGCCGATTTGTCGGTCGCCGGTTGGAACCGTAAGAAAGGACGTATGAGATGTTGATGAGCGATATCCGACGTCTGGATGACGAACAACTGAAGTTGGAGGCCGACAGCCTTCGACGCAAACTTTTTGAAATGCGGAGCCAGAAGGCCACCGCAAAAATCGAGGACACCAGTGTGATGCGGCAAACGCGCCGTGATCTCGCTCGCGTCGAAACCGAGCGTACTGTCCGTCGGGCCCGTCCCCTGACCGAGGCCGAGTGAGGAGCTGATCATTGGGTAAGCAAAGCACTGTTCTGATTCCCGAAAAGTCCCCGCGTCGGGTCGGCATCGTTGAGAGTGATGCACGTGACAAGACCCGCAAAGTTGTGGTCCAGTGGGCTGTTCGTCACCCGAAGTACGGCAAGTACGTTCGGCAACGAACCATCCTCCACGTCCATGATGCGGAAAACGAATCTCGTTTGGGTGACACCGTTGAGGTGGCAGAATGCCGCCCCATTTCCAAGACCAAGACCTGGGCGCTTGTCCGCGTGATGCGAAAGGCCTGATGCCATGATCCAAAATGAATCCCGGCTCGAAGTGGCCGACAACTCAGGTGCTCGCGTGGTCATGGTCATTGGTGTGTACGGTGGGTCCACCGCCCGCGCACGGTCGACCCGCAAGACCGCTGGTGTGGGTGACCGCATCAAGTGCACAGTCAAGAAGTGCCTCCCGAACTCCGACGTCAAGGCGGGGGACTTGGTGACGGCAGTTGTGGTGCGGTCCAAATATCCCGTCCGTCGTGACGATGGCTCATACGTCCGCTTCGACTCGAATGCGTGCGTTCTCGTGAAAGCAGATGGCAACCCCGTCGGCACCCGGATCTTCGGTGCCGTAGCACGGGAGCTTCGCTTCAAGAATTACATGAAGATCGTGTCCCTCGCTTCGGAGGTGGTCTGATGCCACGCCATATCGTGAAGGGTGACACCGTGATCGTGACTTCGGGCAGTGCCAAGGGTTCTGTTGGCGAAGTGATTCGCGTTCTTCCGGACGAGGATCGCGTTGTGGTCTCCGGTGTCAATGTTCGGAACAAGCGTATTCCTCGCTCGCAGCAGAACCCACAGGGTGGCTCGATTCGTGCGGAAGCGTCCATCCATATCTCAAATGTCAGCCCCGTGGTCGACGGCAAACCCAGCCGCGTCCGGTTTGAGTCTAGGGACGACGGCAGCAAAGTCCGCGTTGCCGCCCGCGATGGCTCGGTGCTGCACGAACTCAAGAAGGCCCGTGACTGAGGATCCTCCCCATGAGTGAAGCCACCGCAACCCAAGCCGCCCCCCTTGCACGTCTGCAACAGATGTTCCAAGACAACGTGGTCCCCAAACTTGCTTCCGAGAAGGGGCTCACCAACCCCCTTTCCCAGCCACGGATCGTTAAAGCCGTGGTCAACGTCGGGGTGGGTCGGTTGCTTGAGAATCAAAAGCTCAAGCAAGACCACGCTGAAGTCATCACCGACACTTTGACTGTGATTTCCGGCCAAAAGCCCATCATGATCAAGGCCAAGAAGTCCGTCTCGAACTTTAAGGTTCGTGAGGGTGCCCCTTCCGCGTTCATGGTCACCATGCGTCGTTATCGCATGTGGTCCTTCTTGGATCGACTGATGAACCTTGCCATGCCCCGCATCAAAGACTTCCGCGGGGTCTCCCCCAAGTCTTTTGACGCTTCCGGTTCCTACTCCTTCGGTCTGACCGAACAAGCGGTATGGCCAGAAGTGGACATGACAAAATCGTCCTTTATTCACGGCATGCACATCAACATTGTGTTTGCCCGTTCTAACCCCGAGCTGAGCCACTTCGTGCTCAGTGAACTCGGCTTCCCCTTCGTCAAGCCGGAATCCAGCAAGAAGTAAGAAACCGCTGATCCGGCCCTGCCGGAAAGGAATGCCCATGGCCAGTAAACGCGTCTTTGCCCGCATGAACAAACCACCCAAGTTCTCCTCCCGTCGCCAGAGTCGGTGTCAAATCACCGGCCGAGCCCGTGGGGTCTATCGCAAGTTTGGCGTCAGCCGCATTGTGCTTCGGGAACTTGCCCTCAAGGGCATGATCCCCGGCATGCGGAAGGCCAGTTGGTGATCTCTGGAGTGAATTGATATGTCCCAACAAGACACCACCTCTGATCTTCTCACCCGCGTTCGCAACGCGGTCCGTAACCGTGCTCCCAAGGTTCGCTGCTTGAACAACAAGCTCAACCGCGGTGTCTGTGATGTGTTGCGTGACGAGGGCTACATTCAGTCCTACGACGTTGTCGAGGATGGCCGTCAAGGCTTGATCGACATCTCGCTCCGCTACGGCAGCCGTGGCGAGCCCGTCATTACCCGTATCGATCGCGTGTCCCGCCCCGGACGACGCGTTTATCGCGGTGCTTCTGACTTGCCACGTCCGTTGGCCGGTCTGGGTATCTGCATTGTCTCCACCAGTCGTGGTGTGCTGTCTGACCGAATCTGCCGCGAGCAGAAAGTCGGCGGAGAGCTCGTCGCCATCGTCCAGTAATCCGAACGTCGAGGAATCCACGATGAGTCGTATTGGAACCAAACCTGTCCCGATCCCTGGCAACGTCAAAGTTGCAGTTGACACGGGATCCCGCACCATCAAGGTGGAGGGGCCCAAAGGCAAACTCGAGTTCGTGCATCACGCCGATGTGAGTGTGCAGTACGTCGAGGCCGACAACCAAGTGGTCTGCTCCATCCCCGAAGAACGTCGGGATTTCGGTCGTGACAAGGCACTTTGGGGCACCACCCGTGCTCGAATCGCTTGCATGGTTCAAGGCGTGGTTGATGGGTACGAAAAGAAATTGCAAGTCATAGGCGTGGGTTGGAATGCCCAAGCTCAAGGCAAGACTTTGCGTTTAAATGTTGGATACTGCCACCCGGTTGATCTTCAAGCCCCCGAAGGCGTTGAGTTCAAAGTGGATGGCGAATTGGTCAGCATCACCGGCCCCGACAAAGAGCAGGTGGGACAGTTCGCCGCGGTGGTTCGTTCCAAGCGTCCGCCTGAGCCTTACAAAGGCAAGGGCATCCGTTACGTCGACGAGTATGTCATCCGCAAGGTTGGCAAGTCAATGGGCTGAGCCCAAGGAAGCTTCTTATGGATCGCATCAAGCTCCGAAAGCACAGTCGCGACCGTCGCCGTCGCGGTCTTCAGCGTCGCATTCGCGGCAGCGCCGCTCGGCCTCGCCTCGCGGTATTCCGCAGCAGCAAACACATTTACGCCCAGGTCGTCGACGACCTCTCCGGGCGTACCATCGCCGCCGCTTCCACTGTCGAGAAGGGTCTCGACCGTGCTGCCGGTGGAAACGTCTCCGCCGCTTCTGAAGTGGGCCGCCGGCTTGCCGACCGTGCCAAAGAAGCTGGCGTCTCCGCTGTGGTCTTTGACCGTGGCGGCTTCCTGTACCACGGCCGTGTGAAGGCCGTTGCCGAAGGCGCCCGCGAGGGCGGCCTGCAATTCTGATCGGAGCACCGGCCAATGTCTGAACGTCTTGACGAATCCGGTATCGAGTCCACCACGGTCTCCATCATGCGTACCAGCGCCACTGTCAAAGGTGGCCGTCGATTTTCCTTTGCGGCTTTGGTCGTGGTGGGGGACCGGCAGGGCAGCATTGGTTTGGGTCACCAGAAGTCTGGTCAGGTTCCCCAAGCCATCGAGAAGAGCCAGCGAGAAGCCAAGCGGAAGTTGCGGAAGTACCCCACCACGGGTTCGACCATTCCTCACGCCGTGGAAGGTCGCTTTGGGGCTTGTAAAGTTTTGCTTCTGCCTGCATCTCCAGGTACTGGGGTTGTGGCGGGTGCAGCAGTTCGCGCACCATTGGAAATGCTTGGTATCCGTGACTGCATGACCAAGTGCCACGGCTCGACCAATACATTGAACATCGTGAAAGCAGTGTTTGATGGCCTCGAGCAATTGAAGAGTCGTGAAGAGATTGAAGCGGCCCGTGGCCGAACGCTTGGTCACTCTGACACCGAAATTCAACAGAAATTGGACAAGCCTGCTCCGGTTTCAACCGAAGGCGAGGCCGACGCTGAAACCACCGAAGTCCCGGCTGAGGCTGCCGCCAATGAGGCCCCCGCGTCCTGAGGACGAGTGAAGGATCTTTGCCATGATGATTCATGAAATTACCGAAAAGGTCGGTGCTCACAAGAAGCGAAAGCGAGTGGGTCGAGGTCGTGCCAGCGGTTTGGGAAAAACCAGTGGCCGAGGACACAACGGTGCTGGTTCCCGTGCAGGTCACGGTGACAAGATTTATTTCGAAGGTGGCCAAATGCCACTCGTGCGTCGCCTGCCCAAGCGTGGCTTCACCAACGCTGCGTTCCGTACCGATTATCAAGTGGTCAACGTGCACGTCTTGTGCTCCCGATTCGAAGATGGTGCCGAGGTCAACGCAGAAGTGCTGGTTCAGAAGGGACTCATCCGTTCGGCCAAGAAGCCCGTCAAGATTCTGGGCCAGGGCGAAATCAACAAGAAGCTCTCGGTGACCGCCCAAATGTTCTCTGCTTCCGCCAAAGCCAAGATTGAAGCAGCTGGTGGCACTTGTGTTTCCAACGCCAAGGTCAAGTGGACCCGCGCGGCAGCGGCTGCGAAGAAGGCTGAAGCCCAATCCTCGGAAGGCTAAGAAGGATTCGCATGCTGCAAGCCGTCGTCAATGTGTTCCGAATCAGCGACCTTCGCACCCGGGTGATGTTCACCTTGGGGGCCTTGGTGCTGTACCGGATCGGCTTCTTCATCCCGCTCCCCGGCGTGGATCAGGAGATGCTGGTGGACGCAGCAACAAAAGCCTCAGAGGCTTCCGCAAGCGGTTTTGGTCGGATTCTTGAGTACGCCTCGGTCTTCTCCGGCGGCGACTTCGGTCAGTCCACCATCTTTGGTTTGGGCATCATGCCCTACATCACGGCCTCGATTGTTTTCCAACTTTTGCAGTCGATGATCCCTTCTTTCAAAGAAATGAAGAAGGATCCATCGGGAGCCCAAAAGCTTCAAGAGTGGACCCGTTACGCCGGTGTGGGAATGTGCATGGTTCAGGGCTTTATGTGGCTGAACTACATCCGCGGCCAAGGCATGGTCGACCCGGTCCTGGAGTCTGACCCTACCGGTCGATTCTTCTTTATGGTGGCTGGCCTGACTGGTATCACCGCAGGCAGCGTGTTCTTGATGTGGCTTGGTGAGCAAATCGACAAGTACGGCATTGGCAATGGTGTCTCACTGATTTTGACCGCAGGCATTATTTCTCGAATGCCAGATGCCATCTTCTGGGTCATCAGCAAATTCAGCCTTTCGGCCCAAGACGACTCGGTCATCGGACCGGTTGGTGTGGCCTTCCTTCTGATGTCATTCGTGAGTGTTGTCGCCGGGGCAGTCTTGATCACGGTGGCCCAGCGAAGGTTGCCTATTCAGCAGGCTCGCCATGCTCGGGCAGGCTCGGCCGCGGCGTCAAGTGGTCGGCACTATCTGCCTCTTCGCGTCAACCACGCTGGTGTGATGCCCATCATCTTCGCATCATCTTTGATGATCATTCCAACCGTCGCTTTGGGTTCGTTGGCCCAGTACGCCGCCGCTTCTCCGGGCTGGCCCGAGTGGACACGTACCGCCCTCACGTTCTTGAATGCGAACTTACAAATGGGTTCGTATCCCTACGTGCTGATCCAAATCGGCTTGATTTACTTTTTCAGCTACTTCTGGACCACCGTGGTCTTCTCTCCCGAAGAGATGAGCGAACAACTTCGCGACCATGGCTCCTTCATCCCCGGTCTCCGTCCCGGCCCGCGAACTGCGGAATATCTCGAGACGGTCGTGGAACGCATCACCTACGTCGGGGCAGGCTTCTTGGCCATCATCGCCCTGATTCCCACCGTGGTCGCTTCCCAAATGGGGGTCCCCATGCTTGTTTCCCAGTTCCTTGGCGGAACTGGGCTTCTGATCGTTGTCAGTGTGGGCCTGGACCTCGTCCAGCGCATCGAGGCCGCACTGCTTATGAGAAATAAGACCGGATTCCTCGATTCCGGCGAGGGAGGGCGGGCAGCTCGCATCCGTTCTGGACGCGGCTGAGTGCCTTCGGGCTTGACCCAACGCCCCACATCGGTGACGATGGGGCGTTCCATACCGAAAGGATTGAATGGCCAAGGAAGAAAAGATCGAACTCGAAGCGGAAGTCGTGGAGGCCTTGCCTGATGCACGATTCAAAGTTCGTCTCGAGAACGGTCAGGAACTCCTAGCCTACGTTTCCGGAAAGATGCGAAAGTTCTTCATTCGTATTCTTCCTGGCGACAAGGTCTCGGTTGAGATCAGCCCGTACGACATGACCAAGGGTCGCATTACCTACCGCCGCTAAGCGGCATCGGAGCAAACCATGAAGGTTCGCAGCAGCATTAAGCGTTCAACCAAGGATTGCCAGATCGTCGTCCGACGTGGCAAGCGATTCCTCATCAACAAGCGAAATCCCCGTCTCAAGGCCCGTCAGGGCTGATCGAAAGGCACCGAAGCATGCCCCGTATTGCTGGCGTCGATATTCCCGACCGCAAAAAGATTTTGTTCTCCCTCCAGTACGTTCACGGTATTGGTCCCAAGGTTGCCGCCGACATTTTGTCGCGTACTGGGGTCGACCCCGACCGTCGAGCGAACGAACTCACCGACGACGAAGTGACCAACATCGCTTCGTTGATCGATGACGAACTGGTGGTCGAGGGCGCCCTGCGTCGCCAAGTGTCCCAGAGCATTCAACGCTTGCGTGACATCAATTGCTGGCGTGGTGACCGTCACAAGAAGGGGCTTCCCGTCCGCGGACAATCCTCCAAGACCAACGCACGTACCCGGAAGGGCAAGAAGAAGACAGTTGCCGGCAAAAAGGCCGTCGGTAAATAAATCGGAGCTGGGATTCCATTTTGATTCTCACCTCCATTTCGTGAGGTTCCCGGACTCCCAAGTGAGTGCAGTGGGAACCGCCAGCAGCGAAGGAATAGAACATGAGTAAAAAAAGCATTCGTCGCAACGTTCCCCGTGGGATTGGCCACGTGAAAGCCACGTTCAACAACACCATCATCACCATTACCGATCCCAATGGAGAAACCCTTTGCTGGGATTCCGCAGGAACCGTGGGCTTCAAGGGAGCCCGAAAGGCCACTCCTTTCGCTGCTTCTCGTGCGGTTGAAAAGTGTGTGGCCAAGGCTCGCCGCATGGGAATGCGCGAAATTGAGGTGCATGTCCGTGGTGCAGGTGCTGGCCGAGAATCTTCCATCACCGCTTTTGAGGCCAATGGCCTCAGCGTGATTGCCATTGAAGATCACACCCCAGTACCCCACAACGGTTGCCGTCCCCCCAAGCAGCGACGCGTTTGACCTTGAACCATTCGTCTCTTTTCTGGCGAAAGAAGGTTGCCCCATCCTCGGCGTGATGGGGAACCGCAATCCAGAAAAGAATCACCACCCTCTTAGGGACGCCGGAAGAAAGTGATGTGACCATGCACCTCAAGTGGCGTGGACTCGAACTCCCGGCCCGGGTCATCCCCGAGGCCTCCAGCCGAACGGAAACGTTCTGCCGTTTTTCAGTGGAGCCGTTTGAACGCGGTTTCGGAACCACCGTGGGGAACTCCCTTCGCCGGATCTTGCTGTCCAGCGTTGAAGGCGCCGCGGTGACCCGCATTCGTGTGAAAGGGGCGGAACACGAATTCACCACCCTTCCCGGGGTGATGGAAGATGTCTCCGACATCGTGTTGAACGTCAAGGGTCTTGTCTTGGCGATGGAAGGCGACGAGCCTCGCACGATCCGGGTCAGTGTCAGCGGTCCTGGTGACGTGACTGGCGAACTTGTTCAGTCCGACGCCAACGTGGAGGTGGTCAACAAAGATCATCTTTTGGCCACCTTGACCGACGAAATCGAATTCACCATGGAGATGGTGGTTGAGCGTGGTCGTGGGTACCGGCCCGCCTCCGAAACTTGGGCCAACACCGCCGAGGAAGACATGCAAATCGGCGATATTCCAGTGGATGCTGCCTTCAGCCCCGTCGAACGCGTTCGGTATCGTGTCGAAAATACCCGTCTTGGCCAACGCACCAACTACGAGCGTTTGATTCTTGATGTGTGGACCAAAGCCAGCTTGGCCCCAGAGATCGCTCTGGTGGAATCTGCCAAAATCCTTCGCAAGCACCTCAATCCCTTCGTTCAGTATGAAGAATTGGGAAGCGAGCAAGTCACCACCGAGGCTGTCGCGGCGGCATCTGTGGACGACGAGTTGACCCGAAAACTGGACTTGACCATTGGTGAAATGGACTTCTCAGTTCGAGCCAGCAATTGCCTCGAATCTGGTGGAGTCAAGACCGCACGAGATCTCGTGTCCTTAACGGAAGAAGAGCTTTTGGGCATGCGTGCCTTTGGCCGCACTTCCCTGCGTGAAGTGAAGCGTCGCCTTGAGGAAATGGGATTGGAGTTGGGTATGTACCCGTCTACTGGTCTGGTTCTTCCCACCGACGACGAGATCCCGGCCGAGAATGAAGGCGCTGTGTCCTTCTCTTCGGACGACTTGGAGGACGACGCCTGATCGTTCTTTCCTGACCTATCGCGTTGTGGCTGGGACACCGGCCACAGCGTCTTTTTTGACTGGAGCTTTCTTATGCGACATCGCATCTACGGTTACACCCTCGGACGCAAAAGTGAACACCGCCGCGCCCTCTTGCGAAACCTCGCCGCCGGCCTTTTTGAGCACGGCGAAATCCGCACGACCATGCCCAAAGCCAAGGCGGTGCAGCCTTTTGTGGAACGCATCATCACCACGGCTCGCCAAGGCAACTTGCATGCCCGACGCCAAATCGAGGCCAAGTTTGGTCGCGATCGCTGGATCCATGTGTGGGTCGCGGATGAGAACGTGCCCGAGTCTCGCAAACTCTCAAACCCATGGTTCAATTTGCCCCGAGCTGAAGACATCCAGTTTGATGACCAAGGCGAAGTGGTCAAGGCACCTCGTCTTGTGGAGCACATTATGAGCGTGGTTGCTCCGATGTTCGAAGGTCGAGAAGGCGGTTACACCCGAATCGTTCGCACCGGAGAACGACGGCTGGGTGATGCCGCTGACGTGGTGATTTTGCAACTCGTTGGTCGTGAGGATGGACCTCAGATTGGTGGCAGCGAAAGCCCACGCCGATCGAAGGCCTCCAAGCGGGCCGAGTTTGCCGCCAAACTTGCCGCCGGTTGGGGTGGGGCTGCGGTCGCCGAAGAAGAAACATCGGAGGCTCCTATTGATGACGCTCCGGATGAAGAAGTCGAAGCTTCCGAAGAATCTTCGGTTCCTGAGGAATCTGCTGCTGACGATGCTGCCGAGGATTCGGCTGCTGAAGACTGATTACTCGGTCTGATATCCAAGTCAATGACGTTCGCCCCGCACGTGCGGGGCGAACTTTGTTTCGCTCTGGAATCGATCTATCGAACCAGTGTCTCGTTCAGATACACTGACCAGCATGATTGAAGCGCTTGCAGATCTCGAATCTTCAGCCTTGGCCTCTTTGTCGTCGATCCAAGATGCCTCGGGCCTCGAAGTTTGGCGGGTGGAGCATTTGGGTTCAAAGGGCACCCTCAAGAGTGTCATGGGGATGATGAAAAATGTTCCCAAAGAGCAGAAGCCACTGGCGGGGCAGCGGGCCAATGAAGTCAAGCAGCGCCTTGAAGGGGCCTTCCAAGAGCGGAAAGCCAACTTGGAACAAGCAAGCTCACCGGCCGCCCTTCTGGATCCCACCGAGCCAGGAATACCGCCTGGTCGCGGACGTCGCCATCCGATTTCCACCACCGTGGATGCCATTCTGGATGTTTTTGGTCGAATGGGCTTTGAAGTGGCCCATGGTCCTGAAGTCGAGGATGAATGGCACAATTTCAATGCGTTGAATATTCCCGCCGATCACCCCGCGCGTGATCCAGTCGACAATTTTTACATGGGAGGGAGCGAAGATGATGTCACCCGCTTGCTTCGCACCCAGACCTCGACGGTGCAAATTCGAACCATGGAGGCCCAAAATCCACCGCTGCGTATCGTTGCTGCCGGCCGGGTGTACCGACCGGATACCCACGACGCCACGCATTACTCAATGTTTCATCAAGTGGAAGGCCTCTGTATTGACGAAGGCGTTTCCATGGTAGATCTCAAAACTTCCCTGATGCAATTTGCGCGTGCGATGTTCGGTCCAAAAGCCGAAGCTCGTATGCGTCCTTCCTTTTTTCCGTTCACCGAACCTTCGGCCGAGGTGGACATGAAGATCACGGTCAAAGGCAAGACACAGTGGATGGAAATCGGAGGGTGTGGCATGGTGGATCCCGCCGTGCTCGAAGCCGTGGGGATCGATCCTGAACGCTACACCGGATTTGCGTTTGGCCTTGGGGTCGAGCGGATTGCGATGCGTCGTTATGGCATTGCCGATATTCGCTGGATGTATGAAAACGACGCCCGTTTCTTGGACCAGTTCTAAGGGGATACGTCATGAACCTTGAGTCCAACCTCAATCCCAACGATCTTGAGCCTCCGCCGCGAATCATCGGATCTCTTATTTTGATCCATGCCATCAGTGGTCTGTGCTGTGGAATATTCGGTCTGCTTCAGGTGGTTCAACCTGACTTTTTAGCGGCCCAATTTGTTCCGGAGTACGAAGGGCCTGACGTCCCACAAGCCATCAAAGTGGTTGGGATCTGTGCGATGGCCCCTCTGCCCTTGTTGGTGATTCTGGAGGCCATGGCTGGTATTGAACTGATCACAGCAAGCCGGAGGGCGGTTGCTCGGTTGCGTTGGTGGGCCATCCTTCGGGCGCTTTTGGCGGCGCTGGGACTGATCTTGGGCGCCTTGACCAAAGAGGCCAACATCGCCTTTCAGTTGGAAATGGCCGAAGCCATGGAAGTTGCTCTCGTTCCGGATATTCCGATCCCCAATGATCCCAGTGAAGTGGAGCAAAATTACATCTTCGGCTTGTTGGTGAGCTTGCTCCTGGGCCTTGCGGCTCCAATAGGAGTTGGCTTTTGGTTGATTGGGGGACGTGGAGCGCGTTTGCAAGAGCGTCTGGATATGTGGCGGGTGGCCACGGGAGGACGGCCGTGAGCGATTTCCTTGCCGAGCTCAAATGGCGTGGTTTGTTGCATCAAACCACCGGTGACGAAGCCGTGTCGGATCATTTGGCCACCCCGGGCCGTGTGGGCTACTGCGGGTTTGATCCCACCAGCCACTCATTGACCATCGGGAACCTCATCCCGATCATGTTGCTCCGCCATTTCCAAAAAGCGGGTCACCGGCCGGTGGTTCTTCTCGGTGGGGGAACCGGTTTGATCGGAGATCCCTCGGGAAAAGATGCCGAGCGTCAACTTCGCACCCGTGATGATGTGGCGAAGAACGTGGCCTCTCAACAAAAGATCTTTGAACGGCTGTTGGACTTTGACGGACCCAATGCCGCCACCTTGGTCAACAATCTCGATTGGCTGGAACCGATGTCGTACCTCGACATGCTCCGGGATGTCGGCAAGTACTTCAGCGTCAACCAAATGATCCAAAAAGATTCGGTGCGAGACCGCCTACAGAATCGTGAGCAGGGGATTTCCTACACCGAGTTTTCGTACATGATTCTGCAGGGATACGACTTCTTACATTTGTTCCGAAAGGACAATTGCACTTTGCAAATCGCGGGCAGTGATCAATACGGCAACATTGTTGCCGGGTTGGATTTGATTCGGCGTGAGCAGAGCGAACGTCCAGATGATCAACGGCAAGAAGCGTTTGGGGTCACGGCGCCGCTGGTGACCAAGACCGACGGCAAAAAAATTGGCAAGACCGAATCCGGTGCGATTTGGTTGACCGCGGATATGACCAGCCCCTATCGGTTCCATCAGTTCTGGTTGAACGCGGATGATGCTGACGTTGGGAACTTCTTGCGTTGGTACACCGACTTCCAACAAGGCGAAATCGAAGAGATTGAAGCCAAGCATGCCGAGGCGCCCCATGAACGTCTGGCCCAACGCCGGTTGGCCGATGCCGTCACCGATTTGGTGCATGGCGTGGAGGAACGCCAAGCCGCCGAAGCTGCGGCCTCGGCGTTGTTTGGCCGCGGGGAGTTGTCGGACCTAACGCCTTCCCAAATCGAAGCTCTGGCCCAAGAGGTCCCAGGAAGTACTTTGGATGCGGACCAGTCCCGAGAGTTTGTCGCCGAAGGTCTTGATTTGGTCGATCTTTTGCCCACCACGTCACTGGCCCAAAGCCGCCGTGAAGCTCGGGAGTTCGTGGGGAACGGGGCGATTTCTTGCAACGGCATCAAACTGGGCAAAAATGATCGGCTGACGGCCGAGCACCGTTTGCACGGACGATGGCTGCTGCTTCGTAGAGGCCGAAAAAATTGGCATGCGTTGGATGCCGCTGACTTGACTTAACGTGGCATTGGTGCGTTGCGCGGCCGCAGCATCACTCTGAACCTAGCACCCGAATTTGCACGAGTTCTGATGGGGCATCCCGAAGCTTCCAACGCACTGGTTCCACCGAACCATCTGCTCTGCGGATCACAAATTGGTCGATGCGATGTTGGATGTTGGTGCCAGGCACCCGTTCGTCACGGCGAAGATGGATGATCCCGAGTACCACCACGTTGTCCAAGGCTTCCAATTCTTTCCGTACTTCTTGGTTGAGTTCCACCATGACATCGGAGATGGCGGGGGGGGTTAACTCATAGCCCGAGCTCGCTTCAGGAGAACCGGCCACGTGCAACTGAACCGGCGTAGGCACGGTGTACCACTGCGAGGCGGTAGGATTGCCTTGCACTTCCACTTCGTCCAAGGTGAATCGAGGCAACGGGGGCAGGTCGCCAGCATTGCGTAAGCCGCGCAGTCGAGCCTTCGATGTTCCGCTGCGGGCCAATTCTTGTCGGACCCGAGCACCAATTTCTGCTTCCACGACCAATGCGGATGCTCCGCCTAAGGATTCCAGCACAGAAGAAGGAAGCCAGACGTCGACCTGTTCTGGATCGGTTGTGACATCCGCGAGTGCACGTCCATCCGTCCCTACCGGTTGGATTCGGACGTCGTTGATTTGAACCACCTCAACAAAGCGCACGCGGGCCGTTTGGGGTTCCACACTTAGCACGGTCACCCCGCGTTGACTGAATTCGGAATTATTTTCAAGAGCTGACTCCAAATCAACGTCCTGAGGTGTGGTGGATGTGGGTTCGACCAAGGGCAAGATGACGGTTGGTCCACCGTTCAGCCAACGGGCCCCGGCAGGAGCCGCCAAGCCACGAACCTTGATTTCGATCACCTGTTCATTGCGCTCGTTGTTCGCCACCCGCCATTGGGTTCCGGTCATTTGATTGGGATCCAACTCTTGACCGTCTCCCAACGTCAATCGCAAAGTGATTGTTCCGAGCACTTCAGTTCGGGTGGATTGGTGGGCCAGGATCCACACCATGACCGTCAATCCAACCACAGCAAATATTTTTGCCAATGAGGAAGCGTTGTTCATTCGCTTTCAACCTCCGAGAGCAGATCACGAAGTTTTGCGCGAAGCTGGTCAATTTTCACATTTGAAGAAATTTCTCCATCAACTGCCAACGACAAGTGCCCGGTCTCTTCTGAGACCACCAGTACCACCGCATCGGTCTCTTCAGAAAGTCCAAGCGCCGCACGATGCCGTGAACCCAAAGCTTGATCTGAAGAGCCTTCTTCGGCCAGGGGGAACTGCACTTTGGTGGCAACGATTCGATCACGACGCACGACAATGCCCAAGTCGTGCAAGGGGCTTTCCTTGTGGAAGACTGACATGAGCAAGGGGGTGGACACGCAGGCATCGATCCGAATCCCTGATTCCACCAGAGGTTCCAAGCTGGCTTTTCTTTCGAAGGCCACGATCATTCCTTGTCGGATGGGCGAAGCCTGCTTTGCCGCTTGGATGACCGCTTCGATGGCCGAAGCCGAACCGCTGGGACGGGAGGAGCCAAACCACCGAGCAGGATCCAGCTTCATCAGGCCTTGCCGCAACTCGGGCTGGAAGGCAAACAGAAGGGCGATAAGCGAGCCTCCGATGACCCAGTCCACCACCGCCCGCAAACGGGCAAAGGCATCGCTCGCGCTGCTGAGAAGATCCAAAATCACCACCAGAAGCAGCACAAAAATGGAGATTGGGATCACCACCGCGGCGGCTCGAGTGCGTAACAGGTAGCCCAGAAGCACCCAAATGACGGCTGCGATCAGCAGCAATTCAATGGCGACCTGAATCGGCTGCTGCCAAACGGCTTGGAAAAGTTCGGTGAGCGCTTCGAGCACAATGCGAGTGTACCGAGGTCCGGGCTCTTTTCGGAATCGGTAGGCTGCACCTTCTCATGCCAACCGCAACTTGGAAAATCGGACGTTCTACCGGGATCTGTGCCTTGACCGATCAGCCCCTGGGCCCAGGAGACCAAGTGGTGGTTGGTCTTTTTGAGGATGCTGGGGTCGAGGGCTATCTCCGGCGAGACCATCAGGCCGCCGCTTGGGACGAGACCTACGGCGATCAAAAGCCCGAAGGATGTGTGGCCCACTGGATGAGGATCCAGCCGGACCAAGAGACGCCTCGTGGTATGACGCTTGATCCGGAGACGGTTCTTCAGCTCTGTGATGCGTTGGGGGGACGGGATGATGCTGAAGCAGAGGCATTTCGGTATGTCTTGGCCTTGGCCTTGTTGCAGCGGCGTGTGTTCCGACAACTCCGTATGGAACACATGGATGGGCGGGATTGCTTGGTCCTCGCGCAAAGGGGCATGCCTGAAGCCGCGCCAAGACGCATCATTCGGCCATTGTTGACTGAAGAAGATGTTGCTCGTATCGCGGCTGAGTTGGCGGAAGTTCTGGACGGAGAGCTGTGACCCCTTTGTCTTGGCCTCATTATCAAGGCTTCCTCGTGGTTGCGTTGCTTTGTCTGTCCGGTTGTCAAAGCCCTCAGAAAAAAGAGAGCGTGATTTCGCCAGAAAGGCAGCAGTCTTGGCGGGAAGATCGCGAGCAACTGACCAAACTTCATCGCAGTGGGGTCTGCGAACTGCGATGGGTCGACGAAGCGGGGCGCCGTCATTTTGAGCCGCAGGTGGACTGCGATTTGTGGTGGCAGCCTCCATCAGCATTTGCCATGCAATTCAGCAAATTGGGAGAAATTTTGGGCTGGGTTGGTGGTGATGGGACCCAGCTTTGGCTCTTTGATTTGCTTTCAGAGCCCACCCAACTGACCATCATTGAACCTGAAGCCGCGGCAAAAACTCTGGTATTCGGACTCCCCCTGGCGGGCTTGCTTGATGGCTGGCAGTTGCGGCCACTTTCAGCCGTCGGGGCACACTCCCCAGAACTTGTTCAGAGCCAGCTTGGCCCAGTCACATTGTTTGCCACGGGGGTCGGAGAGCCTCCGAGTCGTTTGGCCACGGATGACGGACAACTTGAGGTTCTCTACAGCAATTGGAACATGATCGCTCGTGCTCAGGATGATGCCAGCGGTCGCCCAGCGGGGCAGTGGTTTCCTGAGCGGGTCGAATGGCGACTGCAAGCACCGGAAGCCACGGCCACGTTTTGGCTTCATCAGCCGCGGCGTTCCCTGGAGCAGCAGCGTTGGAACCGCTTGTTTGATCTGGACCGGCTGCGCCGAAGTCTCCGTCCTCAAAAGACTTCGGTGCTTCCGGAAGGCCTTGACCTTTAAGGGTCGGCAAAAACTGCAGGGTCCTGAGGCAATCGGCCGATATTGCTGAATCCTTACCGGTGCAGGAGGCACTGAGGTGGCGTGCCACCGGGATACAAGTGGAGGATCCACATTGAGCGACCCTGTGTCCAATGCCACATCCAGCAACTCCAGCCAGGGCGTTGCCCCCAAATTGGGGCCGGTTTGGTGGGTTCTGCTGGTGTTGAGTTTGGGCATGTTGGGATGGGGGTTGCGTCCCTTCCCGTTGGACACCCGAGATGCCACGCTGGAGCAAGCGCTGAATCGAGGTCAGTTGGATCGAGCGTATGCGATCCTTGCAGCCCGCCAAGCGGCGCGACCCGAAGCGTTCCCCAGCGCACTTGGCTCTTCCCCACCGAAAGAAAATGCGTCTGCACCAGAAGGTCAAACGTCGCCTGATGCCTGGTCATGGGCGGAGGTGGCCTTTATTGGTGGTGCGTTGGACGATGTACCTTCTCTTGAGGCCCTTCGCGGCGTTCGGCCCTCGGACGGCATGGTTCAGCGAGTGTACGCCTGCCTGTATGAGACACATGACTTGGCCCGGCTTGATGTGGTCCTCGATTGGATTGAGAACGATCTTCTTAGGTTCCCCGCGCCTGATCCTGATCGCTTGGAATATGAGTTTGTTCACCATCCGGGAAGCGTGGATGTGGCTCGTTTCCCAGCAAGCTCTGGATTCTCCGCGATGACTCGGAGAGATCTTTTCCGAACCCCGTTGCGTCCTGATGACCTGCCCAGTGCAGCTGCGACCAAGGGCTGCCCTCAGGACGAGTGGCGTGAGTGGCTGTTGGCCGCCTGCCTTCGTTCGCCCAATCAATGGTCAGCGATGGCCCAAACTCTTTTGGATGTGGGACACGATGACCCCGATTTGGTCCTGTTGGCGGCAGGACATTTTCCAGAGCTTGGTTTGGAGCAAGATCGTCGGCAGTTCCTTGAGCATCTCGGATTTCTGATGCAGCCTGAGCGTATGCCCGGGGTTCCGGTTGGACGTGGTCAGTACGTTGCTTTGCTCAATGCGTTTGCCGATGGCACGATCCGGTCTCAAAAATCACCAGAGCAAGAATTGACCAGCTTGGAACGGTTCGATGCTCTGCTGTTTCCCCAAACCCAGTCGCTGCTGTCACGAATCTGGCCTCCAGGCAGCACTGCAACCGAATTTGCCGAGCGGACTCTGATTGCCCGCCGTTACTTGCGTTTGGCCGAAATCACCGGCAAGCAACCCACGTCCCTCGATCCGTACTTCACCTTGGGGCGTGGACGTGAAGCGCACGCGGTCGGGGGCGAAACGGCAGGCCGCCTTCTTGATCGGGTCGAAGTGCTCTTGACCCCTTGTTTTCAGACTCTCACGCCTGATGTGAAAGTGCTTACCCAAGCGAGAATGTTGCTGGCCACTGCTCGTGATCTTCATGGAGATTTGGAAGGGGCGTACCTGTTGCGTTCGGCTCTGGCCGACCAAGGTGATGCGGACCACGGTACAGAAGTGTTCTTTCCCTTGGCCATTAATGCTCTGGCTTTGGCCGCGTTGGAGTCGGATGAGGAGCGATTTACCAGTTTCTTGGTGGAAGCGGAAGATGCCCTCGAGCGATGCGATCCCGATCGGCGGATTCAGGACAATATCGAAGGTCCGAATGGCCAAGCGACTCAAGCGGGAATTAAGGTTGCTCGTACCTTGCTGGGCCTGTTGCAGTCTCAGGACCAACCAGAGCGACATCTCGCCCAAGCGTCTTTTGATGCCACTCCCGAAGCGGTGGTCGCTCGGTCAATCTTGACCGCCCATTGTGCATTGATTGGTGGACGCAACGTGCTGGTGCCTGATGATTTTGAAGAGGGCAAGGTCTTGGAACACCACGAGAATGCGTTGCGGGCATTGTTGACCGCATCCTCAGAGTTCACGGCCCCCAGCCAACCGCGAAATCTAGAGCCGTATCAATTTGAAGTGTGGCGTCTTCGGATCCGGATCGCCGCGGCCCAGTCTCCTCCTGATTGGGACGCCGTGCAACAGCTCCTTGGCGAACTCGAACAGTCCTACAACTTCCGTGACCAAACCGAACGAAGGACATTTTTAAGTTGGCGGTACCGTGCCAACAAAGAACTCGGGCAAGACGCGGCGGCGGCAAGGATTAAAGCCCAACTTGAGTACCTTGAGCGCGAAATGCAGGAGCAAGCGCAGAGGATGGCTTCGTGAGCGGTCCTGATTTCACCCAGCAAGCCCACGATTGGTTGCAGCAGATGTCAGCCATCGTTGAATCTTTGATTTTGGCAGTGGAAGACTCCCGGTTTGACGACTTGGATCGTCTTCTTGGCCAGCGTGATGTTTGCCAGGAGGCCTTGGAGCAGTTGGCCCAGGCCCACCCATTGTGTCCAGAGTCGCTTTCTCCTTTTCTTGAGCAAATTCAAGAGAAAGACCGCCGCTTGGAGGCCATCCTCAAGACGGGACAACTCCGCAGCCGTGAAGGTCTGGACGCCCTCACGCAGCGCACTCGAGCGCGTCAGGCATACCAAGACGGAGAACCCAGATGACTGCGGTGCAGCGGACCGATTTGGAATCATTGGCGACCGCGCTCCTGGAGCGAGTCGATGGGTTGGTGGCAAGCAACACCAAGTTGCAGTCTGAAGTGCACTCGTTGCAAGCAGACTTGCAAGCGGCTCAAGCTCGTCTGGATCGGCACGGTGCATTGGCCAGGTTGGGAGAGATGGCCGCTGGTATTGCCCACGAAATACGAAATCCTCTGGCTGGGCTTCGGTTGTATGCCCAGGCTCTTCATGAAGATCTCCAAGCAGTGCCTGAGTCGCAAACTCTGGTCGACAAGCAGTTGGCAGCGGTGGACGCCATGGAGTCTATCGTTCGCGACGTCCTTGCATTTGCCCGAGAAGAGAAGATCAATCCTCAGCCGTGTTTGGTTGCCGATTTGATGCAGCTGGTTCGCGTTCGGTGTGAACCGCTCGCCGATAAATTTGACGTCAGCATTTTTTTTGGTGAAGCACCTCCGGAACTCGAAGCCCATGTGGAGTCCGAATTGGTGGTGTCAGCCCTGAGCAATTTGATCCGGAACGCGGCGGAGGCGTTGCGTGAGGCCGGAACCAAATCTGGTTTGGTTCAGATCGAAGCTGGTTCCGATGAGATGCCAATTCTGCATCGGGACGGACGGTTGTTGGCCCGTCCGGCCGTTCGATTCCGTGTCCAAGACAATGGACCGGGCATTCCCGCAGATCGTGCGGATCGGATCTTCAATCCGTTCTACACCACACGCCCCTCAGGAACGGGGCTCGGATTGGCGATCGTGCACAAATTCATTCTCGCGCACCAAGGTGACGTGCGTTTGCTGTCGGCGGGTGAGGAAGCAGATCCGTGTGGGGCAATTTTTGAAGTTCGACTGCCGGTTTCCGGCGGAGAGGAATCCTGATGGCTCGGATTCTTGTGGTGGATGACAAGGAAGTCGTTCGTGATGGTGTCGGTCTCACTTTGGCCCGGTCGGGGCACGGCGTGTGCCCGGCTTCGGATGGCGCGTCGGCTCTGGAACAACTGGACAAGCGGAGAGTCGATTTGGTGATTACCGATTTGTCCATGCCCGGTATGGATGGTCTGGAGCTGTTGCACGCCATTCGAGAAAGAGACGAGCACATGCCGGTCATCTTGATGACGGCGTATGGCTCGATTGAGAAAGCGGTTGAAGCCATGCGGGCTGGTGCTTGGGACTTTGTCACCAAGCCGTTCCACGGAGATGAATTGCAACTGGCGGTCTCCCGAGCGCTTGAGCATGGGGCAATGCGGAAAGAGAACCGGACCCTTCGGGCGGTGGGTCAATCTGAAGAGATCGACATGGTGGCCACCGCTCCTGCGATGCAAAATGTGGTGGCCCAGCTTGAAGTCATCGCCGAAGCCAACGCCGATGTGCTTTTGACGGGTGAGTCAGGCGTGGGCAAAGAGGTGGCGGCCAAGTGGATCCACGAGCATTCGCCTCGAAAAGATGGAGGCTTCTTGGCTGTCAACTGTGCGGCCTTGCCTGGTCCTTTGCTGGAAAGCGAGCTTTTTGGTCACGAGAAGGGGGCCTTTACTGGAGCCGCGGAGCGCCGGCTTGGTCGATTTGAACTGGCCGATGGTGGAACTCTGTTGCTGGACGAAATTGGGGAGCTTGATTTGGCCCTGCAGTCCAAATTGCTCCGAGTCCTCCAAGAGCGGACGTTCGAGCGGGTTGGGGCGAGCCGTTCTATTCGGACCGACGTTCGAGTCATCGCGGCCACCAACCGTGATTTGGCGGCTGAAGTTCGAGCGGGCCGGTTCCGCGAGGATTTGTTGTATCGCTTGAATGTGCTGCCCGTGCACTTGCCGCCTTTGCGTGATCGCAGGGAAGACATCATCGTTCTCGCCGACCGATTCTTGGCCGCCGCGGCCCGTCGGGATGGGCGTGCGGTGCCTTCGCTGGCTGCTGATGCCCAGCAGGCCTTGGTGTCGTACGACTGGCCCGGCAATGTCCGTGAGTTGCGGAATATCTGTGAGCGGGCGGCGGTGTTGTGTCGCAGCTCTGAAGTTTCCGGGCGTGTGGTTGCCCCTTGGCTTGGCGGAAGCAATATTGGCGAGGAAGTTGCGGTTGAGATTGAAATCCCCGCCGCCTCGATCTCCGAATCTGCTGACTTGCCCACTTGGGTGTGCAATGGCCAAAGCAAAACCCTCGAGGTTCTTGAACGCGAGACCATTTTGGCCACCCTTGAGGCGTGTGGGGGCCACCGCCAGAACACCGCGCGTGCATTGCGCATTGGTGTTCGAACTTTGGGGCTGAAATTGCGCAAGTGGAAGGATGAGGGGCTCATTGCCCAAGATCGATAGTCGGAACGTCATTTGCAGGACAGGAACAAAGAGTCATGACCACACCCATTCACAGTTCGGCACCAGGCAGTCTTGGGGCACTTCATGCAGCGTTTCGATTTAGCGCCCAGCGTCATGAAGTTCTGGCGGACTCAGTGGCCAATTTGGACACGCCCAACCACCGACCTCAGGATCTTGATGTGGCCTCGTTTGAAGAATCTTTGTCAGAGGCCATTGATGCCAAGCGTGATGTGGACGCTGCTCGTTTGGACCCCAAACTGCTTCCCCCGGTTGCACCAAGGGGTGTTGCGATCGGGGGCGAATTGCTCTCTCACGACGGGTCTGATCGATCCCACGAGGTTTTGGCGCAACGAATGACCTCAAACCTCCTCCGGTTTCGTGCCCTTGCCGGCATGATTCGTGGGCGTTGGGACATGCTTGGCACCGTCACTCGGGGGCGACTTTGATCCCATCCGTAGGGCGATCACATAAGACAGGATGAAACATGGACCTTTCTCTTAGCATTTCAACCAGTGGCATGATCGCTCAGCGGCGGCGTCTGGAAGTGGCTTCGCAAAATCTTGCCCACCAGTTCACCCTCCTCGATGCAGAGGGCAATTACGCGCCTTATGAACGGCGTGAAATTGTCTTTGAGCCAAATGAAAAAGGGGGGGTCCGGGCGGCCGAGGTCCGCGTCAGCGAGACTCCACTCCGGATGAAATTTGATCCAAACCACGCCTTTGCCAACGCCGACGGTTATGTTGAGGTCCCTAACGTTGATCCAGTGGTGGAAAATCTTGAGGCTATGGTGGCCCTTCGTTCTTACCAAGCCAACGCCCAGGCGGCAGAAATTGGCAAGTCCATGATTCAAACAGCCATTGAGCTTATTGCCTGAACAGGAGAATAGTCATGACCAGTCCAGTTCCTCCTGATCCCATTGGTTTGATCCGCCCTACCGGGCTTCCCAATCCTGCCGGGCTGCCCAAGTCCATTGATACCAATGGGAAAGATTTCGGAGATGTCCTCCGAAATCAACTCGAAGCGGTCAACGCGCTCTCGGTCCGAGCCGAGCAGGCCCAAGAAGATTTTGCTGCCGGAAAGCGAAGTGATCTGGAAACCGTGGTGGAGCAGACCCGGGAGGCCGATGCCGCGGTTCGCATGGTGGTGCAGGTCCGAAATCAACTGCTTGAAGCCATAGAAGAAATCAAGCAAGTCAGGCCTTAATGCCGATGTATCCATGACCAATTCGGGCAGGAGGCCCGATGGTGCGGCACTCATGGTGCACACCGGTCGGCATGGAGGCCCACATGGCGACAATCGCTGATTCTTTTCAATCTCTCCGCACCAAGCTTGGCGCACTTGATCCTCAGGCCAGAATGCTTGCGGCGATGGGCGCGGTGGTTCTGGTTGGGGTGGTGTGGTTTGCCGTCACAGCCTTGCAGGGGGACCCCATGGTGCCTGTTGGGTTAAAAAATCGTGACCCCAAGGCGTTCCAAGTCGCTTTGACCAAAATCCAGCAGGCCCAGATCACCCACGAGGTCCGTGGGGACAACGAAATTTACGTTGCCGATCAGGATCGATCACTTGTGGAAGCTCGACTCGCCGAGTCGGGTGTTCTTGATCCCCAACGCTTGGACATGGAGAGTGCCATTGGGGAGCGCAGCCCTTTTGAATCTGATGAGAGCTATCGCACGCGTTTGCTGGTGGCCACTCAAAATCGACTCTCCAACATCTTGTCCAACTTCGATGATGTTTCTGCCGCCGAAGTGGTCATCGCGCAGCCCAACCGTCGTGGGTTGGGCCGCAGCGCTGTGGTGCCAACTGCTTCCGTTCAGTTGCGTTCCCGATCCGGTGAAGTCTCCGTCGAGTTGGCCACGAGTGCCGCTGGTCTGGTTGCTGGTGCAGTTCCGGGTCTGGTACTTGAAACCGTCCGTGTGACCGACGCCGCCAGTGGCATGCTGGTTCCAGTGGAAACACCAAGTCGAAGTGGTTCCGCGGCCCAGCGACTGGCCCAGTCGCTTGAAGATCGTTACGAGGCCGACATACGAGATTTTCTCAGTGACATTCCCGGCATCAAGGTTCTGGTTCGGGTGACGACCAATGCTGATCGCCGCCGGACCGAGCGGAGAAGTTTGGAGGATGGAAAGACCGTCGAAATGGAATCGACCGAGTCCTCGGCAGAACCAGTCGAGCCAGCCGGGGGCACGCCAGGCATTCGCGCCAACACTGGGTCTTCGGTATCGCCTCCAACCCGGGTTGCTCGATCAGAGCGGGAACAGTCTCGGCGAATGTTGAACGCGCTGCCCGGGGAATCCACATTGAGTGAGTTGGACTCAGGCACCAAGATCGAACGTATTTCATGCTTTGTTCGGATCCCCCGTGCGGTGTTTGCGGCTTCCGCCCCCGCTGCGGACTCAAGTGAAGGTGCAGCAGAGGCCTATGAGCAAAGCATCGAAGCGGACATTGCCAAAATTCAGAAAGGCCTGGAAGGCATCATTCCGCCCGAAGAAGGCACCGTCGAAGTGGTCTTGGATGACCTGGGACGCCGGGCCGGAAGTCCACTGCCATCGAATGGCGTGTTGACGGTCGGCGAAGCTTCCGGCTTTGCCGCTTGGACCGACAATCTGCTGGCGGGAGTGTTGGGTGTGGCTGTCTTGTTGGTGCTCTGGCGGGTCCTTGCGACTTCAGGCGGCGGTGACACTCCGTCCGATTCAAGCTTCCTCGATGAACTGGATCTTGATGAAGCCGAACAGGCCCGTTTGCAAGATATCGAGGCATTGATCAAGGAAAATCCTGATGAGGCGGTGGCGGGCTTCCTCGGCTTGGTCCGTGGGAAGGAGCCTGCGGCGTGAAAGATGCGATGGATTCCAAACGTCAGGCCGCACTGGTTTGGCTGAGTTTGTCGCCCGAGGCAAAGCAGGTCATGCAAGACCGGCTGGGTGACTTTCCCGAAGAGGTACGGATGCTGGCTGAAGAGTTGAACGCCATCGAATCCGCTTCGCGCGAAGAGGTCAAAGTCGCCATTGATGGTTTTTATGAAACCCGCATGGAGAATCGATACGTTCGCCACGGTGGGCACGCGCAAGCGCGAGCGTTTGTCGAAGGGGCGGTCGATTCTGAAGAGGCCGGTCGAATCATGGCCCCCATTGAGAGGAAAGCGCCACGCCGAAAGCCTTTCTCTTCGGTGGCCAGCAAACTGGGAGGGGCAAAGCTCTTGGAGTTTATTCGAGACGAGCACCCCCAGACCTTGGCGGTCATTCTTTCCCACTTGCCAACCACCCAACAGCAAGATGTCATGGCGGCTCTTGAAACTGATTTGGCCGCTGAAGTGGCACAACGCATTGCGACCATGGATCGCATGGTGCCTGAAACCGTCGCCTTGGTAGAGGATGCTCTCAACAGCCGCTTGCAAACCATGACCAAGAGTCAAGCGGAAGAAATTGGAGGAGCCGACACCGTGGCCAGCATGATCGGTGGTTTGACGCCGGAACAACAGGTGGCCATTTTGGAGCAGTTCGAAGAACCCCTGCGTCGACAGATTCAAGAACTGTTGTTGAAGTTCGAAGATTTGTTTGCTCTTGAGGGCAAAGAATTTGAAGAAGTCTTCACCAAGGGATTCACGCCACCTGAGTTGGCGCTGGCCACTTACGAATCTCCCGAGCAGCAGGACATGGTTTTGGCCAACCTCGGGGATAAAGCCACCACTTCGTTTGAAGAAGCTTTGGAGGAGTACCGGTCGGGTCGGGTCAAAGTAAAAGACGTCCGTGAAAAGCAAGCTGAAATCATCAAGCATGCACGCCAACTCGAACAAGAAGGCATGATCTCACTGGGTGGTGATGAGGAATTCCTTTAATGGGCTTGCGGAAATCGGCATCTCGATCCGAACCTCTGCTGGTTGACCTGTCTGAACTCGGAGACTCCACCCGCCGAGTTCGTCAGCAAGCAGAAGCACAGGCAAAAGCTGTTCGCGATCGGGCCGCGAAAGAGGCTCAAAGTCTGCGTGATGAGGCCAAGACGTCTGGTTTCGATGAAGGATACGCCGCTGGTTTGCTGGAGGGACGTGCTGAAGGGATACGACAAGCCGAAGCATCCCGGGCTGAAGAGTTGCAGGCTTTGGTGGATCAACTTCAACAAGCGGTGGTTGATGTGATTGCTCAAACCGAATCATGCGAATCAGCCTTTGCTCGTGTGGTGCCCGAGGTGGTGCAGGATCTGGTGCGAAAGATCCTCCCCACCGCGGTTCTCACGCGTCCCGAATTGGTGCGCGACCACGCCTTGGCTCTGGCTCGGCAGGTCCCCGCTCCAAGAAGTCTTCGCATCTATGTTTCTTCTGACGCTCACCAGAGAATGCATACGGATTTGCCATCACTTCTACAAGATCTTGGCCCACGCGAACGCGTCGAATTGTTGGCCGACGAGACGTTGCAACCCGGAGACGTTCGGCTGGAGCATGGCACGGGGGTGATCGATGGTCGAATCTCCGATGCGATCGATCGATTGGCGGAGGAGTTGTTGTCGTGACCGTAACGGCACACACGACCTTGTCCGAATTCTCCGGCCTCGTCCGAGACCGTATTGACTCGGTTGATCCTTTTCTTCGGTTCGGTACGGTCTCTGAAGTTCGAAACGATGCCGTCAGGGTCCGTGATTTGTTGGTGGGCGTGGGACATCCGGTGTGCTTTTCGTCTGGTGTCGGTGGCGAGGTCGTCGCCGCCTCTGAAGAGGATGTGGTCGTGGCTCTTGATCAGCCAGCCGAAGGTTTGAAGCCCGGCGATCAGGTGACCGCGGCTCAACGTGGGGTGGGAATTGGTTTTGGACCTGAGTTGCTGGGCCGGGTCATCGATGCTCGGGGGTGTCCCATTGATGGAGGTCCACCACTGACGGGCTTGCCCCAGCGTGCATTGGCCAACCCAAACCCTTTGGCTTTGGAGCGTCCGTTGATCGAGGACCCACTGCCAACAGGTGTTCGTGCCATTGATGCAATGGCCACCATAGGGGCGGGCCAACGGATGGGCATTTTTGCGGGGCCCGGTGTTGGAAAGAGCACACTCCTCGGGCAAGTTGTTCGACATGCTGAAGTTGAAGTCAGTGTGATCGCTTTGGTTGGTGAACGAAGTCGTGAAGTACGAGAGTTCATTGATGATGTGCTGGGCCCTGAGGGTTTGGCGAATTCTGTGGTGGTGGTGGCCACCGGGGAAGAAACCCCTCTGCGGCGGTTTCGGGCGGCCAAGGCCGCGTGCGCAATTGCCGAAGGGTTTCGAGCATCGGGAAAAGAGACGTTGCTGGTGATGGATTCTTTAACCCGCGTGGCCCACGCGGTACGTCAACTTGGCTTGGCCGCTGGTGAACCGCCAGCCACCCGAGGCTATCCGCCTTCGGTCTTTCAACATCTGGCCGAGTTGGTTGAACGGTCCGGACGGATCAATGGTCCACAGGGCTCCGTGGGTATCACCGGCCTTTTTACTGTGCTTGTTGAAGGAGATGATGAAACCGAACCGGTCGGGGATGCGGTCCGGGGTTTGTTGGATGGTCATATTCGATTGGATCGGCGGCGCGCGGATGCGGGGCAATACCCAGCCATCGATCCCGTGGGATCCCGTTCTCGGTTGATGGAACGTGTATGCGACCCCATCCATCGGCAAAGTGCACGAACCATGCGAGCAGGGTTTGCCGAACTGGACGAGGTGGCCGAACTTCGCGCTGTGGGGGCGTACCAACCTGGAAGCCATCCATTGCGTGATCGGGCAGTGCAACTTGAATCGGTGTTGAATCAGTTTTTGATGCAGGAGCCGACAGAACAGTCTGAGTATCCTTCGACCCTTGACGTGCTGCAAAAAATAGCTGGTGCTTTGGAGGGTGATGGATGAAGCGTTTTCGGTTTCAGCTTGATGCCCTTCTGCTCAAACTCGAGGCTGATGAGCGTGCCGCCCACGAGTCTTTGGCGGTGTTGCAGCGGGCCCGAACCATGCAGCAAGATCGACTTCGGGAGATTGCTCAGCAAAATCGGGATGATCTGCAGGAGCAGACTTCCGACCTGATTGGTTTGGTCAATCCTGACCAGGTCCGTCAACGTGCGGCCCGTACGTTTTCCCGTACACGTGAAGCCGATCGGCTGGTGCTGGAGATCGCGGCCGGTGAACCAGCCTTTCGTGAAGCCGAGCAGCGGCTGGCGGAAGTGCGACGCGAACGTCGTCAATACGAAAGACTGCGTGAGCGTCGCCTTGCGGCCCACCGCTTCGAAACGAAACGCCGTGAACAAATTGAAATGGACGAGATTGCCCAACGAGTGGGCTCTGCACAAACCAAGCGACGGAGGATGGCATGACACAAGGCGAGAATCCATGGTTTCGGGTGCTTGGGGGAGTAGCCATTGTCAACGTCCTGGTGATACTGGGTCTGTTGGCTTGGTTGCGCGTCGAGGGTCGTCTTGATGTCGATCGGGTGCAGCAAATTGCCGCAGTGTTGCAACCCACTCAGCCAACCGACGATGTTGAACCCGAGCCCCAAAGGCTGGTCGCAGAATCTGGGGAAGCGTTGGTTTTTGCTTCGTCTCACTTTGTGATTGGCAAACTTTTTGACCAAGTCAAGGAGCAAGAGCGATTGATCGCGGAGAAGGATCTGGAATTGGCCAGTCAACAAGATGACATTTCATCCTTGGAAGACGTGATATCCACCCAACGCAAATTGCTCGATGAGGATCCTGAGGTGGACCTGTTTGCCATCGGTAAGGCGATGGCGGCGGATTATGCCGGGCTGCCCTCTGAGGCCGCGCAGCAATTGCTGATGTTGTACGCCGGAAGCCCCGAGAAAGCGGCCGGGCTGTACAGCACATTGGGCGGTGTGGACCTTCAAGATGTGATTCGTGCCCTTCACAAAGATGATCGGGCGGAGGTGGTACAAGACTTGCAACGTCTTAAGCATGAGCATGCTTCTCGTGCCCGCCAACCTTCCACCATCAGCTCTGCCGAATCGCCCGAGTCCGTCTCGCCCCGCTGACGCCTCAACCGAGTTCGTTCTGGCGAAAGCAGAGGGCGTGGGGGCCGAGGGACCTGAGGCCAACGGGCCGGTGGCGGCCAGCGGATCCAATCCGGGGGGGAGCATCGAGTCGGGCGAGTCCGCGGGTTCACACGATGAGGATGGTCCCGGCGTTCGTGCAGTGGGGGAATTCGACGCTGAAGGGGGCCCATCGATGGGTCCCGACGAGTCTGAAGCTTCGGAGTCTGAGTCTCGGTTTGTTGAAGTGCCTTCAGCTCCCTCTGAAACAGTGCACTCGGTCTCGAACCCTCTCCCCGAATTGGAGTTGGTGTCTCAAGCGGCTGACAATGAACAAACGCAAACAAGCGCATCAAGCCGAAAAGTTGCTTTGCTTCAGAGGAATTCGACGGCTCTTCTTGATGCTGCCGTGGGGAATCGGGGAGGATTTGGTGGCACCAGCACCCAACCTGGCTCTGGAAGTGGTTCGCTTTTCGAAGGCGTCCGGGATCTAAATTCTTCAACGCCGATGGAACTTGATCCAAAGGCAACGACGTCATCTGGCCTTCATGGTTCTCGTGAACGGGTTGATGGCTCGCGGCCTCAAATCATGAACATCACTGATCGGGGTCAAGAGCCCTCGGCATCCGATGTCCGGCCAATCGCAAGCGGTTCGGCAGGAAGCACGGCAGGTGCATCAGCCGAGCTGCTGGCGGACGATGGGAGGGGCCTAGGTCTTACTTCTGACGCCGCCCGGTCCACTCGTTTTGAGCTCCCAGACGGCTTTGTGCCCCGAATCTTGGTTTCGTCGGAGGACGGTTCTTCAGTCGGTGAGGCGTCCAATCCACAGGTTCGGCAAGAGTTGACAGGGACGCCTTCGTCTTCGGTGGAGTCTCCTCTGGCAGCTCGCGAAGCAGCAGTGGAGCCAGGTCGAGCGGTTCCTCAGGGCGGCGTTCCCAGTCAGGCGGACGCTTTCTCACCAACTCGGGGCATGAATTTTGGCGGCGGACTTGCCGAAGCTGCGGACAGGGGAACGGCAGACGAAGTTCCTGCGTCCGTGAATCTCACACGCAGGGCTCTTCGTTCTTTGGGGCGTGGCTATGGCGGGGCGACGGTGGTGCAACTTCGCCCCGCGCAATTTGGAAAGGTAACCGTCCGCGTGCAGCTGGAAGATGGTCGAGTTCAAGCCGATTTGCTCGCTCGTACCCCAGATGCCGCGCGAGTTCTCGGTGAACATCTTCGGTTCTTGCGTGACAGTTTGGAGCAGAAAGGTCTCATTGTGGATCGGCTTGAAGTTCGTGAAGAATCGAAAGTCGAATCGTCTCGAGATGGCCAGCACGCTGAAAACGATGCCGATGACGATCGGCCGGGATCCAAGCACGATCGCCGCGATGGTGATGCGTCTTCAGAGCAACCTCCCTTCCAGATGCGAGGGCAGACCGGCGATCGGGCAGATGAGTTTGGCCAAGTCTTGATGGCCGCAGAGGAGCAAGTATGAGTGCGATTCAATTTGGAGGTGCCTCTGGCGCCGGTGTGACCCCTGATGCATTTGGTGCATTGGGAAGTGAAGAGTTCTTGAAAATCATCCTTACGGAACTGACCAGCCAAGATCCGCTTTCTCCCAATGACACTTCGGCTTTGCTCGATCAGATTTCGACCATTCGGTCGATCGAGAGCGATCTTGCCTTGGGCGACCGTTTGGACTCGATTGTCACTGAGAACCAATTGACCAGCGCTGCGGGAATGATTGGGAAATTCGTCTCAGGCTATGCAGAGGGTTGGGGCAATGTGACGGGCTTTGTCGTCGCCGCACTTCGACAAGGCGACTCCGTTGCGATTGAGCTCGATACTGGCTGGATTGTCCCCTTGCAAAATGTTGAGGTCGTCTTGGAGCCGGAGTCCATTCCCGATGGTCCTGTGGTTCCAGAAGAACCGGAAGAGCCAACTGCTCCAGATTCCCCTGAGAACCCAACAGAAGTGCCGGGCAACAGTGGCACATCCGCGCAACCTTTGCCGCCACAAGTGGGCCAAGGAGCGCCCCCACAGCTTGGCTGAGTCTGGCACACGGTTTGCACAGAACACTATCAGCGGCATTTTGAATGTCGATTTGAATTCAATCATCCTCGCAGGAAGCAAAGATGCCATCAACCACCTCGCTTTACACCGGACTTTCCGCTCTTTCCGTGAACTCCCAACGCCTTGATTCCATTGGTAACAACATCGCCAACGTGAACACCACGGCTTTCAAAAGCAGTCGAATGCTGTTCAGCAGTCAATTTGCTCGCACACTGGGGGTGGGAACTGCACCCGGCGCCTTCACCGGCGGCACAAATCCAAGTCAAGTTGGTCTTGGGGTTGGTGTGGGCGGAACCCAAAAGAACTTCTCCTCTGGTGCCATCAGTGTCACGGGACGTGCAACCGATGTGGCCATTGAGGGTGATGGGTTCTTTATTGTCGACCTTGCCGGCGAGCGGTTGTACAGCCGTTCTGGCGCGTTCGAACTGAACGAAAACAACGAATTGGTAAGCATCAATGGGGGACGAATTCAAGGGTTCGGAGTGGATGAAAACTTTCAGGTGCAAGCTGGTGAGTTGGCGCCTCTGACCATTCCAGTGGGCACATTGACTCTCGCGGAAGCCACGAATCAAGTTGAATTCAATGGCAATCTTGATGCAGATGGTGAAGTTGCCACGACTGGTGCCGTGGCGACCAGTGCTGGCTTGTACTCCGACGTCCTGCTTGGAACTCCGATCGATCAAACTTTTGATCTGACCGTACCTGGAAACACCATTTACATGGCTGACCCCAATGGCACGTCCGCAATCGCATTGGAGGGTGGCGAGCCCGGGCCAATCATCACCATCGGTGGCATTGAGAAAGCGGGGCAGGACCTTGGAACCCACACCTTCCAATTCACCACCGACGACTCAGGGTCGACCGCAGATGCGACTGGAAGCACCATGGGTGATTTCATGAACTGGCTCGGATCGATACTTGGTTTGACCAGTGAGGATGGTTTGGGGGGAGGAGTGTCCTTAGATCCCGCTACGGGCGGTCTGGTGGTCACCAGCAACGAGGGTACAGCCCAAGCTCTTGACTTGGAGTCCAGCGACTTCACGGTGACGAACAACGGCACCGGCGCGACGCAGCCATTCATGTTCAGTGACACGGCAGAAGCCACTGGCGAATCCGTACGGACCTCATTTGTGGTCTATGACTCGCTTGGAGCGCCATTAACAATTGACATGACCATGGTCCTGCAGTCGACCGATCCCAATGGAGGATCCACATGGGCCTGGGTATCAGAAACCGATGACAATGACGCATTGGGACGAATTGTTGGCTCCGGCTCGTTGACCTTTGACAGCGAAGGTCGGTTGGAGTTCGTAGATGGAAACGCTCTGTCGATTGTCCGCGACAATGGTGCAGATTCACCGCTGGATATCACCATTGAGTTTGGTGGTGACCAGCAAGGGGAACTTTCGGCCTTCGCGTCTTCGGTCAGTTCGTTGGCCGCAGTCAGTCAAGATGGTTCGGCCCTGGGTACGTTGGCCAACTGGTCCGTCGCTGAAGACGGCACTATCTTGGGAGCATTCACCAACGGGCTTACCCGTGAGTTGGGCGCGATTGCCTTGGCTCGGTTCTCGAACAATGGAGGCTTGGTCGATCAGGGGGGGGGCTACTTTGGTGTTGGCCCAAACTCTGGAGAACCGTTGGTTGGTCGCCCCCTGGACTTTGGCAACGGGCGATTGCTTGGTGGTTCCTTGGAGCTGTCCAACGTGGACTTGTCCCAGGAGTTCATCGATATGATTCTTGCCCAGACGGGATATAGCGCCGCCTCACGGGTGATTACAACCACCGATGAGCTCATGGAGCAGCTGCTCCTGATTGGTCGCTAAACCTCAGGAGCGTCCGTCTCTTCGAGTTCAGCTGGGTTCAAAACCGTCGATTTGATCGGGTTGTGATGGCCGGTGCCGAAAGGTTGCCCGCTCGATCATCAGCTCGAGCGATTGGCATACGAGATCAATTTCTCGGCTGGAAAGTCCGGCGTAGAACGGGAGCGCGATGGTTCGCTCGGAGATTGAGTCAGCCACGGGGGTATTGCACGCGTTGGGATCACACCGGCCTTGCCAAGCAGGGGTTTGTGGAATTGATGGGAAGTATTTGGCACACGAAATTTCGTGATCAGCCATGGCTTGGATGACTTCGTCCCGCACAGTTGCATTCCAACGCTCAGTGAGGCGAACGCAATATGCGAACCAAGAAGGTCGACTGGCGGTCTCGACACTGGGAAGAACAAGTTCAATGTTCCCGGAAAGTCGGGCGGTGTATTGGGCCGCCACTGCTTCACGCTGATCAAGAATCTCATCCAATCTTGACAGTTGCGCGTTGCCCAAAGCGCCCGACATTTCGTCAAGTCGAAAGTTCCATCCCGGGCGAACGAAGGTTGATCCATCCTCCCCCCGTCCGTGGTTGGCCAAAGAACGGCATCGTTCAGCCAGTCGGGTGTCATCGGTAACGACCACTCCCCCTTCACCGGTGGTGATCTGTTTGTTGGGGGAAAACCCAAAGACAGAAGCCCGGCCAAACCCGCCCACCGGCCGACCGGAAATACGTCCCCCGATTCCTTCACAAGCATGTTCGACCAGGGGGATCTCATGTGCAGCGCACAATCCCTCCAGCTCGGGTATTCCTGCGGGGTTACCGAAAGTTTCTGCAGCAACCACAGCTCGAGGTTTGAGTTCCAACAGCTTGGCGACCGAATTCAAGTCCACATTTAAATTCCTCGGATCGCAATCTGCGAACAACGGTGTTGCGCCCAAGGACCAGACGGCGTTGGCCATGGCCACAAAACCAAACGCTGGCACCACGACTTTGTCACCGGCTCCAATACCGAGCGCGGCGAGAACCAAAGTGAGTCCAGCAGTTCCTGAGGAACACGGAATCCCGCAGCTTCGTTGGGAAAGTTCTGCCACCGACTTGGAAAACTGTTCCACCTGAGGCCCACTGGCCAACACAGGGGAACGCAACACATCCAGAACCGCTTGACGTTCGGCTTCGCTCAAATTGGATTTGGCCAATGGAATGGCGTTGCTCATCGACGTTCAGCCTGCAACGACTTGCGACGCACCCGGTCGATCAAAAGTCGCATGGGGACTTCACCTTGTTCAGGAAGAGACTGGATGGACTCGTCGAGTTCGAGAGCTTTGGTGATGCGCTTTGCCGCGCCATGGACGGTGGAATGACGTTCCCGGCCGAGTTGGTGCGCAATTTCTGGCCATGACAATGTTGTGAGATCACGCAGGAGATAGGCAGAGACCCCTCGAGCCAGCGTAATACGTCGGTGCCTGCTGTTGCCCAGAAGTTCATGGCGAGGGATGTTCAGTGCCTCGCACACTGCGTTGACGACATCGGCCGGGCGCACTGGTCGAGGTGCTGCAGCCGCGCCAAGTGTCCGGATCACCAATTGCAAGCCGATGGTCTCTCCCGTGCCTTCGATTCGTGCCATGGCGTCGAGACGGGTGAGTGCCCCTTCGAGTTCTCGCACCGTACCAAGGGTCCGTTCTACCACCAGTTCAGCGGCGGCTGGTTCGAGTCGCAATCCTCGCCGATTTGCCAAGTGGTTCACGATGGCCAAACGGGTGGTTACGTCCGGTGACTCGATGTGCACCACCATGCCTGAGACGCAACGAGAACTCAACGCTCGTGAAAATGCTTTGAATCGATTGGGGTGTCCATCTCCCGCCAGCAACAATTTGGTGCCGTGGAGCAGGCAGGCGTCCAGCATGTGCAGGAACTCGTTTTGCGTGCCTTCCTTGTGCGAGAAGAAGTGAACGTCATCGATGGCCAAGAGATCTAAAGTTCGCAGTTGTTGTCGGAATCGTTCCAGATCGTGTTCGCGGACGGCCCGGATGTATTCGTTTGTGAACTGCTCGGCGGAGTAGTACCGAATTCGACTGAACTGAGCGGAAGCGGACCGTACCGCTCCTTGCAGCAGGTGGGTTTTGCCAACGCCGCAATCACCATGCAAGAACAAGGGCGACATCGGTGAGGCATGTTGGGGGTCTTCTAGGAGTCGACACACCGACCGATAGGCCAGTTGGTTGCTGGGACCTTCGACGAAGTGCTCAAGTTGCCGGTACGCGGCCATTGGTCCGCCGTGGGCGCGACGGACCTGACGGTTGGCAGAACGCCCGGGGCTTGGTTTCCAGTTGGGTTTGGAAGCATCGGTTGCCGCCTGTGACTGCGAGGACATTCCTGCGGATCGTGCTGGCACAGCGGATCCTTTGGCATCATCGGCTGGGGGGGATTCCATCGATTCACTGGTGTCTTGACGAACACAAATTCGCCAAGGAGGCTTGCGTTCACTGCGAATTCCTTTGCAAGCCACCCGCAACTCAGGGATAAATTTGGTTTCAACCCAGCGGGCGGCGAAGGCGTTGTCGACTTCAATCACCACCGATTGTGCGTCTTGCCCGTGCTCACCAGCTTGAACGCTTGCGCTGGCGTTGCCCAGCCACCGGTCATACTTCGTTTCCCCGAGTTCTCGACGCAGTGTTCCCAGAATGGCGGCCTCGTGTTCGCGGTGGCTCAGTCCAGGTGATTGCGACATCAGGGGGGCCTCGTGCAGAAAGTGGTTGTCGGGCATCCAAGTCTTGGAAGAGGATGCAGTGACAGAAGTCAACATCACAGATGTTGGCTTGGTAAAAACTCTTGGTGATCTGGTCGAAGCCTGGTCACCGACGAGCAACGTCGATGGGCAGCCATGCCTTTACCGAGTTGACTCGCCTTGAATGGATTGGCCCAAGTTTGGAGCCAGCATTCAATGCGAGCCTGTCGGCGTCGACGAGTCCATGTCGAGGTGCGGAACTTTACCGAAAGTTGACACAGCTGCAAGTGGGTGGGGTGATAAAAATACAGAATGCGTTGCTAACTTAATTGGGAGCATGCGGTAAAAGATTTCGGGCTGGCTGTCTTGTCCAAAGACCAACCATTCGGGCAGAAGCTGTGGATAAGTCGTGGTAAATCAGAAGCACCAGCTGCATCGTGCTTTGGCAAGAGATTCAAACTTCCCGCCGCTTCGGCAATCGCGTGATTTTCAGCGGTTGCCTAGCGGATTTCTGCAATCCATGCAACTCGTGATTCGCGTGGTTGGAGGTCGAATTGTCGATACAGCTTGAGCGCAGGCGTGTTGCGCCGGTCAACGTGAAGTGACAGTGGCAGCTTGCGTGAAATCGCAACCTCGCTGGCTTTGACCATGAACTGATGTCCGAGTCTTTTTCCCCGAAATTTGGGCACCACGCCCACGTAGAGCACCTGCAGCAGATGACGCTCTGGAGTTTCAGCCAGAAGCAAAACCCCGACCAGTTCTTGTTCGATTTTCGCCACCATCCATTTGTGCTTCACCCCAGATGCTTCGTGTCCGATCAAAATATCTTCAGGTTCTCGTCGCCCACGAAGCCCCGGGCAATCTTTGGCGTCGACGTACGTCTCCAAAAGCACGGTGTACAGCGTTTGAGGATCGATATCACCGCAGTCGCACCATGTGATGCTTGATTGGAGAAACCCTGATGACCCACTGAAATTAGTCGATTCTGGAATCGAGACGGTACGGAGGAACTGCAACTCTGCCAACCATTCCATCCCACCCAATTTGGCGGCCTCAGCGGTGCCCACCGCCTCGGGGACATGCACCAATTGGGCCAAGTGGTTGTTGGTTTGGCGTCCAGATTCCAATGCGGCCTCAAGGCAACGTCCCGTGGGCTTCGGATCGTCTGCTGGACCAAGTGGCGTTCCCAAAAGCATTTCAATTCGGCCCGGGCGAGGCAGTGTCAGGACTGCCCCAAGGGGGGTACCGATTGGGCCTGCGCACCACAGACGGGCCCGCTCTTCGCGAAGTGTTTTCCGCAGGCCTCGTACGGTTGAAGGTGCCGGGGGGCCTGCACTCGGTGGTGTGAGCAGCCTTCCCAAAGCAGCATCCAGCTCTTTGGGTTCTGGGGATCGAGGGTGAAAAGGATCTGTCATGGAAAGATCTGGCCTTGGATGGCGGGCAATCGGGTGATATTGGGTACAGTAGTCCCTCAACAAGGGAGCCTTCGAATGCCATTGAAGTCCGTACTTTCTGCTGCCACGTTGTTGTGTGCCTCTACCTTCATCGCTGTGGACTCTGCAGCGGGGTATCCAGTCCCCAAGCCGGTTCCAACGGCATGGGAATTGAAGTGCACCCCTGGTGTTCTCAGGCTGTTTGCAGATCCTGCAGACGGCAAGTTGTATTGGTACATGACGTATCAAGTGCAAAATGCGTCGGGCCGTGACCAGATCTGGGTGCCTGACATGACGTTATTCAGCGACACTGGAGTCATAAGCAAGGCTGGTGTGGGTGTCCCCGGCCGAGTGAGCGAGTCCATTCGTGCTCTCCAAGGCAATGATCTTTTGGAGACCCAAGACGAAATCATTGGTGATCTTCGCCAGGGTGCGGAGTATGCCCGCGATGGGTTGGCGGTTTGGCCGGTCCAAAATGATCGAGCCAACGAAGTCAGCATTTTTGTTGCCGGTCTCTCTGGAGAGACCGCCCGTGAGTTCCACCCCGTCACCGGTGAAGCGGTCATTTTGCGAAAATCGCTCCATTTGAAATTCATGGTTGATGGCGATCTGGAAGGCCGTTTGGCCATGCCAGCATCTCTGATGGCCTCTGAATGGGTCATTCGGTAACCCTTTCAAGCTGATCTGTTGGGGGGAGCGGGCCTGTGTTCTAGGGAACCATCGCTGGACATGAAGCTCGCCCCTGCCTAATATTTGTGATTCGGCTGATGATGGCCGCTGGAGGATTTGCTGTGGCACACAAGAAGGGTCAAGGCTCTACTCAAAATGGTCGCGACTCCAACCCGCAGTTTCGGGGCATCAAGCTCTACGGCGGGCAAGTCGCTCAATCCGGCAGCATCATCGTGCGTCAGTGCGGCACCAAGTTCCGCCCCGGACACCTTGTCCGGATGGGCAAAGACAACACGCTTTACGCGGTGTCCAATGGCACGGTGCGATTCCGTGGCCGTTACGTCGACTTGATCCCTTGTGACGAAGGTGTCGAAGCATTCGCTGCGGCTGGCTCTGTCGCCAACTGATTCGGTGGGGTCTTCGATCGCTTCGGACCAAGTCCCCCAAACATATTTTTGGGTTCCTTGATTCTGGCACGTGTCGATACCTCGAGTTGAAGTCAAGAATCGATGTTTGCTGATCGGGTCAAAATATTTTGTCGAGCCGGTCGGGGCGGCGATGGGTCGTCATCGATGCGGAGAGAGATGTTCGTCCCCAAAGGCGGGCCCGATGGTGGAGATGGCGGACGGGGCGGCTCGGTCTGGTTGGTGGCCGATGGCTCGTTGAATGAGCTTTCTCACCTTATGCACCGACCACACCTGCGCGCCGCGCACGGTGCCCACGGTCGAGGTCGAGACTGCTTTGGTTCTTCGGCCGAAGATCTGGAGGTCCTTGTCCCCGTTGGAACGATTGTTCGGGATGACCAAGGCCACCAATTGGCCGACCTTGTGGAGGTGGGTCAGCGATTCGAGGCGGCCAAAGGGGGGCGTGGCGGGTTGGGGAACCTGAATTTTGTTTCCGCCACCAATCAGGCTCCGACCGAATGTACGCCGGGTGAGCCTGGAGAAGAGCGGGAACTCGACCTTGAGCTGCAGTTGATTGCCGACTGCGGACTGGTTGGTCTGCCAAACGCTGGCAAAAGCACCTTCTTAGCGAAAGCCACTTCGGCCGACCCACGAATTGCCGATTACCCATTCACCACATTGAGTCCGCACCTTGGGGTGGCCGCCCTCGGCGGCGATCGTCGATTGGTTCTGGCGGATATTCCTGGTTTGATTGAAGGGGCCGCATGCGGTGCAGGACTGGGACACGATTTTCTGCGTCACATCGCCCGAACCAGAGTATTGATCCATGTGGTTGATCTTGATCCACCAGGTGGTGATGCGACTGAGGCCCACCGCACCATCTTGGGCGAGCTCAAAGCATTTGATGCTCAGCTGACAACCCGCCCGCGTATTTTGTTTTTGAACAAGGCGGACTTGATCCCGGAAGACCTCCGCACCGACATGGTGAAAGATTTGCGTTCCGCGTTGGGGTCAGACATTGAGTCCACCGTGATCTTGGGTTCGTCCGCGACGGGCGAAGGAGTTCGCGATGTTCTGGAGGCCTGCTGGCCACTGCTTGAACGCCAACCAGACCGAGGTTGGTCGGTCAATCCTGAGTGATTGAACCTCGACAAGCTTTCGGGGTGGATTGTCCCAGATCTCGAATGCGAAGGATGCCTGGACCTCGACGGTTGGCCACAATTTTCATCATTCGGAGACGTCCACGGTCGATCCGGCGGAGCAACTCCTGCAAGGCCAGCAGCCCTACCAGCAATGCCGCCAAAATTGGGATGAAGTCATGAACCATGTGATTTGAATCGGTCGCTTTGAAGCCTGACTTCACATCGCTTTGCCACATAAACTTGAGAAATGCGATTGGTCGTGACGGTTTTGCGGTGTGCTCTGGGTTCTTTTTGGGGGGCGGGAACGGTTGCGGCGGCCCAAGACCAGATCGTGGACATTGGCTTGGCCGGCGCGGTCCGCGAGAGTGGCTGGGTCCCTTTGCAGGTTCGTTTGTCTTCCACCGGGGTGGCCCGAGAAGTTGAGGTCATTGGATTGGGCGTCACCCCTGACGGGGATGTCTTGCACACCCCACAGCGTGTGGGGGTACCGCCGTCCTCGGATGTGACGGCTTCGGTCTTGGCTCTGCCGGCACCTGATGCCACCCAAGTGGCGGTCTTGATCAAAGATCAAGACCTGACAGTTCGATTGGTCGCACCAATGCCAAATCGAATTCCAATCGACTCCACCGTGGTGCTGTGTGTTGGCCCAATTCCAAATGGATTGGGCCAGCTTCGTGATCCTGACCCTCGCGTTCGAGGATTCACTTCTCGGGTTGAAGTCAACTCAATACCAGACCTCAGCGCGATGCCTTCGGATTGGCGAGCGCTGGATGTTGCCGATGTTTTGGTGCTCCCCGGAGAAGGTCTCCCGTCGGCCCTGGGCAGCGTGCGCTGGAAGGCCGTCAAACGCTGGGTTCGTGAGGGTGGACATTTGGTGTTGCACGGCACGGAAACCGGATGGACCACCGCGGATCCCTTGTGGTGCGGGATCGACCCTGTCCGTCGCACTCAAACTTTTGCCCAGCTGCGTGAAGTGGTCAGCGCGAGCAACCCGCTTCCTGTGTTGGCTGATCGTCGCCGAAGCATTGATGTTTTTGATCGAAGCCAAGCTTCTTTTCCTTGGTCAGGAAAAATGAAGGTTGCCGGTACCCCGCTGGTGGTCGGGCGTCCATGGGGCCGCGGCCGGGTGGACTGGTTGGGCGTGCCTCTTCGTTTGCCACCCGTCATGGAATCGGACGGGCAGAGCAGATCGTGGCCTGATGCGCCCTTCTTCGCGGATCTGTTCATTCTCGCCGGTGATCCCATTCCCAGGATTGCCTTTGATGCCAGTCAGCCCTCGGACCGAATCGTGCTTTGGGATCAATCGATCCTGTTCGGTGATCGGGATCTCGAGTCCATCGTGGCCGAAAGTTCCACCAGATCAAGCATTGCCAACGTTGCCGTTCTGGTTCCCTTGTACGCGCTGTTGTTGGGTCCAGGCCTTGCCGTTTGGGGGCGAGCCCGTGGTCGATCTCATCAGGTATGGCCGGTGGCCGCGGGTGCCTCGCTTCTGGGGATGCTGTTGATGTTGTTGCTCATTGGTCGATCGGGCGTGACTGATGTTTCGTTGCGTCACTTCACCATGCTCGATCAAACGTTCGATGGTCCACACCAAGTGGTCGGCTTTGGTCAGGTCCAGACGACGGGTTTCTCTCGCATCGACTTGGAGCACCCTCAAGGCGCGCTTCGACCGTGGGTTCCCAATGGTTCTGTTTTGGCTTTCCCAGATCGACGGGTGGTGGAGTCTGGTCCAGACACATGGAGTTTGCCAACCCGAGGCGTTCCGGTGCCGTTCTCTTGGACGGGATCACTCGCGCCCAATGAAACATGGGGGGTGGTCCGTCTGAAGTCTGAGCCTGCGCCATTTCTGAATTTTGAGGACAAAGTTCAAGGTGTGCTCGTCCATTCATTTCCTGGACCATTGCAACAAGTTCGTTTGTTTGCGGTGTTGGGAGAAGCGTTGCCACGACGTCGACAATCCGTCGCCGGCGAAGACCTTTCGATATTTTCAAATCCAGGCCGCTTGCCGGTGGTGGCCTTTGAAGCCAACATTGCGGCGCCCGGAGGATGGGCACCTGGGGTTCCACTGGATCTCAGCCAAGAGGACTTTGCCCGAAGTTGGTCCCGATTGGATGACACGCTTGAAGATCGCGGCTGGCGCCCACGAGAGTCTTTTCGGGGTGATTTTGGTCAAAGACCAGCCATGAATCTCCGAAACCGTCTCCTTGACGCCGCGCTTTGGCCTCTCGCCTATCCCACTCCTTGGTTAAATCCGGGTGATATCTCGATGTCGGTCACTCCGTCGGTCATCGGCAGCGCTCGACGATTCGGCGGGGGGTTGCGTCTGGGCTCCCCTGGCTTGATGGTCATCGGTTTTCTTGATGAGGTTCCCGCACCCAGCGGTCCTTGGGTCGATGGAGGAGAGCCAACTTCATCCGGTACTGTGTTGGTCAGAGCTTTTCTTCCTCTTCCCCTGAAGGAGCGGTGAACCAGTGGCCATCCTTGAGACCCATCATCTTTCTCGACGCTACGGATCTTTGGTGGCGTTGGATGATTTAAATCTCAAAGTTGAGGCGGGCGAATGCTTCGGATTCATTGGGCCCAATGGCGCGGGAAAGACCACCACCATCAAAATTTTGGCGACCTTACTCAAGCCGAGTTCTGGGGAGGCCCGGGTGTGCGGGTTTACGGTGGGGTGGCAAAACACGCATATCAGACCGCTAATCGGGTACGTCCCTGATTTCTTGGGGGCCTACGACGACATGCTGGTCCGAGAGTACTTGCAGTTCTTTGCCAGTTGTTATGGCATCACTGGATCCCGTCGGAACCAAGTGGTTGATGACGCGTTGTCGCTCACCGATTTGGGCGGCAAGGCGGATGCGCCAATTTCTGGTTTGTCTCGCGGCATGAGCCAAAGGCTGGCAGTGGCCCGTGTCCTCTTGCACGACCCGGAAGTGCTGTTGCTTGATGAACCGGCGTCGGGACTTGATCCGAGAGCTCGGGTGGAAATGCGGGAGTTGCTTCGTACGCTTCGTGACTTGGGTAAAACCATTTTGATTTCATCCCACATTCTTCATGAATTGGCGGAGTTGTGCACTTCAGTCGGAATCTTGGAACGCGGCAAACTCGTTTTTGCTGGTTCGGTCCAGTCAGCATTGGACGCAGCCCGCTCGGGGACGCGCTTGGAGTGTGATCTCGACGGGGGAATGGATGCGGCCTTGAGCCTGCTTGAGTCCCTTGAGGGTGTTCGGTCAGTGGCGGTTGATGAGGGCACCAAGGATCGCTTGGTGGTCCACCTCGAATCTGGGGCCACATTGGATGCTGCGGGCATCAATGCGCGTTTGGTCACGGCAGGGGTACGGGTTCGCGGACTCTCGGCCGAGAGAATTGACCTTGAAACCGCGTTTATGCGGCTTACTCAGGGACTTGTGTCGTGATTGAGTGGGAATCCAGATGCGTGCTCCGGTACGATGTTGGATTCTCATGACTTCCCCAACCTTTGAATTGGTGATTGGTGAAAGCTGCGACGCAAATGTGGCCGAAGGGGTTCGGTCCGTCCTCGGTCAAAACGTGCCTGAGCGGGCCGTGCATGAGGTTGGGCAAGCTGACATCGTGGTCGCGGTGGGCGGGGATGGCACGATCATGCGGGTGGCCCGACAGGTCTTGGATGCTGGAGCTTCTTCACGAATTTTGGGGGTCTCCGGCGGGCGTCTGGGATTCCTTGCGGCTTTTGAATTGGAAGAACTTCCGCAGTATTTGGATGCCATTCGTGCGGGGACTTTATGCATTGAAAATCGCCACGCTTTGCATTGGCGTTTGTTCCGAAATGGACAAGAAGCAGCCACCGGTTGTGCGGTCAACGACGTGGTCCTGGCCGCAGGTCAACCCTTTCGAGCCATCGAGCTTGAGGGTGAGGTGGATGGTGGCGCTATCCCTCGTTTCTTGGGAGACGGTTTGATCGTGGCCACCAGTGCAGGGTCGACCGCGCATGCCGCGAGTGCTGGAGGACCCATTGTGGCTCCAGGTCTCGAAGCCACCATTTTGGTCCCTCTCGCCGCCCATTCTTTGGCTTGGCGGCCCTTGGTCCTTCCTGCCGAAGCAAGTGTGGCCTTGAAAGTCCACCATGTCAACGAGGGCTCTTCATTGGTGCAGGATGGCCGATTGGCCGAACGTCTGTGCGCTGGAGACCGGGTTGAAGTTGCGTCCCATTATCAAACTCTTCGTTTTCTTCGACACCCCGAACGACACTTCGGAGCTACCCTTGCGGCCAAACTGGGCTGGGCCGCGCCGCCGTCTTGGCGTCGCCCCGGAGATGAAGCATGATTGATCTCAAAGCGTTGCGAAATGACCCTGACCATTTTCGACGAGGGGCTGAGGCAAAAGGCACGGTGGTTGCGATTGATGAATTGCTCGAGCTGGATGCTCAAAAACGATCCTTGCTGTCGCAGATGGAATCGGCTCGAGCCGAACAGAAGAAGTTGGCCAAGGAAACCGGGCCTCGTATGGGGCAGTTGAAAGGGGCCATCAAAAAAGCTTCAGACGACGAGAAGCCAGCGCTTGAGCAAGAGTTGGCCATCTTGGAAGCGCAGCCCTCGGCGTTGAAGGAAAAAGTCCAAGAAGCAGAGGCCGCGATAGCAGCGATTGAACCAAAACTCCAAGAATTGCTGCTGACCATTCCCCAGCCTCCCGCCCCCGATGTAGTTGTCGGTCCAGATGCATCTGCCAATGTTGAACGGCGCCGGTGGTCGGGGGACTTTGATCCCGAACAACCCTTTGAGGCCCAACGAGGATTTGCCCCCAAGACCCATTTGGAATTGATCGAGCAGCACGATCTGGTGGACTTTGCTCGAGGAGTAAAGATGGCGGGCAGTCGCCATTACGTTTTAAAAGGTGATGGCATGCGTTTGCACGAAGCTGTCATGCGTATGGCTTTGGAGATGATGACCGAAGATCATGGGTTTACGCCCATGAGCGTTCCGGTCATTGTTCGCGAGGAATGCATGGTGGGCACCGGATTCTTTCCGGGTGGCCGAGAGCAGGCGTACCACGTTGCTGAAAAAGAACGGGGCGGTGGTCACGATTTGTTCCTCACTGGCACAGGGGAGGTGGGCTTGATGGGGATCTACGCCGATGAGATTTTGGATCTCGACCAGCTGCCCATCACCGCCACCACCAGATCGACGTGCTTCCGCCGAGAAGCGGGCGCGGCGGGTCGTGATACGGCTGGCTTGTACCGAATTCACCAATTTGACAAAGTAGAGCAAGTGGTCATTCATGCCGCCGACGCCGAGGAGCACCGCGCATGGCACGAAAAGATGATGGGTTTTGTCGAGGTCTTCCTTCAAGCATTGGAGTTGCCCTACCGGCTGCTTGATTGTTGTACCGGGGACTTGGGGCAAAAAAATGAAGCCATGACCGATATCGAATGCTGGATGCCGGGTCGAGGTGAACTCGACGGGGACGGTCGACCGGGTGGTGACTGGGGCGAGACGCACTCCGCTTCGCGGCTTGCTGATTTCCAGACCCGTCGACTCAACCTGCGATACCGAGACGCCCAGGGCACCATCCGCCACCCCTACGCGCTCAACAACACGGTGGCCGCAAGCCCTCGAGTGTTGATTCCTTTACTAGAGATGCACCAACAGGCCGACGGTCGAATTCGCGTCCCCGCAGCGTTGCAGCCATACCTGAATGGTCGAACGGTGATTGGCGACTAAAGCGGTCTGGGCCCCATCAGAGCTCGTGCGGTCAACTCCATAATTCCACCCCGAACAGCAAATCGTCGAGGTCGACTTTCTTGTTCTGCAATGGCACGGCACAAAGGGCGTAGTTGAGAATTGGGGGTGTTGGGCGCACGAATTTGCAGTGCTGCCAACCGCAACCCCTCTGAAGCACGCTGCCAAACTTCTCGCTCTTCGCTTTGGGCCAGTCGTTTGGCTTGGGTCAGAAGGGCTTGGCCAGCGGCTTGCATCAAGACACCGTTGTTTGCGATCGCCATGCCGCACCCATGACGCATCAATTCCAATTGGGGACGGATAAGGGTTCGAATTCGTCCCCGCGCGCTCTGGGGATCAAGATTTCCTGGTTCATCGTGAAAAGGAAGTTGGTGCTCTTTGGCATGATCTCGAAGTATCTGACCTGGCGTTTCAAGGAACGGACGAAGCGCCTGAATGCCACCGCCCAAGTTCCGACAATCACGCATACCGCCGAGGCCTTTGGGTCCTGCCCCCCGAACCAAGGCCAACAAGATCGATTCCACTTGATCATCGGCATGGTGACCCAGCAAAATATGAGGCAGGTTTTGTTCGATCGCGACCGTTTGCAGAGCGTGGTAGCGGGCGCGACGTGCTGCTGCAGGATTGGCTGGAGGGTCTAGGTCTTGGCGGTGGTGCGGAATGTCTCGGGCTGCGCACCATCTGCGCACCGCCATCAATTCATCTTCTGCTTCTGCCCGCAGGTGGTGTTGCACCGTGACGGCATGCAGTGGTCGTGGGGCACGGTGTACCGATCGATAGGCCAAATCAAGCAAGGCAAATGAATCGGGACCTCCCGAAACCGCGACCAGCCAACCCCCCTTGGCAGACCCCAATCGCCGCATGCGGGCTTCAAAATCTCCCAGCAATGGGATTCGACCAGATTTGTCATTGGGTTTGGCCAAGGTTGATGGATGATAGAGCCTTCATTGTGCCGATTGAGTAAAGACCTATGTCAGATCCTCTCTTGATATTGATCGGGTTGGTGGCTGGTATCGCGGGGGGAGCCACTGCGGCTTGGATCTTCACTCTCGTGCGAAAGCCAGAGGCACCGTCCATGCCACCTCCGGTGGTTGCGTCGCCAACGCCTTCGCCGCGTCCCGTTCATCCAGATCGAATTGAGGTGCTGCTCCGGGACGCTGAGCAAGCCTCACGTCGTCTTGATCGTCTGATTCGGAGGGCAGAGTTGCTCGATCCCGCACACGACAGCAGTCTTCCGGGAGTGAGTACCACCGACATTGAAAGCGATCCCATGGAAGTCGCAGTCCGGGAGGGGATGTCACAAGGTGAATCTGCCGAAAGTTTGGCAGAGGCCCTTGGCGTCTCCTCAGCTGAGATTGAAGAGATGATCTCGCGTTTGCAGCCCACGTCCAGTGGAAATGAGGACTCTGTCGCCTAATCCCTTGGGGGGCATTTCTGAAAGAGCCGATGTTCGGACACGCTGTCTGCATCATTCCCGGGTAAGTTGATGGCATGGGCAGTGTTCTCCTTATCGTGCTCGCCATTTTTGTTGGTCTGTTGCTCCTGTTGGCTTTTTGGGCCATCGGGCTGTACAACGGCCTGATCGGCAAGCGAAATCGCTTCCGCAACGCATTCGCTCAGATCGAAGTGCAGTTGCAACGTCGCTATGACCTGATTCCAAACTTGGTGGAAACTGCCAAGGGGTACATGAGCCATGAAAAAGACACCCTTGAGGCTGTCATCGCCGCCCGAAATCAAGCCATGGGAGCGATGCAGGCGGCGGCGGCCGCTCCGGGCGACTCCAGTGCGATGGCCAACTTGGCTTCTGCGGAGGCTGGACTTGGTGGTGTCTTGGGTCGGTTGATGGCCGTCGCGGAAGCGTATCCAGACCTGAAGGCAAACCAGAACATGATGGCGGTGCAAGAAGAACTCACCAGCACCGAAAACAAAGTTGCATTTGCGCGGCAGGCGTTTAACGATGCCGTCACGTTGTTCAACACCGCGCGTGAAACATTCCCGGCGGTCTTGATTGCAGGTTTGCTCGGATTCAAGGAGGCCATGCTCTTTGAAGTGGATGATGCCTCGGCCCGTAGTGCTCCCAAAGTAAATTTTGGTGGCTGACTGAAGCCGCAAAGTGATGTCCAACGCGACGAATTTCTTTGAGCGCCAAGACGACGCCCGCCGCAACACAAGTTGGCTGGTGGCCCTGTTTGCGGTGGCGGTGGTCCTCGTCATTCTGGCCTTGTCTATTCCGTTGTTCTTAAATGGGAGGGTGCAGGAAGGATGGGTGGTAGGGGGCATCGTTGGTGCGGTCGTGTTGCTCGCTTCTGGCTTCAGGTTGCTGCAGCTTCGGGGCGGAGGCCGGGTGGTGGCGGAAGGTCTGGGCGGGCGTATGTTGCCTGCGAGCACCAAAGACCCAGCGGAACGTCGGTTGCTGAATGTTGTCGAGGAAATGGCCTTGGCCAGTGGTATCCCAGCACCACCGGTGTATGTCATGGATGACGAGATGCAAATCAACGCCTTCGCGGCTGGGTTGCGGCCTGAAGACGCGGTGCTGGGCTTTACCGAAGGTTGCATGCGCCGATTGCCTCGCGATGAATTGCAAGGCGTTGTTGCCCATGAATTCAGCCATATCAAACATGGCGACATGCGATTGAATATCCGGCTGATGGGCTTGATCTTTGGTCTGATGGCGTTGGTGTATCTGGGATGGACCATCATTCGCATTGGTTTTCATTCGGCGGCGATGGCTCGCAAGAAAGAAGACGCTGGTGGTCTGGCGTTGGTGCTCCCTGGACTCGCACTTGTTGTCGTCGGTGGGATCGGGGCTTTCTTCGGCAGTTTGTTGAAAGCCATGGTGTCTCGGCAACGGGAATATCTGGCCGATGCGTCGGCTGTGCAATACACCCGCAACCCGGCTGGAATTGCCAATGCCCTGCGTCGTTTGGGCGGTGTGGGCAGTTCCGTCAAGCATAAAAATGCCGCTGAATCCAGCCACATGTTCTTTGGCCGAGGGGTTTCTAGTTTGTTTGCCACCCACCCCCCGATCAAAAATCGGGTGGAAGCCATCGACCCGGGTGGGCAATGGACCAGCGGCAAGTTGCCTCCCGAACCAGAGATCAAATTGGAGTCTCGGGGGGTGCAGTCGGCGGCCACCAACGGCGCTGCAGGATTTGTGGGGCATGCGGCCGTTGCGGCGGCGCAGGCCACCACCGTTCGCGTTCAAGCTGCCGTAGGTGATGCTGCAGATGACCTGCTGGGAGCGGTGGCCAGTGTCTTTGCGATTTTGGCCTTGGAGGATGAAGACCCTCCGGATGTTCCTCTTCGAACTCTTACTGACCGGGGAATGAAGCAGATTGCCGAAGAAGCGTCACGTTTGCTCCCCCGAATGTCGCGGTTGCAAGTGGACGATCGGTTGCCCTTCTTGGAGCATGCCTTGCCGGTGATGGCGGGCCTCTCTGAAAGTCAGTACCACCGAATTCGGGGAGCCATCTTGGCCATGATTGAACGGGATGGGGGTGTTACCCTGCTTGAAGCAGCCACCGGCCGGATGTTGATTGGGCGTTTGGATCGTCGCTTCCGTGGGCACGCGGATCCCAAACGCAATCGCAGCTGCGCCCAACTCCGAGGCCCAATCAACGTGCTCCTTCGCGGACTTGCCGAAGCCGGCCATCCTGGAGATCACGCAGCCCAGTTGGCTCTTTCCCAACAGCAAAGCGCTCGATTGGGTTTTGGATTTGTAGTCAAAGGCCCCGCACCTCGTGTCCGAGAACTCGACGAATCCTTGGCTCGTTTGTCTCGCTTGGAGCCAGAGGCTTCCGCCCGCTTGGGCGAGTTGGCAGTGCTCTTCGTGGAGGCGGACGGGGTCGTTCAGGTCGAGGAACGAGAGCTCTTGGCCTTGGTTGGTGCTGCTCTTGATCTTTCGATCAAACCAACACTGGATTCAGGGTCGGGTTGAGCGGTATTCTTCCTCCTTCCCCATGAGCAAACTTCCCTCGAAGTCATCGGCCAACCGTTTAAAGCAGTCCCTTGGTCAAGGGGGACGCGGGCGTCGCCGCACTGCCGCCAGTCGAGCAATGGAACGGGAAAAGGCAACACCTAGGCAACTTCCCGAACACGCAAGGATTCCTTCAGATCCAGCGAAAGTGCTCACCACTTCGGCGGAAGTCGAGGACTTTTGTGCTGAAGCTCGATCCGCGGGGGAAGTGGCGTACGACACGGAATTTATTGGCGAAGAGTCGTACATTCCCAAAATTTGTTTGGTGCAATTGGCCACCCCGCAGCGGGTGGTTTTGATTGACCCGATACAAGGCGCGCCACTGGATGCCGTATGGGCATTGCTTGCGGACCCGAAAGTACGAGTGTTGGTGCATTCGGGTTTGCAAGACTTGGTGCCCATTTGGCGGGAGACCGGTGCTCCGGCCACAAATGTGCTGGACACCCAGGTGGCGGCGGGTTTTGCCGACCGTTCGTTTCCAATAGCTCTTTCTGCGTTGGTCGATGAATTTGTTGGCATCACCCTCGACAAGTCTTACACCTTCACCCGGTGGGACCAACGTCCGCTTCATACGGGACACTTGGAGTATGCCGCTGATGATGTTCGCTTTCTTTTCGTGATTGCCGATGCCTTGGCTGCAATAACAGCGGATCGCGGCCATGACGCAAAAGTCAAAGAAGAATGTCTCTCGCTGGTCGATCCAAACACCTATACGCCCGACCCTCTTCATCGCATGCAGCGGGCCTTGGGAAATCGGAAATTCAATCGCCGTCAGCGGACGGCTTTGATGGAGTTGTTGACGCTGCGCGACCACATTGCCCAGACGGAGGATCTTCCGCCTCGGAGTATCCTCAAAGACGACGTGTGTGCCCGCGTGGCAAAAGACATGCCCAAGGCCAAAGATGCTCTGTTGGCGATCAAGCATTTTCCGCGGCCGGTGGTTGAGGCCTGGGGCGATGCCATTTTGGATCTCCTAAGTACGGTGCGGAAAATTGAATCAGACGCTTTGGTTGGAGGGTCGCCTCGTGAAGAATCCAATCAAGACCGTTCCCGCATTGATGCCCTTCACGCGTTCAGTTCCCTTCTGTGTTGGCGGGAAGGGATCGATTCTGGGGTTGGGGCCTCGCGTTCTGAGATCTCTCGGTTCTACCTTGAGGCCAAGAAAGGTCAACGACCAGTGGGCCTTCTTGATACCGGTTGGCGAAGTGAGCTTTTGGGGGGCCCACTCTTTGCCATGCTGCAAGGCGAGACCAGTTTGACCTTCCGATGGTCAGGTGGCCCAGAGCGGGCTGAAGCCCCCGCCTCAAGCCAATCCTGAAACCGTCGGTTTTATGGCGAAGGGAAGTGGGACAGTTCGGTCTTGATCCAAGAGAATTTTGGGAAGGCGTCGATCGTCGGTACAAGGGGGATCAACGAGATAGGAGGAGTGTTTGTAGCTTCCGGTATTCGATCCAGCTTGCGCGTCTTCGAGCAAGTCGTTGGCTTAAAAAGCAAATATCCATTCTCGCCATAAGTCTTGATTGTTGAGAAATCTTTCGAGTCAGTTCTTGCGTTCTGAAGCAGTGCTGAACGCTGGGCTCGAGAATCCGTGGAGTCCACTGACTTCGCTTGTGGAACCCTTGCCTGCAGGATGGTGGGGCACCAGAGGGGGGTGGGTGCTTCGTCCCAGACCTCGAGAGGGACGACCATCAAAAATCTATTTCTGGAAACCATTGGGCGACGCAGAAGCCAGAGTGACGCAATATGGCTACTAAGTGGTATATTGCGACGAGAATACGCAATCTAAATCAATAAATTTTGCCTTGTCTGGTGTCGCATCCTGTGTCATTATGAGTGTGATACGACCAAGCCTTGATTGAGTCATTCTTCGATCCGTCTTGGTTGATTCGCCCTGAGAGAGAACCCTGAGAGAGTTCATGAGGCTCGTTGCCTTATGACCCGGTTGCTATTTCACTTCGGTGACTTTGGAACCAACATTCTTCTAGGCCATCTAAAGACTTAGAAGAAGTTCATACCACCTGATCAGTGGTCAGTTCATTCGTAAGGGATTTTACTATGAATCGATTCTCTTTAACCAAATCATGCTTGGTTGCAGCAGCACCATGCATGATTGCAACCGCCGCATCAGCTGAGGTTGCAACGTTCAACTTTGTGTTTGACACCTACCTAAGCGAAGTCAGGTGGGGCATCCTCAACTCTGCTGGCACGAGCACAATTGCGTATTCAGCACCTACTGGTCCGATGTATGTTGGCTCATCGCTTCTGCTGAATTCACCGACAATCGTTCAGGGCAACTCTGCTTCTTCATCCTCATCATTTTCTTACACCTTTGACGTCCAGTTGGACTTGCCAGCAGGCAACTACATCATGGTGCTCATTGATACGTACGGTGATGGTTGGACGTGGGGAGGCGTGTCCGGCGGCGTATCCTTCGCAGACGACGCTGTAGGAGACCCTATCCTCATGACGGGTGGCAACCAGATCAGTGGATCATTCACTGTTGTTCCCGCGCCAGCCTCGCTTGCGCTTCTCGGTCTGGCGGGTCTTTCTCGTCGACGACGTAGCTGATCTCAGCCTACTTAGTCACACTTAGATGTAATGGCAGCCACCTCCAGGGTGGCTGCCTTTTTTATTTCCAAATTTTTGACTCATTGCATTTTAATCGGGGCACCATGGGCCAAGCTGCTCAACCAATTTGGGAATGTAAGGCTCGTAATTTTTCCACCGTCCGGCAGAAGTCGTGTACATGGGTTCTTGAACTTGCTTTTTGCTCACAGTTGCAGCAATGCTTGATGACTCATGGAAATTAAGGCAATCGCCTTGAAATTCTAAATCGAAGAAATTTAGGATTCTCTTGGTTTCGTATTCTTGATTGTGCACCATCGATTCATAGTGCAGTTGCAGAATTGGTGTCTCTTCAGCGACCTCAGCCCAATGATCCTGCAGCCTTCGCCGAATCATCCATACTTTTGCTTGGTGTTCTTGTCGCTTGTTGTAGTTGTGACCAGGCACACTCACAAGACTCAGATAGCAGGAGATGCAATTGTCTAGGGGGTGTCGGTGTAGAGAAATAACTTTCATGCTCGGCGTGATGCAATAGAAAAGGCCAAGCTGCATACTTATGTTGAGTGCTTTGTTCGTGACGTATTTTCGGCCCATCGAAATACGACTAACGCAATTTGCGTAATCCAGGGCCAGTTTGTTTGCATCCGGAATTCTTAAATCAACAAGGCAGTCTGGGAATCCGGAATATGAATCAAGCAGTTTTGGAATTTCATTTTGAATTTTGATCCCAATGCTTAATTCTCCGCCAGATGCAACTTGATTGTGCATCCCCAATATTGTGTCTAGAAGAGTTGTGCCACTCCTGGGATTCCCCATCACCAGAAGGGGCTCAACAGGAAACTCAGATGATCGATTAAGACTCCGGAGTCTCTTTTTGGTAAAGAACTTCATGAGTTGATTGCAGAATTCCTCGTAAAGGTCGATGTCAAAGGGGAGATCCTCTTCTTCGTATCCTTCTTCTGCCGCCCGCCACGCTGCTTTGAAATCATTTAGTTTGTCGTAAGCACGTGCAAGGTGAAATGCAATGGATTTCTTCATAGCTATCGACCGCGGTGATCTCGGCTTTTTGGATATCACGCTTTTAACGTCTTCAAGCTTGGTGACAGAGGATTGATAATCTTTTTGCGAGAGTGCAATTTTCCCCTCTAAGTATTGGCCTTTAATGGTTTTTCTCACTTCTACTGGAGCCTTGTCTAGCAGCTCCAAAGCGGCATTTGTGTCGCCAATCTCGTCCAGAGTTGAGATGATTGCCAATGTATCGTTGGCCGTACTCTGACGGGACAACAACTCATCCACCAATTCTCGAAGATCCTTGGTGTTCCCCACAAATATATGGGAATTGATAAAAAATTCCCGCAAGTTGGCTGGAAGTTCCATTGCGTCAATTCCGTCCGACTCATTTAAGAAGCTCAAGTGGTCTCGCATTTCTGCGTAGACGTGGAGCAGTGCTTCCTGTCCCAATCTAGGATCGGCTTGCTTAAGGTCCTCAGCGAGTTCTAGAGCCAAATTATGGAGTCCACGACTCAGCAGGACCTTTACTTGGTTGAGCCTAGGATCATTTTGATTTTTCATTTGTGTACCCTTACCCCAAAGACGAGGAACTTAAATGATTGAACCCAAAGAATTTTGTCACGATGAAATTGTTATCAGTGATGTCCACACCTCCGAGCAAAACTTGTATCGGTTTAAAGCCTCTGTCCCGGCTAAGCAAGTGGATAATTTTCTGTTTTCTATTGTTCAAGCGGCAAAATCAAACTCGCATGAAATTCCGGCTCCCGAGGAGGCGGCCAAACTGCTGATGAGTCTTATTTGGGAAGAGTTTGCGTATCGGTCCGATCTTCGAATGGCCTCAAAGCCAACCGTAGACTTCTCGGTCTGTAATCCACACTTAAAAGCCTCTACTGAGTTCTCTGTCTGCCTTGAGGGCCCTCTCTACCCACCTTGTTCGTTGGAATTCCTTGAACAAATACACGTACCGGTTCAAGAGGTCACCGTTGATGATTACCTCGTCGAACAAGAAATCGGCAATCAGAAGGTTCTACTTGGTGCAGATATCCCATTTGAGTATCCAATCCAAAGAGGTGATACCCTGCAAGGGGAGTTGGTCGTCCTAGATTTGCAAACCAACAAAGAAGTCTTCAAAAACACGGGTTCCCTGATGATTCCTTTGTCTGGGGATCATTTTGCATTCGATTCAGTCATTTTTGAGAACTGCATCAGCTTCTTCCTCGGCCGAGGCGAAGAAAAAATTGTTGGTGAAACAAATAGCTTTCGTCCGTTGCCCGAAATATTGGATGCAAAATCCATCCAATTTGTATTCACTACATCATCCGCAAGACGGTGTGAACCAGCATCGAACGAGACCATTTTAAAGCACTACCAAATGACTTCCGATTCTGAACTTTGGTCCTCTATCCAAAACGCCATTGAAAATAGATTAAGAGATAGGAATCAGCGATTAAGAGAATCATCTTTATGTGATCAACTTCTTAAATTTGCACCCCCCCTTACCTCAAGGGATAAATCAATTCTTAGGCATGACTTTGAATTAAAGATTCAAAGTCAACATGCAGATTCCAATCTCACAGACAACGAATTGGGTGATCTTGTTGAAAAGTCTTGGAATGAATCGGCGGAGAATCTTCTGAACCAAGCTTTGCTAAATAACTTTATTAGCCTTCTTGGAAATGAACTTGATGTTGGAGTCCGGGAAGAAGATCTACTTCAGGAAATTAGGTTGCGAGCCTCCGCCCAAGGGGTCCGCCCCGAGAAGCTCAGAAAAACTTTGGTTGAGTCAGATCAACTTGATGAATTGCAATCTGTGGTTAGCCACAGGGCTGTATTAAAAGAGTTGCTTAGGCGTACAACCTCAGACAAGTAATTCTGTCTTTGATTCATAAAGATTTCATGGTTCTGACCATGACTTGTTCTCGCTCCCAAAAGTTCTTGAGCAATCACAGTTCCTTTGGATGTGCAGCCAATCTTTTGAATTCTGATCCGCAGACTTACCGCCGGTGCGGCCAAGTTGGTTTGCATGTTCATTCTCGCATGTCGGGGTTGCTCATCCTTAAGATTTGAGGGTCTCAATTGTGATGGACCGTCTTGGGGCACGATGACCATGTCATCCCGCCCATTCCCGTTGACGTCTGCATGGCCCACGCCATGCGAAGCTCCCGCGGGCACTTCAGGATCGAAAACTCCATCCCAAGACGTGAACCGACCCCTGGTTGGTTCTTGGTGCACCAGATTTCCTCCTCCCCACGGGAGGTCTTTGCTTGGAGGAACAATCCCTCCAAGCAGCTTGCCGCAGCCCATCATCAGTTCCTTTTGGTTGTCAGTATTGGTGTCCCAGAGCCGGCTTGCCCTTCGATGTTTGACCCCTGAATTCCAAAATCATCATCTTGGTCTGGGCCGCAATATGCCACAGGGATCTCGATCAATTGGTGCCATCAAGCCCCGTCGTGCAGCCTAAGTGGCTGGCGGACCGTGTGAATGTGCCGTCCTGATTGTTCATCCGGCCTCGGATGGGATGAGGGGTTTGGCCTTAGAACGAATGACTTGAGCTGCAATTTCGGTCCAACGCGGCATCGGGATCGGGATGAGGGAGCAGGGGTCCAGCTGGAACTTGGGATCCACATCCAAACAGAAGTGTGACCTTCGCGAGTATCCAGAACATACTCTTTCTGTGGAACACAACAACTCATCATCGTCTCCAAGCGTGCAGCGTACGTGGTCAATTTTGGTATTCCGGCCGGTGTTTGTTGTGATTCCGTGGCCCTCCATTCAGCAGACGCGTTGCTGCGGGTGTACTCTCATGCTCATGCGATGGTGGATGATTTGCTTGGCGGGTTTGGGGCTCAGTTGCCAAACTGAGCAAGAACGAATCGCGGCCTTGCCTTTGCACCAAACCTTGGCCTATCACAGCGAACCGATGGTTCAAGAGCGTTTGCTGGAGGGTTTGAGGTCCTATGACGCCAGTCGCCGTCTGGAATCCATTCAAACTCTCGTCAACCTGACCGGTGGTGAAGCTTTGGGTTATGTCTCTTGGCGTTCCCCGGAAGAAAATTCATCAGCCATCGCTGCTTGGGAGCAATATCTGTTGACGACTGATGTGGTGGAGGATCAGCCTTGAATTCACTGCGTCGTGCCACCGCTGAAGTTGGCGCAATTTCAAGGATGGTGGGAGGCAGCCTTCGTTGTCTTCCTCGATTTTTGGGCACCAGCCGGAAATGTGTGATGCTTCGCCACCACACGGTGCAGCAATTGGCCCGAGTCGGTGGACACAGTGTTGGCATTGTGGTGTTGGTGGTCTTTGTGGTCGGTGCCGTGATTTCGATGCAAATTGGACCGCTGCTTCGGGACTACGGTGTGGTCATCATGATCGCGGATGTGGCGGGCATTGGCTTCCTTCGTGAGTTGGGTCCCATGCTGACTGCAGTGGTACTTTCGGGATACGCCGGTGCGTCCATTGCCGCCGAGTTGGGCACCATGAAAGTGGGCGAGGAGATCGACGCCCTGCGGGCCATGGCCATTGATCCATTTTTGCACTTGGTGGTTCCAAGAATTCTGGCTTGCATTGTGATGACCACTTGTCTTACCGCCATCGGTGATGCCTCTGGAGTTTTGGGGGGCTTGGCGGTCGGCACGTTCATGATGGATATTGATCCGGCGGCGTACCTGGCTGAGTTGGCCTGGGCCACCGAACTGTCCGACTTGATTTCCGGCTTGGTCAAAGCCCTCATGTTTGGCGCGATCGTGGGGGGTATTGCTTGTCGCTTTGGATTGGCGGTTCGAGGGGGAGCCGATGCCGTCGGTCGAGCCGCAACCCAAACCATCGTGTGGAGCATTGTCACGCTCATCTTGGCCGACCTTTTGTTCACCATCGGCTTCTATGCCATCAGGGTCGGCTGATATGGGTGAGCGGATGATTTCAGCGACCGACTTGCACCACGCTTTTGGCCGGCAGGAGGTGTTGCGTGGGGTGTCATTGCACTTGAACCCAGGTGAAACGCTGGTGGTCTTGGGCGGCTCGGGTTCGGGAAAGAGCACGTTGCTTCGTGTGTTGTGCGGCTTGTTGGCCTGCGATGCGGGAGAAATTCGGGTTGAAGACGGCCGATGTCTGCGAGAGATGGACGAACGAGAACGCGAGAAGTGGCGCATGGGGGTGGGGGTGGTGTTCCAAAATGCAGCGCTTCTGGGCTCCCTCTCAGTCTTCGAGAATGTGGCGTTGCCCCTTCGCATGCATCGAAAGTTGGATGAGGCAGAATTGAAGGTTCTGGTGGGAGAGTTGCTCAGCCAAGTCGCGCTGGACGGGGCTGGCGGCAAGATGCCGCAGGAATTGTCAGGAGGCATGCGAAAGCGTGCGGGTCTAGCCCGGGCGTTGGCCATGAATCCAAACATCATTTTCTACGACGAGCCGAGTGCGGGGCTGGATCCCGTCAGTGCGGGCCGCATTGATCGCTTGATTTTGGAACGGGCCCAATCAGGAACCGCCCAAATCGTGGTGACTCACGAGATGGGGTCAGCCTTCCGAATCGCGGATCGCATGGTGTTGCTGCACCAAGGTCACATGGTGGCCGAAGGGACCCCCGAGGAATTCCAGAATTCTTCGGATCCCCGAATCAGACAGTTTGTTGAAGGTGGGGCCGATGGTCCCCTGGAGGAGTCGGCATCATGAATCGTCAAGACACCAGTACCGGAGCCATTGTTATCGCAAGCCTCATCATCACCGTGATGTTGATCGTTTGGGTGGGTGGTCAAAACACGTTGATTGGTGGCCGGGCCTATGAGGTCTTTTTCCCCGTCGCGGCGGATCTCGGCGGCATCGGAGAAGGCGACCCAGTGCGGTTGGGCGGACACACCATCTCAAAAGTTGAGTCGGTAGATGTGGAGATTCCCTCGGACAATCCCGACAAGCCAGTGGTGGTGGTGGGGTTCCGTTTGCCCGATTCCGTGCCTTTGCGCAACGGAGCCCAAGTGGAAGTGCAGACCAGCTTCACGGGGGTGGCTTCGCTGAACATCACCTCCATAGGTGTTGGCGATTTGCTGGATGCTGGCGATCGTTTGGCCGGTCAAGCATCCAGCATCCAACGCATCACCGAAGCGATCACGTCGTTGGCCCCAGACATCAGCGCGGCGGTCGAAGAAATTCGAACCAAGATCGTTCCAGAAATCACCGAAGCGGCGGATGCTTTCCAGATGACTTTGGCCGAAGCCAACGCCACTCTTGAAGCGTATCGCGGGGTTGCCGAGCAGGTGCAAGCCGACGACGGCACGCTGGCCAGCTTGGATCGGGCCATTCTGGGACTCGATGAGACCATTGAGAAAATCGGAATGAGTGTCGATCGAGTCGGTCTTGACGTCAGCGCGGTGGTGCAAGATTTCCGTGACGAAGATGGCCTGATGGTGCAGTTGGAATCTGGCGTTGCTTCGTTTGAGGCAGCGATGTCGTCGTTGGGCGTTGTGTTTGGTGAAGGTGGACCGGATCTCACTTCCGCGGCGGGTTCGATTCGCGAAGCAGCAGATGGCTTGCCACTTGCCGTGGGTGAATTGCGGGCGGCTTTTGAAGATTTGCGCCGTGAGTTGAACGACGACTCGGGCACCTTGGCCACCATTCGAGATGCCGCAGGCAAAGCGGACTCTGCGTTGGAAGAAGTGCGAAGCCTTTTGGCCCGCAACCGAGATCAAGTGGACCAAACCATGGTGGCCGCGCGTTCGGCGGTGGAAGAAATTCGTTTGGGCATGACCGAGTTGCGGGCCGAGCCCTGGAAGTTGTTGGCCAAGTCCACCAACGCCGATGAGACGGCCTACGTGATTCGGCAAGCCACCCGGGATTATGCCGAGGCGGCAAGGAATCTTGAAGGAGCTGCAAGTCGTTTCCGCAATGCCAGCCAGTCTTCTGAGACTTCTTCGAAGGAACTGATGCGCTTGGCCCAAGCGGTGGATGCTTCAATGGCCAAATTCCAAGACATCGAACGCGCGCTGTTCCTGTTGTTGGTGCAGTCGGGCGGGGGAGAGCCTCCGCAGCCACGACCGTTCTCTGACTTGCTCCTGGAATCGCTGCAGGATTCTGAATCAGAGAAATAAGTCCCCCACAAAGGGTGTGATTCTTAGGCAAGATGGCTCAGGAGATCAAACAGCCATGAAAGTGGCCGCCGGAGCGCCCACGCCATCAACAGGGCGAAAAGGGCGCCAAGAATGGAAGCAATGACGGTTTCCCCAAGCAGGCCGCCAATGGTCCATCCCAGCGGTGCCAACACCACCGCAACCAGCACGAACGACACGATCTTCATCCGAACATCGTAAGCCAAGAACGGGGGGCACTTGGTTTCGAGGACAACAGGACTCTGTGCTTACGGACACACGCCCCAATCGTTGAGGATGACCAAGACATCGGAGAACCCGATGGTTCCGTCACCATCAACATCGGCAGGGCAATCATCGGCTGCTGGTTGACAATCGTCACAAGATCCGCCTTCGGTCCAGGTGCCGCCCATCGCAGAGCAGTTT